>Ga0056133_10000260_pt1 | contig 11967 bp, 6 predicted proteins | sample WorMetGr2BELIZE1_FD_67351 | JGI IMG/M metagenome (GOLD analysis project Ga0056133, IMG submission 67351) | Marine gutless worms symbiont microbial communities from Max Planck institute for Marine Microbiology, Germany - Inanidrilus... ... | reverse complement strand
ATTATTACAGTCATTATTGTTGCTGTTGCATTTTGCTGTTGTTAATAATAATAACATTTTACCCTAGACAGAGCCTGTTTTCTGCACACACGCATACAACTCATAACACTTATAATTTATAAATAAGTGGTAATGTCTTAATAGTAGTATAAGACAGAGATGTGTTTACAGTGGAATGCTAATAGGAATTTGTATCCTTGAGTGACCTTGAGGGTCGTAAGGATATTTCAAAACTTCCTCAAGGCGGCATCTCTGTAAAGTATAGCATGTACATCTCGTATTAGCTAGGACATGCTTGCCAGTGAATAATGTGTAATATTGTGTATATTGGCTGTAATTTTTGATTGTCTAACTGAGTTGAGGCCTGTGTAAGGTCACTGTACATTAAACAAGTAGTAATGTCTTGGAATCTGTGCAAGATTGTAACTACAGACAGATATGAAGTTGTATGCCATTGGTGTTGCTGTCATCCCTTCTGGGTCATTCGCACAGTTTTACTATACAACACTGTCTGAACATGTCATTCTTCAGAGCTGTGGTAAAATGTTAGAATTTATCAAAATGTTTTGACGATCAGAGGCTGCTCTAGGTAGCCATGATAGCAATCATGGCAGTTGGTCGATAACTCTAAATTGCATTGCATTTTTATGACAGTGTGGCAATGTCCTGACAGTCTGCTGATGTGTCAGTAGCTGACTGCTGTTGTGATTTGCACAGCTTGGATCAAGTGATGGCATTGGCTTTTGATGATAGTAATGATCGCGACATCTGGAAAATCTTTTACCGGGAGATGGAAGCACAGTACTTTTTTCACTGTGGAACACTTGTCCTGAACAAGGCATTAAAGGTGAGGTTTCGGACCAACATTTGGATGTGTATGACATGGTAAATATGTACGCTGTGTGAAATCTGCTGTTTATTTGTTAAATGCTGTAACACTAAGCAGAGCTTACGACAAAGACGGAATCGTGTGATTTGTAACAGTAGACTTGCAACAGCAGCTATAGCATGGGCTGTTATTCCTGAAGGCAGAAGTCACAGCATAATGTACCCAGTTAAGCCCCTGACACACGACCTGTCGTGATGGCCGACGGCTGTCACAACGGGCGATATTTTTTGGCAGCCGTCAAGACCGGTCGTGTGACGAGGGTTGCCATCATGACGGCTATTAAGACAGCTGCCAAAAGACAACGCCCGTTGTGATAGCCGTGGTGACGGGTCGTGTTTCTTGGGCTTTAGTGCCACTTGTGGCAGAAGGGATGGAGAGATTGTCAGTGCAGTCAGCGGTCTCGTGTTTGGACTTCATGAAGGGAGTACGTTCGTATTGTTGTTAGGGCTGTCAAATGATTAATTTTTTAATTGTGCATTAATCATGTTTTAAGGTACAGAGACGGTGCAGGTAACACCGTTGAGGAGAACTCTAGCGTCTTCTCCCTAATCCGAATGTGCTAGTTACCTTCAGTGCTTTGACACTGTTCGTTGGGCGGCAGGAAGGGCATCTGGCTCATAAAAAATATGGGGGGATGGTGGAGGTGGGCACTGGTTAGTCCGGATGGAGTGGCGACCAGCTGGATGGTCAGTGTGTCTGCCTCTGTTAATCTTGCCTTGCACCATAAAGTCCAGAAGTTCTCTTCTGGCACCGGCTTACCCAGGTGGTCCCGGAATAAAGGGCTGTAAAACGGTTGTGGTGGTGGTGTGGTAATCGTGTTTTAACGCACATTCTAAAGTATAGGGAATCATATAAATGAACATTAGTGTCAGAGCAGGTGTTCGAAGTGTCCACCACCAGCATGCATACATGATCTCAGATGGTCACACCAGCATCGATGATGCTCCAGTCAACGTCAAAACAAGTTTGCATCAAGCGTTTTTGCCGATTGTTGGTGTCGTGAATCTTCGTTTCATGCACACTTTGCTGTATAACACCCATATAAATATATTTCACACACATGATGAGCCTGGTCCACTTTGATGAAGCTATGATACAGCTGATGCAATTTTCTTTGGTAATAACCCGCTGTAATGTTACATGTTGTATGATAGTTTTTGTGAAAGGAGTTGCCTTTTTGAGGTGGCATCATTGCACCTGCATTAAAATTTTTAGCGGTGTTAAGGTTTTAAATCACGATTATCTCCTTATCACGTTGACACGTTAATTTGACAGCCCTGATGGTTGTTATTATTCTTAAGTGACAGTGTCACAGGTGGTTGATTTTACACTCTATTTTTATCATTTGTTAGTCATTATCTGATTTCATTCTTACTACTTATTCTCTAGCTATTCACCATTTATGGCACTGAATGGCCTATAATGTGCTGATGTGCCGTTAAGAAACTACTCACTCACTCGTCACAGGTGGTTGGGTGTTAGAATGTTGGTGACAATGTATGCCGTGTTGTAGGATCGTCTGAGCTGGCGTGAAGCGAGTGAAATGTGTGCTGCATGCTATCTAGCTAGTTACTCAGTTCCGCCGCCACACACCAGGTCAGCTTGGTTTGCACGGGCGACCGATGATGACAGGAATGTCTACATGGAATGGATAAAGTTGGCAAACTTCCGTGCTAGTCAGACTGGTACGTGCTTCTAATGTTACATATTTAACTCAAATTGTGAGTCTAATCCGTCTCCTTTAATAGACAACATCTAAGCAATGATGGTGACTGTCTGGATTATAAGAGGGAAGATTATCAGAAGTATTCTGTATTGTATTGTGTACAACAGTTGTGCACAGTGATACGCACACTCGTGAGCAGTTTTTACAGTTGACGGTTGGTTTAGGTTTACACCCTGCCTGAAGTCTGTGGATAAATATCAATAATTTGTTGAGTAACGTACACTTCCTTGAGGCTTGAAGCTGGTGTGGACAAACCAACAAGTCAACATCTTTTTGCCGTCAGTGATTTGACACTGTTGGTTGGTCATCAGGAAGAGCATCTGGCCTGTAAAAAATTGAGTGATGAGGGCTGACGTGGTTATCTGTCTAGAGCAAGATGCAAATGATTTGCATATAGTGCAGCTGATGCCACTGGCACCCCGTCGTCTCTTGCTTCATTAAGATCGAGAATGGTATACAACCTTTCTGGTGCCAGCTTAGCCAGGTTGTCCTGGAAAAGAGGTCATTAAACAGAGGTGTCTGCCTGTCTCTTAGTTTTTGTCTAATATGTTTGTTAACTGCTTGATGGTGATATGTTTGTACAGGGATGTGATGTGGATGTGTATTCTGTGCAAACTATTTCAGGATATTCAGAAATATTTTGCATTTTTCTTTTCAGTTAATAAATGTAATTAGTATTAAGTTACATATTACATAATGCTGCGACCTAATGTCGTATGTTATGAATTTTCGTAACAGAAGAATGCTTACTGGGGTCATGTGCAGGTCATATGCTGAATGTTCTGTCTCGAAAAGGCAATGGCCATAGTTGGTTGGAAAAGATACATCAGGACTTCTGCAGAGTTGAGGTATTTGTGCTCTCAGAGAGATACAGTATTATCAAAGTGATATGCTGATTTGCTTTTGCCATGGCTTTAAATCTTATTATTTTGACAGAAGTTTAGTATTGGGAAATCGCAAAACTGAATGCAGCTTCATTTCGTATTGTGTTTTCTAGTCACATGTTCATAATCGTTTCGTTGAATTTTCTCAGTGATGGATTTTCATCTGATTGTTTTCTTAATATTTTTTTGGCCTTATGTTAGTTAATTGCTATGACTTATGTTCTTTCATTGATTTTTGCCAGCGGGTTTGCCTGCAGACAAACAGCCAATATTGGATTTAGTAAGAGGTCAGTTTTTGGTTTTTCACCCTGCAGGGCCGACACGTTGCACTGATGAAGGTGAAAACGTGAAGGAACTAAACATAGTTAATGGTAGTGGTAGATATAGATATGGCTATGTGTCATCTAAATTATGAGCCGAATGTAGATTTTGTTCTTACGTCAGTGGAATTTTAATCTCAGTTAATCTTGCTTTGGGATATCCAGAACAGTTCACCTGTGCTGGCACGTTGCTGTAATGTATAGTGCAGTTTATACAGTATGTCAGTGTCTGTTGTGTGGTTTAGGGTCGTGACCGGCTGTTTGAGTTGCTATTTACACAACTTCAGCAAAAAGATCATCATGCACATTCATTTCTTGTTAGAAGTTCTCTCTTCACGACTTTCTCACCACACTTTCCGGATGAAGCGCAGCTGAAGGACTATGACCAGTGTTAGCAGTTTGCTTTGATCATTGTCAGACATTTTGCTTTTTTGCTAATGACAAGTGGACTTTCATTCTGTTATTTGGTGAAATTATATTGTCATGGCATCGCGCATCAGTTTCTCCTGTTTTTATTCTTATTGAAAAATAAATTTTGCATTATGGATTTGCAAAATAAAGGAGCAAAAGAAACACACCTGTAGATTTGTTAATTTGCATTAACCTGCGGTGTTTTGAAACTATTGGTTGGGCAACAGGATAGGCGTCCAGCTTGTAAAACAGCCGGCTCAGATTATTCACATAGGTTGTATTTTGGGCTACCCAGCTTAACCTACAGTAACTCTGGAAAGGAAAGCTGGTTAAACAGAAGGTAAAGCAGTAGTTTTAGTGAATTTTGACAATACATGTCATAGTTCCAAATGCAACACTTAGAAGCCATTGACTGCAGTCTACATTGCTCATATCTGAGCGACGTATGATGTTATTACTTAGTGACTACGTGGTTATCGGCAAGATGTGTAGGAGTTTGCATTTCATTTGGCTAGTGTGTTATTCTGTTGCAGATGCCGTGCAGCATAAACCAGCCAGTCTGCATCACACAGTGTGGCTGTGTCTACAGTATTACTGTGTGAAATCTGACGCTCAACCCGACTGTAAGTTGGCATCTGTGTAAACACCTCTGTTGTTTATGTATTGTTGGCATGTGTTGTGCAGTAATGTGTTGTTTACTCATGGATATTTCATGGTTGAAGGATTGTTTATTGTTACATAGTTTACTGTTTGTAACTGTGAATCAATTGTCAGATGGAGATTGATGCGTATATATTTTTTGTTCAGATGGATTGATCTTGTTTGAAAACCTGCCATACGAAGTGCAGAATCTGGACAGTGCTGGGCCTGAGTCTTTGAGACAACTGGATGTCGAGGTAGTTATCATAGTTTTGGTGGCAGTGTTGCTGGTTTTATTATCTCTGGTACATTGGGTGAGGTCAAGTTTGGCTAAGACCTAAGTCAGACCAAACTTTGGTCTAAGAGTGAACTTCAGACCAAATTTGACCTCTCGTCGAAAATTTGGTCTAAGACCAAAGTCTTAGGTCAAACTTAGTTCAGTCACTGCTGAATGAAAATTAGGATGTATGTTTAAGTTCTTCATCGTGCAGTTAGCACTTGAAAATTAGAATTTTTTATGGCTGCTTTTTCTCTATTCCGTTGTGTTTACTTTTCAGTATAGTTGTTCTACTTTTTTAACGTTATTGATAAATTTCTTTGAATGTTTGTGGCTTTCAGTCATTCTTAAATGCAGTGGTGAGGAAGGCAGCTTTGAGAGTGGCAAGCAGGCAAACCATGCAGGACAGTAGTCGACCATGCATGCTACCAGCGGCCATTAATGAGTCGCTGTGTACAGCCGAGCAACAGGAGTGGTGGAACAGTGTCTACAAAGTGACTACGAATACTGCCAGGTTTGATACACAGTGCCGATAATGTGACATAAGGCTAGTGGCTTGTGCATAGTGAATCACTTTTTTAAACTGCTGTTTTTCAGGTAAACCTGGGTTAACTGGTTCCCATCAATTTTCATCCTGTACATATTCCAGAAGAGAAACTTTGGGGATAAATGGTTTGGGTCTTTTGTGGGCCAGATATTTTTCCTGTCACCTAGCCGACAGTGTCAAAGCACTAATAGTGAACCTGTTGTAAGTAAGTAAGTAAGTAGAAAATATTATAGAGCGCATTACGCAAACACCTCTAATTCGCTTCGTGCACTAGTACAAGGCAAACAGGTATGTCTTCACTAATCGCCTAAAAGTGTCTTCGCTAAGCGACGGATCACGGAGGTAGTCTGGCAGCGAGTTCCAGGCAGTCTGGCCTGCAACAGTAAACGCCCGACGGCCGAAAATGGTGCAATGATGTCATGGCACGATGAGCTGATGGCAACTTGCTGAGCGGAGCCGCTGGCGACTGACCGCATCGGTTGTGGACTTGCAGCAATCGACGAGGTACTGAGGAGCATTGCCCCACAGACACCGATGAACGGTCACTTCAAGCTTAAACTGGATGCGCTGAGGAACGTCCAGCCAATGTGTGTAAGTTGTGTGTATAGTGACGTGAATTGATGATTGATGTAATATAGAGCTGCAGTAGTCAAAACCCAGACTTAATATTATTAGTGCAGGTGTCTACAACTGCTGGAAGAACTGGAAATGTACTAGAGTTTGAAGTTCATCCCGGAAATAATGGGAATCTCCTGAGTTTGGTCCTCCTGGCAGTTTATAGCTAGGCTAGTAGAACAACATCAGGAGCATCCAGTCATAAGTTATAGTCTAATTACTGGGAAATTGGCTACCCCAGTTTAACTTTGAAATTGCCCCAAATCAGTGATGAGTATTGGCTGGAGCTCATCATGGTGCTCCATTAAAAAAATTTGTACATTGCTCGTTGTGTGATAAGCAACAAGCTGAAACAATGTAAAAATCTGCTGGAATTTTTGGTTGGTTGGATCTCTAGGATACCCGGAGTAATTTTAGTTAACTGAAGAACAGAAATAAATATAGTAATGCATCACTAGTGTATCATTTGATTCATATAGTACGTGTGTGTTTTGCTTACTGTAGGGAGTCACTGGGACAGATGCGTGCTGTTCTGCAGAGAGGTTTAGAGACGATACGTTTGGTTGGTCACGGAGGTTTAGATGTTGACCTTGTTGTTCACCTTGCACGAACATTTGCATACAGGGTAAGGAAGTAGAGCATGTGAGTTATTATCATCTTGCATCTTAGTGCAACTTAGGATCGGACTGATCTGATTGGCTAGGTGATATTGAACTATGTAACTCACATAATATTGCATAACATTGAACATTAAGCTGTAAGCTCATTTGAAGACCGAGTGACCTGGTAATCTTACTGTTGTACAGAATTGCTGTAGACTGTGTCGTTATGCTTTTCAGCTTTCATTCAAACAGTTATTGAATACATATAGTTTTGAGACTTTGTCTAGTGACTGTTCTTTTTAAATTAAGGTGCATTACTTTCTTTATCTGACACACCAGTTTGCTGATCTGCAGAATATAATATTGCATGTTTGTTTTAGCCTCGACCAGTAACTCAATCGGATTTGTTGTAGTTGTTTATTTTCATTTGGCATTAGGTACTGGAAATATGTGTGCAAGATGTTGTAAAAACAGTTGTCAGTATGGTTGAAGTACATGGATATGATTGTGTACTGTTTAGGCTGAGGAAATGCAGGCTCGTGCTCTTACAGCGGACGATTTCATTACGGAAATTCAGTTTTTGCAGTCGCGTGCCACACATTACTGGAGGAAAGCTGTTGATAAGTTGGAGAAGCTAGAAAGGTTTGCATCTCATTTATGTGTATTGTCTGTTCAGTCTGATGATGTTAAGTTAGGTATGTGCTTGTCTGTAATTGCCCTGTGTGGGTCTGGGGCTGTAAGTAAGTGGGTAAGTGTATATGTAAGTAAGTACGTAAGTGACAAATTTATGAAGCGCTGTACCTGCATTTAACCTACCTAGCACCTCCATTGGGGGTGACCCCATTTGAGTTTTGCGGAGATTTTTGAACACCATATTGTGTTGAACTATGCACAACTGATTAATATGTACTCATGTGTAGGCTATTTTGTTGTGTTCAGAAACAAGATGACTTATGGATCAAAGTTGAGTTTATTTGAGAATCATGATGAGCAGTTGTCAGAGTCAGATGTATGCAGTTACCTTGATGAAGGCCGACTGTATCTGGCGAAGCATGCCCGAGAGAAAGGCTTGTACACAGAAGCACTGAAACTGCTCAATTGTGTCAATACTCCAGAAGCCTCTTTTCAGATAGCTTTGGTATATTTTCTTATTAATTGCTGTTTGTTTTGAATTCTGTATTTTGAATTCTCTGCCATTATATAACCTTGAGTGCTGCTGGTGATTACCCACCGGCACAGCATAGCGAAGAGAGGAGGATGTTTTCAGTGGCATCTGTTTGTTTGTCAGTGTGTCAGTGTGTTTGTCCGCACGTTAACTTCTAAACGACTAAACGTAGGACATCGTCTCCGATATAGCCGTATTTGTGTTTAAAAGGGATGTTAAACTCCAACCAACCAACCAACCAAATGTAGGACGATGAAACTTGGCGGTTAGGTACATTGTACAAAAATTTAGCCCAAGTTCGTATGTCAAGGTTAAACGTCAAAGGTCAAGGTCACCAGGAACAAAAAAATGAAAAATGCCGAGTCAACCCCATTGACAATACATGGTAAAGTGACGTGTCTGCTGTAGGCCATACGCTGCACGCAGCAGCCGACGAGTTCGTTGTGTGGCCACCCGGGGGTGACAGCAATGCACGTTCACGGCGGCTTGCTTGCGGTTTGTCCGGAGCGGTCCTCTGGGCGCGGCTATGCCGGTGGGAAAATCAGCACATGCTGTCTAGTATTAGCGATGCTGACTGTGCTAAGCTGTTAAGGCTGTGATAAGGAAATTTATAATCCCATGGAGTAAGGAGGTAGTGAATTGCCTGGACTGAAGCTGTGTGTATGTCCTTCTGTGAGCAGGATTTTTCAGAAACTTTTGGATAGGTATAAAATTTGAGTAGGAGTTCACCTTGATGTTATAGAAAATCAATTACGTGCTGAAAGTGGTCTCTCAAAATTAAGGGTTATGCACCCGATTTCAGGTTTTTCCGTGTGCTGACTGGTAACTATTGAAGATATCTAATTACTATTTTATTGTTTTCTAGAACTTATCGAGTTGTGCAGAATATTAGAATTATTAGGACCTTCCAGTGACCTTGGATAATCTGGGGACATTGTACATTAAATGAGGCAGACAGCAAAGCTGTTGCATATAAGTCAACTTGCATTGTCTGATGGCATGTAGGTCTACAAGCTGTGTGCTGAACGTGAGGACTTACCTCAGGGGAGAAGGGATGGCTCTACAGACACGATACGTGAAAGGCGAATTGTGCTGCTCACAAAGTCAAAAGATGCATTATATCTAACACTTGATCGCATCAGAGGAGATCGATTTCATGTATGTTCTTAGTTGCCAGTGTTGTCGAATGGCACTGCATAGTAGCAGTGGTAACAGTAATCATAAAATGCTGTAGTGTTAGTTTTTAGCGAACATGAACTATGCTGTCACCCGTCCATCTGTCTGTTGTCTGTCGGTAACACTTGTGCACCCTACTCAGACAGTTGAAATTTTCAGGAATATTTCTACGGCATTTGGTACCTTGGCCATCCCTTCACGTCCACAGAAAATTTTACGGAGATCATCCCAGGGGAACCCCTTCGCCGGGGGAGTTAAACACAAGAGGGGTAGCCAAATATAGCGATTTTGGACCTGTTGAAGCCTGTGCATAACTTTCTACATTGTGGTCAACCAGTCTGTATGTCGGAAACGGTGCAAGATAGGAGGTAAGTTACTATTAATCACTAATAGAAAGTCACAGATGAGCTTTCGATTGGTACGAAAATCGGTGACCTTGAATGGCGTAATGGCCGTTATTTTGCATTATTTCACCGAACTCGTGTACGATGTCGTCATAAAACAATTACCTCGGTTTCAAAATCTATACTTTTAATAGCCTGTGATCATTATTAAAATGATCTGCGCAATTATTCAGCAATCATTTGGGCAAAACTTACTGATAATTGGGTTTGATGGGTTTAGGACCATAGATGGTTGATTATGCACATAGATTAAGGCCTAGCACATAGATAGTTATATTAGAAATTAGGAAGTCGGTTCCACGGGCATAGGCGCGTTGGTTTCTACATGTACGATGTCATCGTAAAAAAGTTCACGTTCGCTATCTCATCTCCTGATGAGTTCTTGTTGTGCTTAGCTTTTGGTGAATTGACATCTTTTGGGAGGTATTCTGGTTATAGATAGAAATTCCATTGTATATTGTGGTAGTATTAAAATACTTTGTTCTGATGATTTTGTCTACAACCTGTAATTTTGTGGTTGCCGGGCTGGAACAAATGCTGAATTCAGCGCCTGTTTATTTGCTGATATTAGTTCTGATGATGCTTTCATAACACTTCCTACTATTTACTGTTTTCACCTTTGCTAATTTCAGTATACAGACGGTACGTGTAATAAAAAGTAATTCAGCCAGTACCACATTGCATTGTCATTACTGATGTCCTTTATTGACCTTGAATATTGTTAGATATCTTAAAACTCTGTGAGACTAGCATGTCGGAAAATAGTGCAGCATATACTCGATGGTCATTTTGTGGCCATACGGTATATGCTGCACTATTTTCTGAGATGCTGTTTTCCAACAGCATATACCCCCAAAACGGCCCTACTGTGTGGTTGTATACTGCAGTACAGTGTTCTTGTGCTGTGATGATATTTTACTGGATTATACAGACGTCTGATCATATACAGACAGTCACAGTATATGCTGAGAATCTGCATAGCTTGAAGATGAGCATGATACTAGCTGACTGCAGTATTGATGATGTGCTGACTGGTTTTGTTCCGTGTGGTGATCAAACATTCTGGTAGCTCCCTGATGTTAATTATGTTGCTTTTATCCACCTTCTCAGTGAAATCGCTGACTGGAGTTTGTCTTGATGTTTGTAAATAAAATACATTGTAGACAGACAGACAGACAGACAGACACCCATTTAACGGCTTCTTTTCCAGGACAACCGGGGTAAGTTGGCACCAGAGAGGTTAAACCAATCTGGATTTTAATGAAGCAAATGATGATGAGGTGGCAGTGGCATCAACTGAACCATCTACCAATCATTTTCACCTCTTTCCAGACAGATAACCACACCAGCACCTTATCAATCAATTTTTTACAGGTTGGATGATCTTGCTGACACCCAACCAACAGTGTCAGAGCCCCGAAGAACATTTAGCAAAAGTTTGAACACATTGTAAATTGGCAGCATTGCACTACCAATTTTTTGGAAGGGGTATTGGATAGCTTTGTTTATATGTTGAAGGTGCTGAATAGTAAAGTTGCAGAAGAGATGGAGATTGTCGAGAACCATTTGATTGCTCTCACTAGTGAGTATCATTTCTACTAAAGCAAGCTATCTTTCAAATGAGCAAAGATGGCAGTCATGCCTGTGCGTAACTTTCTACATTGTGGTCAACCAGTCTTCTTGAATAGTACAGCACATATATACACTGTGTCCACGAAATAACGGCCCCCCCTAAGCATGCTTAAAAATTTTCAAAATTAGCAAGTTTTGCGCAGTTTCAAGCTAACAGCATGAATATCTGTCTATTTTCAATAAAAATGCTAATTTTAGTGAAAATCTGCCCTACCGTCATTGAAATATTGACATTTAATAAATGGTCTCAAAAGTTTACCGTTTCCAGAAGCGTGATTTCTTACTTACAGTCCATGGAGTTAACTGACTGTCAGCATCGACGCAATTGTCGCATTGGCAAAATAAAAACAAACAAAATGGTGTTTAGTACAGAAATTCTTGTTTTAATTAAAGTTCTTCGTCAAGAAAAAGGTTACGACAATGGATAAATAATCACACTGCTTCACTGGAGATAACTGAACGTGCATGAGTCCGTGTTGTCACGGAAACTTGTGTTTTGAACGAGTAATTGAAAACATGTAATAAAATACGATCTTTACGTTAAATTTCCACAAATTTTTGCACACTATGTACAAATAAATGCTAAATTCTGTTGTAAAAATTTCAATGATGTCTGCCAAGTATTTCGAATACTACACCATTATACTTAGGGGGGCCGTTTTTTCGTGGACACACTGTAC
>Ga0056133_10000259_pt1 | contig 11987 bp, 9 predicted proteins | sample WorMetGr2BELIZE1_FD_67351 | JGI IMG/M metagenome (GOLD analysis project Ga0056133, IMG submission 67351) | Marine gutless worms symbiont microbial communities from Max Planck institute for Marine Microbiology, Germany - Inanidrilus... ... | reverse complement strand
CTTTAAAAATCAATAAAAGCCTAAATTAAGTGGCATCCACCTCAAAAGTGTTCAGTATGCGTCATATTAACCAGCTGACATGGATGCCAGCTGCTAACATCCCGTCACCCCTAAAGTGAAAATTTGAAATTTTGCCACCAGTCTATTGGGCATCCTTTGACATGGTCCGAACAGTCGATTAATTCATTCTGAAAAGTGATATCCGTGAAACGTGTAAAATGTAAAGTCTTTCCGGAGCCATGTTGGCTCGTAGATGGCACTGATCTCCATTTCTGTAGCCCTCAGCCACACACCAGTGTATGCTGTGACGCCACTTCCCTTGACTGTTTGTGTCGTGCCTGAGCAGTGACTTTTGTCATTTCGGACACGTTAATCGTTCGTGTTACTTACTTACTACAGATATGGGGTTAATGCATCCGTTTATGCTCAACTTTCGCTGATATTCACTGTGCCTACCCATGAAGGGATGGGCAGGCTGTGCTGACCTGGCTGGCTGGTTACAAACTTAGATGATTTGCCCGCCCGAAAACAGTCATCCATCCCAGCACTAACCAAGCCCGACATAGAGTAACTTCATTGATCGAGACACAACATGCTACCACTAGGCCAGACCATCACATTTGGCGGACAGACATGAGTCAAATATGACGTGTGACTTGTAGAGATGGGTTGTTGGCTCCTTTCTGAAATTCTAACTACCACTGCTGCCCCAACGCATCACCCTGCTCCTCCGTGGTCTTCACTGGTTGCAAGTCCCAGAGCAAATACGGTTCCGCCTTTGTGTGCTGACCTACTGCTGTCTCAACAGTACAGATCCGTCCAATCTCGCTGACAGCATCTGTCTGGCAGCTGATGTTAAGGGCCACCGCCATCTTCGCTCATCAGCGTCAACAACTCGAACTGTTCCACCCATCCGATGATCAACCTTGGGTGACTGGGCATTCCCTATCGCCGCTCCGTGGGTGTAGAACAGTTTGCTGTCAGCTACACAAGCCACACTATCACTCAACCAACAAGAACTGAAGACATTTCTTCTCCGATCGAGCTTTGTCAACTACTGAGCCAATACCACTCATTGTACTAACTCGTGTGATACCTTGCAGACTATACAAAGTGCCCCTGTAGCGTTTATGCAACGGTGTTACTAGAATCAGTTCATTTGTAATGATAACAAGTGGTCAAAGTAATTTGACAAAAGACTGCACTGCCGCCGGACATGGATGGTTCAGTCGTATTTGCCAGGTTGTGCCAATGTACACCCCATCTAATACATGCTTCCTTGGACCCACCCAAGTCCACATCCTAAGTGTATCTGGATCAGTTCAGATGTTTGTGCACAGCTCACGGCAGAGGGTCCCTATACTTTACAATGGGCCACTCCTTTTCCTCTTCAAAATTGCCCCTTTGCATGGTAGGATTTGGGCACGCCCAGCTAATAATATATGGTTCTTTAGGTCCACTCGAGTCCACACCCCAAATGGTATCTAAGTTGGTTCAGCTGTTTTTGCACTGCTCACAGCAAAGAATCCCCATACTTTACAATGGGCTGCCCCTTCCCTCCCCTCAAAATTGCCCCTTTTGCATCGAGGGATCTGGACCCCATCTACAAATAATACATGGTTCCGTGGGCCCACTTGAGTCCACATCCCAAACAGCATCTCAATGTGTTCATCGGTTTTTGCAGGGCTCACGAGGCTCACAACCGTGACAGACAGACAGAATGACAGACTGACAGACCACGCTACTCGGTAGGTAGCAGTAGGCCACATCTACATATGTAGTACTGTGATGCAGCCGAGTAATAATGATACTGGTAGAAATGTGGACTGCATGTGTAGGTGAAGGAGTCGTGGATTTGCCATTAGCTGACACACGTGTCATTGACATGTCACTTGGTCGTGACGGAATCTGTCAGAGTCTTCTACGACACGTCCTTGCCATTGAGCGACCAGAATACAAGAGTCAGAAGCAGTCTTTGACTAATGATGTTGTACATTTACGGCATGAAATTAGACGCGAACAGGTTCGGCACTTGTTCTTTTATTCAGTTATAGACTGCCATCTATAAGATCTAGCCGGCTGCATTTGTGGCAGCCGTAAAACCAGACGTTGTTACAGCTGAGCTACTGTTTGTTGTATTTTTTATGAAATTGTATTATGTCACGCTGTTGTTTGGGCCGAGAGACGAATACAAATGAATGTGGCATTTGAACCAGAAGTAATTATAATTCCAGTATTGGAATGAACAGCAGAAAAATGCCAGTGAACTTTACTTATAACATGCACAACAGAAGAAAGCATCATTGCTGACCAGTTTAATGGTCCAGGTAGAGCAGTCAGTTTGGTGTGTGTGTGTGTGTCTGTGTATCTGGACAACAAGTTTTGAACGAAGTGATTTTTCACCTGGTTATTTGGTATGCTAGTTCGCTTTTACACAAAGTCGTGTTTGAAGGTCAAAGTCTTACAAAGGTCAGACTTTGCGGTCACAGGAGGCATGTTTATAAAGTGGTCAGTGCACTCTTGAATGAAGGTTTCTAGTTGAATGACATTTTTGTGCACGTCTCTTGATGCCTGAAAGTGCATGTGCAGACCCAGAAATATGACTTTGCGGTCACAGGAGGCATGTTTGACCCAGAAATATGAGTAATTTTATAGTACCTTGAAACCGGAGTCGTTTATCAGAGCTGCTGTATGTTGAGACTGGTGCTTTTTCGTGCTTTGCTTTTTTTATGATTGTTGTATTCAGTGCATATTGCTTAGAAATAAGTGACAAAGCACAGACAGAAGTTGTCATTGCTCCATAATTGAAATTGTAATTTAAAAATTCCTGCAAAACAAATGCATATTTTACATGTACAGAAAACACTGATAAATGAGTGTTGGTTGATGGTTGTCAAATATTAAAAGAATAAGCCACAGAATTTTACAGAATTAATGAAACACTAAAAATTGATAACGCCAATTTGGAAGGATTGGTGATATGTAGATAGTTTAAACTGTTGCAGAAATATAGAACTGACTAGAATGCGGGCCAGTGCCCAACGCCCAACGTGATGGTCGTCTTGCCGAATATAGGTGGCACCCTCTGTTCAATGCCGCAAAGTTTGGCTGACGTGTAGTACTAAAGTGCCGTGCAGTAACGCTGCCAACAGCGAAACCCGTTTAAATTTGTGGGGGTGCGCCAAACTACTGGACCTATCTCACCCGCTAGTAGGCCTAAGTATGCCATATTGTGGGGACATGTGGAGGAGGTATTGCTGCTTAACAAATTTCTTTCCGATTGTCGATACGTGCCTTAGTTGCTAAAATATAGCCCGACAAAATTGTGCGATGACGATGGTGCGCAGATGGCGATTTTTTGCATCCTGTATTTTCAGCGAGCCGCATGCAGCACGTTTCAGACCTGCATCCTAAATTCGCACTAAGGCCACACCATGTATGGCAGACATCCAGTGAAAATTTAGCAAGTCTACAAAAATTAATTAATTAACTAAAGTCTGATGAATTAAAATTTAATATTACAGCTGTACCTGTATAACATGTCAAGATTATCAGTGATAGTTTAGTTGTGACATTTCTTCAATGACAGCCTGTGGACCTATGCATGTGCTGATAAGTGTTTTGTGAAATGATGCATTTTGTCATCAATTAGGAGATGGTGCTTGATGCAGTAGTCAAGCTACAAGGTTCAGTAACAGATGACACGAAGATGCCAGGACTTCTGCGTGAAACTCAGGCCAACATTGACTGCCATCATTCAATGTTACACGAGCTGCGTTACATGCAGGTTTATATTGCACTGTGTCGCACTCTGCCGTTGTTTAATTGGTGCCGTCCAGTTTGTAGTATCTCTTATTTGCAGAATATCTAGTGTCATGTGATAAAATTCCACACAAAACGTGTATGGTTACATTTACAGTGTTAGCTAGAGTCTAAGTAACAATTCAGTGAATTGTTATTGTTTGTTTTATTATTTAAGTTCAGAAATGTTTTCTGCCTACAGTTACTGTATTTCTGCAGTTACTGTGTTTTATGTAACATCATGTTATATGAGTGAGATTTTACCATTGTCGCCTGTTTGTCCAGCCAAGTGAAATATAATTTTATGAACTGTTATATTGTGTACTTTATTTATGGCGAATAAATATGATTTGAAATTTGATGTCCTACTGGAACCAAAATGAGGATTTAGCAGAGAAGCTGGATTGTTGTGTAAGTTCGTGTATGTTTAGTGAAAGCTGTATTTGTCCATATTCATATCTTCTTCTTTGAACTCATGGCCCGTGTGGGCCGTTGTGGGCAGTGATCTTTCTCCACTCATCCATGTCAGCTGCCATATAGACAGTGTGCAGCTGCGCAAGTCTGCAATGTCATTGGACCATATTCTTGCCAATTTCCACAAGGCCAGTCTCCTTGGACCATTCCCAGTGTCACCATGTTCACTAATCGTTGATCTTCATTTTTCAGATGTACCCAAACAGTTTCAACTTTCTTTGCATTATCACGTCAACTCCCATACAGTGTCGTTCTGCTAATAATCTTGCTACGTTTTCTGTTTTTCCAAGTCACTTTCAATATTTTGCTATAGCACGTCATCAACTGTAGAAATACAGTAACTGTAGACACCTCGGTAGTTTTCTGGAATTTGTTACATTTATAGTCCATGTCTCAGCAGTACAGAGTGGAAAAGAGAAGACACTGACATCAATACATTAATCTGAATTTGATCGTTAACTCTTTGTGTTTAGTGTTTGTTACTTAGTTGCTAGCTGGCAGCTCTGTGCTGTGTGTCTCAGGACAATCTAGACGCCAAGCAGGCGCCGTACGTGCCGGTTGCCAGGAACGGCTGTCAGCTGTTTGAAATTGTTCGTCGTGTGAGCCTTCTGCATCCTGTGTATTACATATCTACAACATCACTGACTCGGCCGTTTGTAGAGACCGTTAAGAGTCGTGATCGTGGCCGAGGATGTGGTGGTAAGTTACGTTCATGTTCTACTTTCATGTTGTTGGTGACGTGGTGTGAAACTCGAGGATGCTGAGTGCAGAGAATGGGTGTAAAGAGACTGACGCCCCTTCCTTCAGGAGTCCGATGAAGAAAGGATGATTCCAGGCCACTGGTTGAACGGATCAGTGCTTTGAGCTTTCTTCATTGCTTTGACACTGTTAGTTGGGTGACAGGAAGGGCATCGGACATGTAAAAAGTATGTCACTCATCTCCTGGGCTTCTCTTCCAAAACAAGAGGCCGCTGGAAAACGGCCGCTAGGTGGAGTTAGGTACGTAGCTAGTATCTAGCTAGTGTTGAACTTGTCTGTGGGTATGGGTCATATTTGCTGTCATGCTAACATGTACGTGTACGTGTGTTTTGTAGGTTAACATTTCATGTTGACACTCTGCGTGATTTCTTTCAGTCGGACAGATAAAGCTCCTTGCTTGCTTGTGTGAATTGTTCATTAGTGATAACGCCGTCGGATGAATTCTTTGAAATTTGGCGTGACTGTCTTGGTAGTAATGATATCCTTATGACGTGATGACCTCAGCCGATGTTGTAGGAGCGCCGGAGGCACGAGCTCAAGAACTTATCGACGCAACGACGAGCAGCATCTGTTCACACGTGTCAACGTTCTTGTCTGCTGACCATCGAGACGTGCTTGCACTCCTGCTAGCACTGGAACGACTTCACACTACACATAAATTGACCAACGACGAAATGTCGTTGTGGTTGAGTGATATGGACACTGGGAACACACCATCACACCTCCAGTCTGTAGAAGATGTTTGCGCACACTGGCTCACCTCACAGGTTGCTTTTCTGTACACACTGTAGCTTGATCATGTTGTAAATTCCAGTTCATTACACCCGGTGCATGCCCTAGGTTGTAAGAATATGTTGATTCAGTTTCCAGGCAGGACGTTGTACGAAGAGACCAAAACTGGGTTTAGTTTTTGTGTTGCATGTCTTGTTTTGTCTTGTTAGATTTGTTTTCTTTAGTACGGACCTAAGTGAATGACTGGGAACAATATCTCCAAAATGACCTATTTTTATGTGGAGTGGGGTCACTGAACCTTCAGTCAGTTAACTAGTTGATTATGTTGCATTGACTACTGTACTTGTATGTACGTGCATGTAACAGTGTATAAAGCATGCTCGTTCCACCAGTAGGTAGAAGGCAGTCATTACAGATGGAATTATGATGAGTCGGTTTCAGTTTAATTAACCAGCCTTTTTTCTGCATTTTTGCTAGTTGGGCAGGTCCCTCAAAGGCAAATTTTTTGAAGATCGCTGCAGCATGTTTTTACGTGTCAGATTCCTTTCCTGTCGGCCGACAAACACCATCAAGGCACTGCAGAAAAATTGCAATTGGTAAGTCATAATTTTTCCAGAACTTCAGGTCACATGGGGTATTTTCTGATGAATAGCATTCAGATGAGTGGATGATTGGAGCACTGTGGATGTTTCATGGAGTTTAGTTACTGCTACATGTCTGAAAGTTTGCTAACCACATTGACACATTGTTTGTATTTCACACATATTTGTTTTCTTTTTCATTGTGAAACTGCCAGTTGTCATAGTATCTTATGCTGGTTTATGTTTTATTTTGTGTTAAATGTAGTGTCACCATGAATATTAATTTACTTGTTAGATATGGCTGAGTTGTAAGACACTGGAAGCATCGGTGCCTGCTTTTCGTGGCTTGTGTAAATCTCTTGAAAAACACGGCAGTCTTTGGACGCAGTATTTTAACGTAAGCAAGGAAAACATATAATATATTTCTCTTTACTGAGCACATTTGCTGCAGTTATAACAATATTTTTGCTTGATTATCTTTATTCTCATTCATGCTAGTGTTTAACATGCAGATCTTTACAGAGCATATGTTGCCATTAGCAACATTGATACAATTTCCCCAAGCCTGTTTGTAACATAGCAACAACACCCATTTAGTGGCCTCTTTTCAGGACATCCTGTCGGGAGAGGCATCCCATCAAGATTGGTTCAGTGCTCAGAAGTCTCGCATTATTAGCCAGCCATTGAATGAGGAAGCATATTACGTTAAATGGCATTTTGTATGAGTAGCGTCACCATCTTGGTATGAAGTCAGACTATGGCTGCTGAAATTTGAGCAGTGTGTTGCATTGATTAGACATAGTGTACATAGTCTGTATTATTTTGATTAATAGTCTGATCTTCATATTTCGTCATACTAAATAAATAACTTGCCTTCAGTGCTTTGACACTGTTGGTTAAAAGGCAGGAAGGGCATACGGCCCGTAAAAAATACGGGGATGGTGGAGGTGGGCACTGGTTAGTCTGGATGGAGTGGTGCCATGCCGGATGGTCGGTGTGTCTGCCTCTTTTAATCTTCCGTTGCACCATAAAGTCCAAAAGTTCTATTCTGGCACCGGCTCACCTGGGTGGTCCCGGAAAAAGGGCCATAAAACAGTTGTGGTAAATAAATCTCTTTAAATAACTTATGCCTTCAGTGCTTTGATGCTGTTGGTTGGGCGACAGGAAGGGCATCCGGACTGTAAAAACTGAGTGGTGAGGTACTGGCGTGGCTATCTGTCAGGAGCGAGATGCAAATGATTTGCATATGGTTCAGCTCATGCCACTGCCACCCCATTGCCACCCCATCATTTCTTGCTCCAGTAAAACCCAGAATGGTTTTCCTTGCTGGTGCCAGCTTACTCGGGTGTCCTGGAGAAAAGGCCATTAAACGGATGTAGTAGTGTAATAGTAAATAACTAGCTTTACAGTATGGCGCTAAAAACCGGGCATATATTCCCAAGGTAGTGAAGTGACACGTTTAAGATGTGATGATATCTTTAATGGTGAGTGTTAGAAGTTTACTGCTATGTCTTGCAGTGAAAGAATCTAGCAGATCTGTCAGCAGTTGTTGAAGTTACAGGCAAAGGGTAAAGGTAAAGGTCGGGTTCTTATATAGCACCATGTTGGACCAAGAACAGTGCGCTTTGACAATCTCGGAAGTGGCAGTTGATTGGCAAGAGCCAATGTTGCTGCAGCACAAATGTGGCCATCCATTGCTAATGGACATTGGACCCGCAGTAGCAGCTGGCAAGCACACCACCGCCCCAATCAGCCACACCAGGCCTTCACCCCATAAGCATTCAAGGCAAGAGTATTGTGGCTCCTTCTTTGACACATAGTGGCTAATGGCCTGTTTTTTGTGCTGCCTGTAGATCAGCTGTTTTGCATTTCAGGATTCATTTGAGTTGATGAAGAAAGTTCCTGGTCGCTGGGTCGAACCACTGACACCAATACAGAAAGCTCTGCTGTGGAAGGCATGCAAACCACTCCAGGTGAATTTCTTAACTTTTGTTCATCGTTATTTTTGAACCGATCTGCAGACTGTGTCAAATGTGGTAAATGGTAAATGTAGCATGTTGTGACCGGATATTACACTAATTTTTAATTACAACAATTATTTCTTTTTTGTCATTAAAGTCTTTGATGTAAGAAAGGCCACCCAGCCCGTGATAAATCCAGCTTCAGCAGTTGGCAAAGATTTCTGTGGAGACCTCTGGAAAGCAACTGCCTGAAAATGGTTATTAATATGGATGTATATGTTGGTTGACCATTTTAGCGCCACCATTTTGCAGATGTATCAGAAAATCATTTGGATCGTTGGAGTATTACTTTCATAGGTTGTCTGTCCTCACTGATATACCTGTGTCTGTTTTAACGGCATTTTCCCAGGTGAGCCTGCTTTAGCTGGTTCCTCTGATATACCTGTGTCTGTTTTAACAGCATTTTCCCAGGTGAGCCTGCTTTAGCTGGTTCCTCCTTGGGTTTCTTCCTCCTTGTTCTGGAAGAGAATCTCTGTGGATAAGTGTCGTGGGTTTTTTGTGGGCCTGATGTCCTTCCTGTTGCCAACCAACAGTGTCAGAGCACTGAAGGAAACACACAGCAGTGGCCCAGCCATTGGCCTGGCCTTGTCATTTCTTCATCCACCACCAGTCTGGACTCCTGACAGAAGAGGCATTGCTAACTTGCTGCTTTTACACCGACTGTCCAGTGACAATACCAGTGCTGATGCCTGGTGTATAGTAAACAGGTCATTTGTATAACGTTCTTACCAGGTCTGTCTCACCACAGAATGCTCAGGTGTAGCATATGTTAATGAGGTATCACAGCTTTACCTGCCACCCACACGTGCATCCAGATGGAATGAGCCATGCCTGCCTTTACTCCCCAGCTGCAGAGCATCACCGCACTGTGGCTGGTGCTCATTTCCCGTCCTGCTGTGGGTAGGAGGCTGAGTTTGCATACATGTATCTTAACTCAGTCCCAGTCTGGGTGCTATGAATGCGGCATGTTGGCAGGTGTATGAGACGTGCTGGCCTCTCGTCGTGCATGCTCTGGGTGCCGTCGTTGAGAGACATCATGTCTATGATATACACGAACTGTACGCTCAGTCCAGCTGTTGTGTACCTGTCGTCTTTCTCCTGCCACAGACATCAGCGGCTCATCAGACGCCAGAGCGTTGCAGCACGATGGGTTTGCACTGTGATTTGGTCGTACTGTCCACTGCATGTACTATTTGGTTGTTTAAGCCAATGCAGTCCCCTGTTTTCCTTTGGGGTAGTGCAGTCTTTGGCTGGGCAGCATTATTTTATTTTTTTTTCTTCCAGAGAGGAGTGCGAAATATTGCAGTCTTTGCATCTGTCTGTTTCTTTGTTTGTTTGTTTGTCTGTTTGTTTGTGTCCGCTTGGATATCTCAAAAACCACACGTCCAAACTTCACAAAATTCTCCATACATGTTATGTGTGGCCGTGGCTCAATCCTCCACTGATGACAGTGCAATGCGTTATGTACTTCCAGTTTTGTCGATGACATCATGTTTTCACATAATGGGGCAAATACAGATAAAGGCGGGGCCACTGGCGAATTCACTGTGACTCGTCAGGTGGCGCCAGAGTGAAGCCTGCTATCGTCGATTGCCTCGTTTTTCTTCGCTGATTAACATTTGGGTACGCAGTTGAAGTGTAATCCTTAACAATGCATTCTGTACCTGATCGAGTTTGAACTGATATATTAGGAACAGATGCTATAACAGGCACTGTTAATCATAAGTGGTCAAAGTAATTTGACATAAGGTTGCATCATCACCGCGCACAGACAATTCAGTCATATTCGCCAGGTTGCGCCATCTAGTACACCCAATTGGCATCTGAACCGTACTGGTGCTGCCCCCTGCCGAGTCACATTGAGTATATGGACATAGAGACATGTCAGGGCATGTCCTGGGCTGGCCGCTTTTCCCCGCAAAATTGCCCCTCCACATGGAGGGATCTCTGACCCCCATCTAATACATGGTTCCTTCGGCTCACCCAAGTCAGCATCCTGAATGGCATCTCGATTGGTCTAGCCATTTTTGCAGGCTCCCAGTCATGACAGACAGACCACCTACAGACTGACAGACGACGCTACTGCATTTGTAGCAGCTGTAGCAGTAGGCTGCATCCAGCTAGTGCTGCAATGCGGCTTAATAATAACAAGTGGTCAAAATAATTTGACATAAGGCTGCATCGCCGCTGCACATTGTCGGTTCAGTCATATTTGCCAGGTGGCGCCAATGTGCACCCCATTTGAAGAAAGCCACAAATGGTTGCCATGGCAACGTCCCTTAGGTGCAGGGTATCGGCAATATCTGCATTCTGTCGGCCGACCACTCAAATACCCCTTCATAACCAATTGCCCAGTCGCTATTGTCCACACAAAGCCAGTTAATAGCAATTTTAGTCCCAAAATTGGTTGGGGATCTGGACCGCCCATCTAATACATGGTTCCTTGGGCTCACCCGAGCCTACAACCCAAACGGCATCTCGATCGGTTCAGCCACTACTCGGTCGGTAACAATAGGCCGCATCTACATACGTAGTACTGCGATGCGGCCTAACAATAGTAACTAGGCATAGAGCGAGTACAGAGCACTTGTTAACATTTTGCTTTCGTACTATGTTGTCATATCTCAGGGTGGAGGCAAGCTTGTAACTAGGGTTCGCGTTATGTTGCCATAGCAACGCAACCCGTGCACCAATTACAAATCCACGCAATAGTGCACAACTAGGGGCCATCCCTTACCACTCCCCCAAGTCACATCCGGGTCCGTGCAATAGTGTAGGCATGCGGCCGCAGACAGACACACAGACAAACACACAGATGCGAGTGACCACAATACATTTCACGTCATCTACGACTCACGCGAAATGTAACAATGTGTATTTCTACCCCGCCATATGGTTGTAACTTCAGATGCAGTGGCATCGTAAAGGCAGTGACATCCCTTCTCTCAAGAGCCAGTGGTTGAAGAAAGGAACAAGGTGCGATGAGTGGTTCTTGTGGTTGGAGTTGGAGTGAGCTTCCTGACAGCAGAATATGAACGGTGCAGCAGAGAACAAAAGCTTTGTGGCGTTTCACATGCAACCTTCAGAGAATTCTCCGGATCAAGAAGGCAGCTGGATGACATGGATGCACCTGGAGATAGTAGGCAGTGAATGGAGTCAGTAGCAGGACTGACAGCAGTCTGATGAAAGTCAGCTCCGTCTCAACTCACGACAGTACGTTCAGCATCTGAGCATGCAGTCTTTGAGAGATGGTGCTCGAGTGCCATTCATGGCGTACTGCTGCTGGTGCTGACAGTTGTTGATTTCATCGTTACTGTTGTCTTGCTGTCAGAGAACTGGTATAGAGCTGGCTCAATGCTTCTTGCTTCAGCAGTGAGTTAATGGATCAAGAAAAGATGAGAGATGAGGCTGGTGTGTGATCTTCTCTGGCTGCAGCCATCGCTCAGAGTTCCCTTCTGTGGTTTCACACTGTTTGTTATGGCCGCCCTGCGTAGCAGATGCGGACATTATATTTTTGCCCTGTGGTTTCTATCTTTCTTTCTATCTTTTTTTCCTCGCCTAATCTCAGCGGCCGCAGATTGGATGTCCACCATACTTCCACACATGGTGTGGCCCTAGT
>Ga0056133_10000256_pt1 | contig 12069 bp, 4 predicted proteins | sample WorMetGr2BELIZE1_FD_67351 | JGI IMG/M metagenome (GOLD analysis project Ga0056133, IMG submission 67351) | Marine gutless worms symbiont microbial communities from Max Planck institute for Marine Microbiology, Germany - Inanidrilus... ... | reverse complement strand
GTCACTGATGACGTCATAACTCGGAAACTATAAGAGATAGAGAAAAACGGAGACCACCTCGCCCCATGAAATCCTCTCAGCTATCCAATGGTGAAAACGGCATCGCTCAACGACAACTTTTGCAAAACCGGAAATTACGTCATTTATGACATCATAAGTTGGGTTCAAGATGGAAATTGCAAAAAATGGCTCAAGAGAATTTTAGTATTGGTGCGTTCTACAATATAGCCAAAAATCACGACAATCCAATCAAAACTGTAGGACGAGATAGTTTTTTCAGCCCCAAAACCCCTAAAAATACAAGTTTTTTAGGGGGTCACCCAGCCCAGGGGTCGCATAGCCCCTATATTCTAGGGGACACAACTAGACCCAGACATATTACATATGTCCTAGTTTGACCGAAATCGGATCAAAGACGGCAGGGAAAAACTCTGCACAAACAGACAGACAGACAGACAGACAGACAGACACTATGAAAATAATGGTCACTTGGCCGTGAACCAATGACTGCATAAACAGATTTTGAATAGTAAGTCGACACAGTGATATTTGACACTCCATATTTTAAGCATAATCACACACAACACACTTCGTACAGTCACAGTACATTTATAATGTTATCAGTCAGCTAGTACAGAGATGTTTCGGCATTCAACTGCATCCAAAGCAGAAGTACTTCAGCGGCTCATGCACTCAGCTGTGCTCTGCACACCCTTACAATAGCACCGTTGTGCAATGGTTCTATAAGCAGCCGATTTGCCGCAATTTAAATGATTTTGAAATTGAATCGCAAATATTTCAAATCAAATGGCAATCCATTACATCAAATTACCAAATGTGTTCAAATCGTAATTTAAATTCCAATTGCACTTGCGATTTGCCCAACACCGGCAGACACATGGCCATATATGCACTGCACGAAAACAAATGCAGTCAAACAACAAAAACAACTTGTATATAATTAACAGAAATCTGGACTTTTACATGATAATAACATGAATATCATTTAACTGCAATAATCTTAACAAAACTGCTGACAATATGTCATGACCACCAGTGAGTCCGTTATCATACAACTGGTAAACTATCTCACCACTGTGGTTATAACTGACAGCAACCTACAAACTATCAATCAAAAATGACTGCTCCATGACTAAAAAAGACCAGCATCCTTGCTGACATCTTGGCAGTTATTAAGACTAAACGTGTCATCATTAACACGACATGTTAATGATGACATGTTCACTATTCTTACAATGATCAAATCAGATAGTGCTTGCTTTATGTTAACATCTTCAAACTTGAAACATCACATAATTTACTTCTGTCATAGTTGTAACCACAGCTGTTCTTGCTTCAGCAATTCAGAGACTATCAAAGCAAATCTGTCTGCAGGGACAAAGTATTACACACAGTAAAAGCAAATCAGCATTAGTAAAACACTGTGACAATACATGTTCGGTTATAACTAATAAAAATGGTCGGTCACCTCTGCCACCTCAGGCAAATACATGCAACTAAATGTACAATTTCACACACCGTGCGAGTGAAAACAGACCTCATATAAGAGCAGATCGTGCATGTCTGTCAAAGCTGCGCGACACCAAATAATCATCATTTGCAGTTCTTTCCATATTTGCACAAATTTGATCAGAATCATAAACAGTAAACCAGAAATTTGCAGCAAATCGGTGAATATTAACAAAAAGTTATTTACGCACATATGGGGGAAAATAAATATAACACAGAAATTGCGAAATTTCAGTACTGTATATGAAAATAAATGGCTGATTTGATTGGACAACTGCAACGTCACTTCAAGGACATAACAGACAAACTGAATATAACTGACATTATATACCACTGTACATCACCCATCAAGATCACCACTACCTACACTGGAAAAATGAACATGAATGCAACCTAAGATGATGAACAGTCTCAAGACAGCAGATCTCATCAGTGTCTTGTCAAAACCCACTTGATACACATACATTAAGCAATAAGCTATGCCGTTTCAGCACAGGATATACTGTGGTTTATACATGAAACAAATTCCATTAGCATCAGAAATGTGATGGCATCACTGAAGTTTACACATATGCCGAATGTTTTCAGCTAGAAATCTCATGGTTGGTTGGTTGTTTAGGTTTTAACAGTGCTTTCAACAGAAAGCTTCTCATCATTCTTCTACTAAGCACTTGCACTTGGGTACAAGAACCCAGATGACGACAATGAACTAATGCTCAGTAATAATATATAGTAATAATATATGATACACACTGCTGGACACATTCGCCGAAGCATGTGACAGCCAATGTTAGACTCACAACACACTGCCGTCATAGTTGACAAGAGGCACATTTTGGCGTGGTACCGGAAGCAAAAGTATTAGCTCATCCGTTCTTTTTGCGTTATACCGGGACTAAAGTTTGCCTTTTTGTGTCACCAGCAATGCTACAAAAACCCACCGGGACTCCCGATTTGCTAATCGGCAGATCCCTGTCTCTGTCGGCGGGATGATCCCAGACTGGCGTCTGTTTACAAATGGCGTCCGTCGCCGAAAGGTAAAAATTGTGTTTTGTCCATATTAAACAGGTATATGTGTCACAAATTTTGTGCGTATTTTCTTATGATGTATACTGGTAAATTAGTTATCACTTCCATACAAAATGATTGACTGTGCAATCACGCACACACGCACATCTCACATATTATAGATGGAGTCCGCACCAGAATCTGAATGTAAAGAACAGAAATTAGCTGAAGTAGGATATTGCCAAGTTGATTTATGGTAAAATTAAATTTTCTGAAACAGTGTCACTACAACCGTCATGTCAACCATCGCATTGTGCATGCGCTAACTGGACATACATATTTTCGAGTCACCCTAACAACCGGGAGGTACTGCACCGTACTGTACATCCCTTATTGTCTTTTGGCGTCGTACGTCTGGCAACGGGCATACTGTACGAGCTAGACCGATATCACGCCAAAATGCGCCTAATGAATGCTTTCAGTCGAGCACGTTACACAGTCCATGCCGCTTGCTGCCATGCATGCTGATTATCTTCACTAATATGACAAAACACCACCCACAAACGACTGCATCTCTTTCAACGTATCTCAGTCACTGTCGACATCTACAGACAGTTATAATCAGTGTCTGTCAGCAGCACCTCAATATACAACTCCAATAATCAATAACTCCAATGATCAATAGTAGGTACGATGTACCTACCGAACTGCATGACACTAACACCGACGGTGACGTGGAAGCATCAGACAGTATCAATACACATGGCACGATATCAGTAATACTATGACTACACTGTCTTAAAAAACCAGCCACATAAGTTTCACAGCTTTAACAAACTTCGATTTTAACAATCTCGGCATACAATATCCTAAAATCACCAGCTTCTGAAAGCACATATAATCTTCCGCATCACCTTAAGTTATTTTCATAAACCTGTACTACCTAAGAATACATTACACCAGCGCTATGATATGCACTACAAGGTCTGCTGCTCTGCATGTCTGTCAACTGCACTAAAGGATCAAAGTTTCTTTAGCAGCCAGCAGACACTCTGAGGGCTCCAATGTTTGGTTGGAAATTCTTTCAACAGCTTGTCAGCCTTCCAGCAGTTACACATTTTAAATCAAAATATGGTATTATTTATTCCACATCACATTTACAAGCAGGCCAGTGATGAGTGAAAGTGCACAGGTCAATGTAGTATCATAATGGCTGAATGTATCATTATGCAACCAATGACATCACAGCCTAGGACCAATTTTTCAAGGATCTTGGTGAAAATCCAACAAGGCGCTGTTCTATCAAATGGTGACACTGCCACTGACCTTGAATGACACTAACGACTCCAAACTATCCCTTCAATGTAAATTTTAGGTTGTCCTTCCTGCCTTTCGAACAGGTGAAACAAGGATTCAAATCTGGTGTACAGACATGGCAAGTAGTAGCCTATACATGATAGATTACCCCCAAAGGGGCATGTTCTGGGTCACTTAATCTCTTTACATTTTCATAAATGACTGGCTGTTTTTGAAATGGTAAAATAGTAATAATATGAAAATTTAAAACATGCACATGTAGTCAAGCATTAAGCTTGAATCGGAGAAGCTTAATGCTTGACTACATGTGCCCGTTATAAATTTTCGTAGAGACACAAGCTAGAGACACAGTCACAACAACAACCTCATTTAGTGGCCCTTTATCCAGAACAACCCAGCTGCACCAGTACCAGCAAAACCATTCACTCACTTACTATCTTTACAGGTATCATTCAATACCTTTAAGTAATTTCCTCCACTTACTATGTGCCACAGCATCCTTGTCCAGTTGTCATCTCCAACAATCTTTTTCCATAACCTCTTTCCAGGTTTTCTTTGGTCTACCTCTAGGTCTTACACCCTTCACTTTGTAATCCATGCTCTTTTTCACCCGTAATTCTCGTCCTTGCTTGAAACATGTGATGGGAACAAGACACTAAGACGAAGACCAAGACATCAGGCCTCCAGACCAAAACTGAGACCAAAACAGTAACCTACAGGCTTCAAAACAAAGACAAGACCGTAACCACGTTAACCTTCAAGACCACCAAATTTGAATGCCTAGTTTCATCTCATAAGTTTACTATTTCTGTGGTCTTTATTTCTTCTGCTGCTAGTTCCATTTTGTCCATTTGTCAAGTAATATTTCTTTTTTGAGTATTTCTTTTTTGATATCATGGTGGAAAATAAGACAAAAATTTGGCCATAAGTAAAAACAAAACAATTTCCAGCCACTTCAAAGTAAAAAGAAATGAGCTGTTTTTGTTTTATGAGATCAAATTATTTATTATTATAACTTTAAAATATTTAATAACATTAATAGCCAAAACTCGGAATTCAGTCTTCAGTGTGGTGCACAATGAACATGCTGTTACGATACCATACAACGAGAAACCTTCAACGTGCACTGCAAGGCTGGACACCAGCTTAATCTACCGCATGGCACCAAAAGAGAAAAATGCGGAAAAGAACAAAAAACAAGTTGCTCAAAATAAACAGTCGTTGTATCAAATACTCTATTCGTACTTTATTCCGACCAAATAGTAGGCAAAATAATGTAGTCGTATTTCGCCAAGCCAAATATGTATTCCTATTTGGCAAAATAATGTTGTCAAAATTAATCGGAATATGAATAAATGGACTTTGACTGAAGGAATGGCAGTTTGTCCGTAACAGCAAGTACACAGGACTAGTATCAGTATCATACGACTAAGACAGTAAGGAAAACAACAAGACCAAGACTACTGTCTCGAGACAAGACAGCGTCTAAAGACTCCCACTGGCTGGTGGCTTGTCCAAGCTGCACTCTGCAGATGATGATGCTGTTGCGTGGCTGACCAACTATGGCATACAGGATGCACACGACAACAACAAGACCGGTCCATACCATCTCAACCTGTTGCACTGTGATTATACCATCTGTTCCTAATCTCTCTCTCAACCAATTACATCTGAACCTATACGTTACTTTAACACTGCACATCCACCTAATTATTCTCAATTTACCCCACTGAAGTGACACCTTCTTTCTTCATCAGCCAAGTTTCACAGCCATGTAACATACAACTTCATACACAACCTGTGTATAACTTCCCTCTCATAAAAAGGGAAACATCCTTATCGGTCAGCAGAGGCGCCAGTTGCCTAAATTTATTCCATCCGTTTCATATTCTAGCTTTCACGGCTGCATCAGCATCTCCATCTATGCTCAGCATCCTAACCAAATAACAGAACTTATCCACTGACTCCAGGCTTGAACCATCACCAATATCTAGACTGGTGCTAGCTGTGTTTTATGGTTCTTCTGTAAAGCCTCTACCAATAGAAGGTATGATCACTCTGAACGTGCTATTCTTCATACCACTACACTTCTTGTGCAGCCATTTGTAACAGTGCATCGAGTCATTACCAACACGTCTGCCACAAACACCACATGACCATCAGAGACACAGTTATAATGAAAGACTAATACGAATCACCTGTTACATCAAACAGTGCGAATATCAGTGACCTTGAGTGACCACGAAGGTCACTTCAGCCATTTGAAACCCTTTTAAATCCCACTTTTCGAAAATATAGGATAAACATACATAATGGTAATTTTAAAATGTTGTATCGAAGCTAAAGGACTTCTCAAGGCACAGGCAATGATAACTACTGTAATATATCAGAGATGGTGCAAGACAGAGACACTGCTACTACAGATCAGGAAGTGATAAATGGACTATCAAATAGTGACATTTTTGATAGGCATGAGTGACCCAAGGTCATTCACTGGCTGCAGGCCTTTTCAAATGTGATTCTTTTACATCTGCACCGCTAATGTACAAAAAATTTCAGCTAACAAAGCACTGCACAGCAACAGCTGAGCATCAGGTCTGAAGTTAGGTCTATCACATCACATAAGAGTATTTGATGAAAGAAATGAATCTGTTTAAAAGCAAAATATGCCAATACTCTAAAAACTCGTTTTCTTACTTAAGTTATATACTGTGTTGCACAAAAGAATGAGCCTCTTTTATATTTTTCAATAAGGTACTGAAAAAACCAACTTCAACATTTCTTGGTGCAGAATCCTAAGAAATTTCACATCTGAACATTATAAATTTGTTCACTGCCTCACTGCCCTTGTAGAATGTAGCCATTGTCCTTGAGACATACACCCGTTTAACAGCCTCCTTTCCAAGACAACATGGGTAAGCCAGCACCACAAAGGTTAAACCAATCTGGATTTTAATTAACTGAAAAATCTTCGCTGACACTGGCTAGAAGTTAGTGTCGGTGTATCCACATCGTGGGGAGTGGACAATGCCTTAAGGTGGATGATGCAGACAAAGGGTATGCCAGTGGGCCAAAGGAAATGGAGCGGTTGTGTAAGCTACGAAGGTGCTGCAACTAAGTATGAGTAACCTGGTAGCGTCTTGCAAGCCGGACATGCGGAGTCTGCATCAGAAACTGGCTACTGGCTAAAGACAGTGAGGTCAAAGCCTCTGCAGTTAGGGAGGACCTGCCATAGGAGAAGATACTCAGGAAGATGAAAACTGCAAGGAAGGCAATGAGAAACCACCCTGGCAAATACGTGATACATAAGACTGAGTATGCAGCCGCAGCATTCTGCAGTGTAGACATGCCATCACGGCCTCTCACCTGGAGTATCACGCCTAGGCATGACATATTAAAAAGTGTCATAAACTTGCTGGTAACAGCAGAAGACTAGAGAGAGAGACTAACCAAAGGGTCTCACTTGTTGTCACACTGGCACAGCATTGTCATGATGGGACTGATAGTAGCAAAAAAACGGACAGAGTGTATTAATACAGAACATGGTAACTTTTAAGAGTTCCCGTGAAGCTGCCTGCCTGAAATTCAATTGCTGTCATGTAACATGCTGTTTTCCAAACCATCCACTGTGGGCAAAACAATATAACTTCCATCAGATGAAAGAGGTCTACATATCACAGATGTGGTGGACAAATTCATAATTATGCATGTCAAATTTCTTAAGGATTCTGCACACCAAGATTTACTAAAATCACTTCATTTTTGAATGACTTGTTCAAAAACTAAAAGGGGATCATTTTTTAAATACAGTGTGCGTATGTGACACACACATACATGAGTTCATATTTTTGGAAAAAATGGACATTTCTGCAACCCGAATAACGAAGGTTTCATCGATTTTAGTGCATGAACAGTAGTTTTTAGCCTGCCGGGAGCCCGGCAGGCTTATGTAATGCTTCTGTTACTTTCTTTCCTATTCATATTTTTTTAACGATCGCTTGGAGCGAAGAGATCTCCGAAACTACAAGACCGATCTTCGCCAAATTTTCAGGCATGGTAGACATGTTGGTGTAGATGTTCAGTCTGGTATTGGTTTCCTGACCAGTCAAGGGACATTGCTATGGCAACAAATTTTAGGCGTGAAAGCGGCCAAAATCAGCGACACACCTTCCTTCTTGGGACTCGCATTCCACAACGGAAGGCAGGATGGGAAAGCAGATGGGCGCGTTAACAGTGCAGAAGTCCTCTCTACGTTGTATAAAAATTTGGTGAACTTTGGTCCACTAACTCTGGAGTTTACGGTGATGGTTTGCCGACCATTTATGCACCAAATGTGATAAATCGGCGAAACGCATTCGATTCGAGACCCGCATTCAACAATGGATGGCAGGAACCACTGAATGGATTTGCACCAAATTCACAGGGAAGAAGTGTTTGGTCCTTCACTCGGATGAGTTAGAATGTCAAGGTCAAAGGTCAAGGTCACCAGGGACTAAAAACGCGCTGTGCACTCACAACACCCCCGCAGAGTGGATGAAATGGAGCACCCTCATTGCAGATAACGTCGCGCAAGCAGCAGGCACACTGATTTGATTGCTGCAGAGGGGTGTCTTTGCCAGGATGTGTGCACTGGGCCTGGCGGGCTACCGCTGGGCTCTGCCACACATTTCTATCTAGTGTAATTATATTTCTGTTTCAAGAAAAGGTCAGAGAATCATATCACAGAAAACAAACTAGCATGTGTGAGTGACAGACATTTCACTCGAAGGAATCATTTACTTTCCACGCAATCCACTGCACAGGTACCTCTCACATTAACCCAAAAAAACACAGAACATTAAATATGCAGACACACAAAAACTAACCCCAGCAACTGGCTCTAGTTAACAAAAAACACAAAAATAAAAAACCAACAGCCACCTCTAAAAACTGTTCATACAGCAGTCCTTATCATCCAGACAATACAACTGCTCAGATGTTGTCCATTGGATGGGAAGCATTGTGCACACAGATTCCAAGGTGTTAAGACTGGAAGTCATCTTTCACCAGTTTAGCAGCAAATTCTAAGACAGTACAAAGTGGAACAAGTGAGGATGGATTGCGGGTTGATGTTGCAAAGACAAAGTTACTCGTCAATACAAACATACAGGCAACAGTCATAGTGAACAGATGTATACTGCAGCATTACTTGTGCAAAGTGAAACCGCTACAGACAAATGTGACCAGGGTATTAGCAAAAAATTTGAAAAACGGTTTGTTTCGTTCAAATCTAACTGCACTTTCAACAAAAAATAAATTATTTGGAAGAACAAAGCCATCAAACACAAGTACCAAGAGGCTGGTTAAAGCAGTGACCGTGGCAATATGACTGTGAGCGCCATGACTTTGCAAAGAAGATGAAAAAAGATTTCTCTAAATAGTCACTAGTGAGTAAAAAGTAGGGTGCAAAAAAGTTGCTAACGATATTTCATGACATGACAATGGATGGAGCTTAGTTGGCTAAAGGCTGGTAGGTTGATTGAATTTTAACAGTGCCTTCAACACAGTTTAGGTTTTTGTTGGCTAAAGACAATCATCAGGAAAAATGATAATAGTACTAATGCTTGGCAGTAGTTCACTTGTACAACTGCAAAGACCACTGATTTTCTGGATAAGTGTCCTAGCCAATCAAGACAATCCACTTTCATAAAACATTTTCAGCAAGCATTTTATGGCAAACTTTTTACTCAGTCAAGAAGCACTTGGTAATTTACAGCGGTGAAGGCGCAAATCACACTCGGTTAACAAGCACCTGGTCAGCTGGTGATTGACAGCTGCTGAATGACAGCAGTGGAGGTGCAAGTCACATGCATGGTCACATACATGTCTCACTTTCTCACAGTTTAACATACAGTGGTCAGACTCACAAATTTAATCAAATTTGATAATCAATTTAATTATGCTGTGCAACAAAAATGAAATAGCTAGACATGGCACTGCAATCCATTATTTCAAAGAATCGCGGGTCATGTGAAACTATGGTCAATATTGCTGTTCTACTTCTATGCATCATAAAGTGCATCAGCACACAATGCTCATGTGGTTATGATGTCACTTAACTTTGAGTCATATGATACGGGAATTCACAAGGTGAAACTGCAAGAACATACTGCCTCCAAAATGCATAAAGGTAGCTTATTAAAGATGGGCTGAAATAATATTGGCAATCAGACCTTCACAACATGCATACATGTGCATTACATAAATACATCAATAAACATGTAACAGTAACTATGTAAAAGTCACCAGCTAAGTCAAAAGAATTGCATTATGGCTTTTACTAATAAAAATTCAGTAAATCAAGAATTTGTAAATCAACATTTAACTTATTGAAATATAAATATTTAATAATGATGCTTTAATTACAGAATATCTACAGGAAATCTGTTCAAAAGATTGCAATATAAGCAAAGAATGGCTTCAATTTCAAGCAGTCATCGGTCTCAAAGTGAAAATAATCGCAATTATGTCATATTCAATAATTAATAAATAGCTATTAATTATTCTATCTTCAAGACATAACTGACAGATGTCTGTATATTTTGGCAAACAAAATCATAAGACATATCCTCCAATATAAAGCAGTAACAGTCTATGACTGTACAGGACTGATGGCTAGTTGATCAGGACTTATCCGGCACTTTCAACAACTGTACAGGACTGAACAATGCGCCTTCTCCTCAGTAAAAATGCTTATCTACTACTGTTACTACTGCTACTACTACTTGTTTGTTTAACAGCCTACTTTTCTACAGGACTTCCCCAAAGCAAAATGTAGAACAACTTATTGACAATGCTAAAAGGCCTAGACATATTAGGAACTAGAAATACATTCTGTGGAACATGGTATCTGCCCCATAGCTGAGTCCATTATGACGACACTGTCATTTAATGTTCATGTCACAACTATATGATGCAGGAATTTTGCCGATTCTGCCATAAATTAAGGATGTATTGCATATTTTTCAATGTGCATGTGCAAACCTGGCTCATTTCTACTTCCAGTCTGAAATCTGATGTTATCACCGTGTTTCTCAACCCCAATTTCCTATATGATGCAGCAATTTCGGCGATTCGGCCATAAACTAGGGTTATATTGCATATTTTTCAATGGGGGTTGTTACTTCTGTGCCACTTTTGGCGAAAATCGATCAAGAAGTGTGACCGTGACAGTGCGAACAGACAGACAGACACACATTGTGACTGAATCAAACTGAATTTATAATTTGTCCCATGCTATATGCTACAGCTATGGGGCAGATAATAATTCCAAACTAGTAAACTCTTTACTTTCTTTATCAGCCACAAACTACTGGAAGAGGACTGGTATCTGGCATACGTTTGCATAAAAAAGGAATCAACAAATGCTTGCCATTACTACCATACCGGCAGTTAACAAAATGATGACACATAAACGCATTAGAGATGAATACCAACATATATATATACAATGCAGGCGGGCTGGCAACTCAGTCATGCTCTTTTTCCAAAATCTACAACTCAACATTGCTAGATTCAACTGAAATCTACTGTCATTACTTCCGTGTCAATCAACGCCTCTTTGATTCATCTCCTAATTGGTATCGCTCCGTATGTGTCAAGTGCTTTTGATTGTAATTAACACATTCATTGGCTTAGATCTTGAGGATATGCAGCAAACAGGATATAGTTCAGAAGCAGACGTGTACACAAGCATAAATAATATATGCTACAATATGTTACACACTAAGGTGTCATCATCTGAATCACAATTCATAATGTAAAGATCAAACCTAACGCCAACGAAGACACAAAACAAATGATAAAATAAAATTGTAATTATGAAATCATAGTGGAAAACTGCCAAAAAGGCAAAATGTAACATACTCAACAAAGATCTTGCTGGACAGATAAACACACAATGTGAACCACCAACAACATGAGACAATAATATATGCATCAGTAGATCAACAGTGGAGACTGTTGGTACCATGTACGACATTTGCATTGCAACTCAAAACTCACAAACCAATGACAACGATGTCTATATGTAACAAGTCTTAACTTAATAGCTATGCTACACAAATGACAGATGATTAAACACAATGGGTGACTTTATCTTTCCGCTTAAACCAAGTTTTAAACTAAGGTTTTAAACCAAAGCTTAATCTAAATGCTAAATCTGGTTTTAAACCA
>Ga0056133_10000255_pt1 | contig 12097 bp, 6 predicted proteins | sample WorMetGr2BELIZE1_FD_67351 | JGI IMG/M metagenome (GOLD analysis project Ga0056133, IMG submission 67351) | Marine gutless worms symbiont microbial communities from Max Planck institute for Marine Microbiology, Germany - Inanidrilus... ... | reverse complement strand
CCAGTGCATCAGCGTGATGGTTCTGCTTCACATGACAGTACCAACGGCCAAGTGATGGGCTATCCTGGAAATAGCTCTGCATCTTCAGTGCAAAGTCGACAACGAGATGTGCTCTTGTATGTCTTTTTTCCCGCACGATGCAGCTATGCTAGCGCGGTCTTGGGAGTCGTAATTCTGTCCGTCCGTCTCTGTCCATCCATCTGTCACGTGTGCTTTGTGACTAATCCAAAGAACATACCGGCAATATTTTTATACCACATGAAAGGGCAATCCTGCTAGTTTTCTGATGCCAAAGATCTCGGCGAAATTCCAACGGGGTCACCCCCAACGGGGGCGCCAGATAGAGGTGGGATAGGTTAAAACGACATTTTTCGACCAATATCTGGCTATATCTCAGAAACGGTGCAAAATAGGGACATAGTTACTATGGAACGCTAATAGGAACTTGTAGGTGCTCTATCGATTGGTGCTATTTCCAGTGACCTTGACTGACGCTAACTACCCCAAACCACCCCATTTTCGACATTTTGTATCGTCTTTTATATCTTCATAGTGAGTGGAGATAGAGACTTCAAATTTGGTAGGTAGATTGTCGGTAGCAGTTGCTAGCCCGTGGATGGTAAGACATCCCTGAAAGGGTGTGGTTAAGTCACGTAAGGCATTTAAATTTCAGCGGGCACCGCCATATCCCTGGAATGGCTGATTGTCTCAGGCGCTGTCAACTTAGTTCGCCGGTGAGTGTCATAAACTTCTGACGATCGGCGGCAGTGTTGATCACATCCACCGTCGAGATCTGTATTCAGCAGCTAGGCCGAGTAGAAGAAATGGTTTTCGCCGCGCGATGCAGCTATGCTAGCGCGGTCTTGGGAGTCGTAATTCTGTCCATCCGTCCGTATGTCCATCTGTCACGCGTGCTATGTGACTAATCCAAAGAACCTACCGGCGTATTTTTATACTACATGAAAGGGCAATCCTTCTAGTCAAATGTGATTTTTCGTGCAGTTGTGCAGCAGCTGACAAAATTTCAGCTGACTTAAGGCGTCGCGCGGTCCCTCTGTGATAGCTGAGCTACTTGTTCTCAGTGGCATAATGAAGAGGTTGTAGCGATGTGATAACACTTCAACAATCTCTAGGGTCGGCAGGTGTCCGGTTTTTGACCGGACAGTCCGGTCTTTTGGCGATCTGTCCCAAAAACTGGACCTAAACCATGTATTCTGGCTGTATAGCTAATGTCTCTTTTAACCAAACATGAACGTTTGTCAGTCTATCTGCTAGAGTCTAGTAATAATTGCAGTTGATTTTTTTTAAATCCGCACATCACTATTCACTATCAACGCAGGCTGTGCAGCGCTTTCCGCCCTGTCTATTGTGGCCAAAAGGCTGTATGGATTAAGATGCCACTTGGTACGAAGGTAGGCCTCATCCCAGACCACACTATTACATGGGGACCCAGCTCACCCCTCCCAAAAGGGGCATAGGCCCCAATTTTCGGCCCATGTCTACTGTGGCCAAACGATCGCCCATCTCAGCTATGGCTGCACACTTGTTTAAAAATATGTTGCAGCAAAATTGCTTGCAGTGTGCTATAACAGTGAGTTTTCATTATCATAAGCCAAAGAACTTGTGGCAAAAATCACAACCGCTTCACTACGCATATTTTTCCAAATTGTTGTGAAATTTTAGGGCTCCGCCGTGGTGTACAGCTCCAGTTTTTTCTGGCTTTTCCACTGGATAATTCGACTTGGAGTTCTGAGTTGGGCAAAATGTCCGGCTTTTTTCTGCGACCGACCTGGCAACCCTAACAACCTCAGTGGCACCATGTGACTTCCAGAAATGACACTTTATCCAAAAGCAACAACTTACATTTGTGAAAGCTTCAAAGCAGGTCCAAATACCTATGAATATTACCAGATAAATGTTGTTATCTGTTCTGACAACTGATAATTTTATTATCAGTTCTGACTGCATACTAAATGTAATATGGTAGATGTTATCTTCATTATTGGGACAGTGATATTTAGACAACATTATTGGGACAGTGATATTTAGACCGTCACAAAAGGCGATATGCACTACCCGTACGTACGGCCCGTATGTACGGGCCGTGCGTATGGGTGTCAAAAAAATGCATCCGTATGTATCGGCCGTAAAGATGGCCCATACTTACGGGTAGTATGTACAGGTAGTGTGTATTGGCCTTAAGGCTATGTTCAGGTGGCTTTGGGGGCGTGGCTTCTGAAAATGTCATTGTGTGTTTGGCCACACTGAAGATAGCTTTGAAACTGTCTAAATGTCAGTGCCGGCATAATGAAATTTGGACCACTGTTACTGTTGGTGTCAGTACTGAGTAGTACAGTTAGTAGGCCTAGCTCATAAATGATGTCATTTGTGGTAATTAATTTCGTCTGTGGCACATTGTGTACTGTATTTTTTCGATATACTGGCCATGGCCAGTAGCTGAAGTGGCGTTTGTAGGTTGCCTAAGGTTATCACCAATGTCTGTATTTTTAAATCATGTATGACTTCCATTCCTAATGGCATTTTGTTATAACTGTATCCCTGTCTTGTATTGTTTTGGAGATATAACAAGATTTTGTTAGAAAATCTAAAATTTTTCTTGCTCCAGCTCCCCATGTATTTGGTATCCATGTTAAAGTTGACCTCATTGAATCATAGAGTCCATAGGCTACCATGTCAACTATGTTAAGCTCAGTAGGTGCAATAGGCTAGTTTTATACTGTTTTGTTGCACAATGTACTTAATACCTTACCTGGCAATATTTTCAAAATCAAATTGCAAATGAAAACTGTGCTATTTTAAATGAGGTGCTGCATGCAAGTAGAATGGAAAAGAAACTTAGATTTAGCATTAATTTGTTGAGTTATTTTACGTTGTATGTGCATTGTATTTCAGGCCTCATAGTAGAACTGTTGTTGGCCTGATGAAGCTTGGTGGATTTCTGCTGATATTATTCTACTTTGCCATTCCTGCTTTTATAAAAATATATCCAGCAATTATTGTCGAAGTCGTATTTCTTAACATGGGTATGTATTCTTGTAATATTAATCAACTGTTTTGATGTTTTGATGTCTTTGTTCTCAGCTTTTGTGCCACCTTTGCGAAGTTGAATATTGATGCCAGTATTGATTCCAGTACTGGCTGTAATATGGTACATTTAGAATTAAGGAAAGTGTTAGTTCCAACAGTGTCAAACTGCTGAATTGTTGTGGTTATGTGTAAATTAAAAATGGCACACTTCGCGAGTTAAACAGTGGAACTTGTGTTTGTGCTTATATCTGTTTACTTGAAAAAGTAAAGATATATTTGTGTAGGATGAGCAATATAATTCTGTTAGTATTAAGTTCACTGTATTTTGTGTGCTACTATTGTTATTTTCCTTTTCTCATGAGGATGCCAATAATTGCTCAATGCTCATAATGGGCAGGGCATGCATGTTTGTATACTTTTCAGTAAGGTGGCCACCATTCATTGACTTTTCTCGACCCGATGAACTTGGACTTAATTTTACACACAATTTTCATCTTCCAACAACAGATGAAATAATAGTCGGCACATGGTGAGCGTCTTGTTTTTTATTTTAGAATTATGATAATAGTCTTGAGTGATTGATGGTATGTTTTTGTGTCTGTATTTGGTTGTGTGTTGTCCGTCAGTTTTCACGTCATTTTCTGATGGCGGCTGCACCATGTAATATGTGCAGTAGTATTTTCTCTTTTTTTGTGAAAGTGGCTGACATGTGTGATCTCTGACTCTGTAAACAGTGTGTTAGCCAACAGTGATTATGGCTGCCCTATGTAATAGGGGGGCCATTATATTTTTGTCCTGTGGTTTCTATCTTTCTTTCTTTCTTCTATCTTTTTTTCCTCGCCTAATCTCAGCCGTCGGAGATTGGATGTCTGCCATGCTTCGACACATGGTGTGGCCTTAGTGCGAATTTAGAATGCAGGTCTGAAACGTGCTGCACGTGGCTCGCTGTAAATACAGGACACAAAAAATCGCCATCTTGGCACCCTTGCGCAACTTTGTTGGGCCATATCTTTGCAACTAAGGCACGCATTGACAATCGGAAAAAAACTTGTTACATCCTCCACATGTCCTCATAATATGGTGAACTTCGGCTTACTACCGGCTGAAATCTGTTGGCAAGTTTGAGGCATCCCTGCAAATTTCAATGGTTTTCGCATCTTGGCAGCGTTACTGCACGGCACTGTACTAGTGGGCGTCAGCCAGACTTTGCGGCATTGAACAGAGGGCGCCACCTATATTTGGCAGGGCGGCCATCATGTTGGGCATTGGCCCACATTTCTAGTTATATATGTTTTGCATTTGTATGCACGGCCTAGATAGACAACATCAAGTCATGGACAGGACTCTCTGTGGAAGAGTCAGTCAGAATGACAGAGGATAGAGATAAGTGGAGAAAGTGCATTCATTGTGTTGCGAACCCTCGGATCGAGGACGGCTAAGGAACATAACAGAACAGATGTTATGAATGGCCCTTCAGTGCTTTGACGCTGTTGGTTGGGCGGCAGGAAGGGCGTCTGGCCTGTAAAAAAATTAGTGGTGAGGTACTGGCATGGTTATCTGTCTGCATCAAGGTGCAAATGATTTGCATGTGGTCCAGCTGATGCCACTGCCACCCCATCATCTATTGCTCCAGTGAAATCCAGAATTTTAATGCAGGTGCACTCATCGTGACCCCAAAAGGCAACTCCTTGCTCAAAAATGTCACACAATGTATATATTGTTAAGATCTGTCCACCTGTTATTTACACAGCTCACCTTTTTTGCAACCCCCCAAATACTATGCTTTACAGTGCTTTTTAGTGGACCAGATACCCCAAAAGTGCCCCTTCCCATAGGGACATCTACATCTCCATGTAATACATGTTCCCTGGACCAACCTGACTCAGCCTTCCAAACTGCATCTTGATCAGTTCAGCCATTTTCGCACAGCTCACTACAGAGAGTCCCTATACTTTACAGTGTGTGTTAAAACGTGATTAATATGCACGGTTAAAAAATTAGTCTCTGCGATAAACGCGATTAAAAATTAATCATTTTATAGCTTTAATATTTATTATTCCCTTTGTCTTGATAATGAACATCATATTACCTACTAGTAATGTTAGCATAACAAAGCATGGTGTGTAATAGGGATGGGAGACCTGAAGAGCTTTTTGTAAACCTGGGTTCTGGGTTTGGAAAACGTCTAACCAGATAGCGGACCTTGGAAATGACCACTGGTAACATGTCGTTGTTTGGTACTTCCTGTTTTACTCTTTGTCAGAGGCAAGTTACAGCAGTGCAAGGGCCTGTCACTTGTTGAAAATTGTAGACCGGTATAACCACCACAACCGCTTTACAGCCCTCTTTCCAGGACCAACCAGGTGAGCCGGTGCCAGAAGAGAACTTCTGGACTTCATGGTGCAAGGTGCAAGGGAAGATTAACAGAGGCAGAAACACACACCATCCAGCTGGGCGCCACTATCCGGACTAACCAGTGCCCACCTCCACCATCTCCCATTTTTTACAGGCTGGATGCCCTTCCTGCCGCCCACCTAACAGTGTCAAAGCACTGAAGGCAACTAGTGTTAGGCGTAGACTGGTATAACACATCATAAATTCACAGTGGAATGCCATAAAATGTTAAGGGGCTATTTTGGGATTACAGTGTGCAAAAGTATGTTGTTTTGAAGTTTGGGATGACAGAGCCAAACTTTGCTACATTTGTTTCTTGTAGGCATGTGTTGCCAGAGGAGCTTGGTGTGCAGCATGTTGAGACTGGTACACAGTTTGATAATTTGCTACAGTCTGGCCATGCCGTCATTCTGTACATGCATGGAAACGGCGGCACCCGGTGAGCTTTGCACTTAGTGTGATTGGTTGTAAATTTGCATAAGAACTTGAGAGTTTTCCACATTGATAAAAGATTAATAAGGGTATGTTATGTACTGTCAAGCTGTTACTTTGAATGCAATGCATATTATTCTTGTGATCGTCATTGCTGTCATCATTAGCCCCGTGTGGGTCCAGGGGCTGTAAGTAAGTGGGTAAGTGTCTAAGTCAGTAAGTAAATGACAAATTCGTGAAGTGCCAAAACCAGAATAGACCTCAATTTCCAGGCTGGATGTCGTACAAGGTGACTAAACCTGGCTTTGGTTTTTTGTGTTTATTTTGTCTTGTAGTACATTTTTTTGATTGGTGAATGCGTGCTTTTGTTCTGTTAGGTTTAGTTTTTCCATACCAAGCCAAAAGATTGGCTTGGAGAACGTCTCTAAAACTAAAATGACATTTTTGTGTCGAGTGGGATGTAAAATCTTAACTCAGTCAATCGATCAGTCATCAGCATTATTATAGAAAATTTGCTGATTAGAGTGACACTGTCACAAAAATTTTACATGAGCAGTTCACATAATCTGAGGTGTTGTTTTGTTGCTGTTACTGATTAAGGATATGTTGCAACTTTTACAAATGTGTTTTAAATACTAGTTGTTGTCTTACTGCAATAACCGTGAGTTTTTCTTGAACATGTTATTAATTTAGTTGATAAAATTGCATTTCTGTTATATTATAGGGCTGGTTGGCATCGAATTCAGCTCTACAAACTGCTCTCCAAAGCCGGTTTTCATGTTATAACTTTTGACTACAGAGGTACAATGTTTCACTTAATTCCAATTCATTTAGTGAAGTGAGGAAATGTGTTTTGATATTTTTGCTGGCACATGATATGATAGCTGTGCATAATGTTTTCGACATTGTTGTTACGCTGTCATATGACTAGCAATGAGCTGCTGTATTGATTGGTCGAAACGCAGTCATGTGATGTTCACCATAATTAAAATGAACCAATCCCATACTTTGGCTTACGGTTATGGTGAGTTCAATGAAATAATGCACAGTTTTACGAGGGTCGTTCGATAAATAAGTTACAAAATGGTGTATTTTGGTTAATTTTTAAAATATAGAAAATCTGAAGTATATGTTTTGCAGGAAATTTATTTCTTTATTCACACAGAAATTTTTATAACAATGACTTCATTCTTATGACATCACTAGTGCTTAAAGCACAATCACCCTGTGAAGTATTTTCCCGCCGCTGCCACAACACTATTAGGCCTAGGAGTTACAAGTAAAAATGAACAAGTTAAACAAATACGAGTAAAAATAGACATGTGTCAGTCGGACCTTACGAATTCGTCGAATGTTGCAATGTGGCATCAGTCATCGCCACAAACATGCTGGCAAGGTTGTTTCTTGTCATCAGCACTTTCTCTGCCACGAGCTAACTTCTTACACCAGGCATGTATTGCCGGTCTCGTAAAACATTTGTCACCATACACTGGACGCATTTAACTGTGAATAGCACTTGCATTGTGTCCTATAGCTCACAAAAAAAAACAAAACGGCATGCTGCTCTGTTAAGCGGCAACGCTGCCTTATTAATCGTCTGCTAATGATGACACACTATTGTCATTGTTTACAAATTCTCACAGGGTGTTCCAAAATAAATTTGCTACATAATGTGTATTTTGGATTTTTGATATTTTTAAAATTAACGATGCTGCACCATTTTGTAACTTATTTGTCAAACGACCCTCGTATTATCATGCATCATTTCAAATAGACTGAAGCACACTGTAATATGGCTACATTCATGCCTGCGATGTAGAAATTGCATGTTTGTAATTAGTGAACAGTTTAATGCCTATAGATGAAACAGTTGAATGTTCGTTAACAAGTGGTATATGAGAGCAGTAGTCAAAATCACAAAATTCCGAAAGTTATAGTCACTGAATCTGAAAGATAGATAACAATTAAATAAATAAATTTAAGTAAATATATCTAAAATAAAGTATGAATTTGCACTTTGTTGTTAAATTCTGCCAATAAACACTATCATGTGGCAACACCCAGTGAATGTCTTTATGTTTTTAATGTAGAAATTCCAAAGTTTAGTATTTGCTTGTATGACAAAACAGGTGATGCAGGCTTGTTCATGTGAGATTCATATCTTAACACTTGGGCCTTTCCCTTGTGTTGACATTTCAACAGAGGGACTTCATATTTGAATGTCACAATTACAGGCCTGCATTACCTTATAATATATACTGTATTACAAATGCCTGTTTATGGTGTTTAATGCTAGGTTATGGTGACTCGTCAGGCTCGCCTTCTGAAGAAGGCCTAGTAGAAGATGCTGTCAGCGTATTCAAGTGGCTAAAGAGACATACTGGAGACATGCCTGTGTACTTGTGGGGACATTCCCTTGGCACTGCGTGCGTTTCATATTCGTGCTTCGCTGTTTAGTTTTATTCATCCAACGTTTGATGTAATACGCTAAATGAAAAATCCTATCATCATTTTAAGATAGCTGGACAAGTAAAATATTCGCCTGCATGAAACTTTACAAGGTGTGACAGTTCAGAGTGGTTATTGTTGAAAGTGAAAAATGAAAGGAAATGAAATGAACTGTTTAAAAATCAGTCATTCACAACAAAAAAATTAACATGGCCTTAGTAAAAAGACTGCTCCTAGGTCATCGACAACTCTGTAAAATCGTAGTAGAAATGTAACTGTTATCCGTCACTAGTTTATGTTTTGCTTGTTTGTTGTAGAGTAGCTACACAGACTGCCAGTCAACTCTGTGAAGAAGGTGTGTGTTTTTCTCTAGATGCAGATGTTTGCTCAGCTATTTCGGTTGTTTTATTTTTATTTTGCAATGTAAACTACATGGTAGGCTAGATGATTATTACATGAATGAAATATCAGTGGTTTGAGATGCTGCCATTTATAGAAATGGCTGTAATGTGGCTGAAGTTTGTAGTCTGGAGAATTACATTAGTCAGTCATTAAGTGTGCAAGAATGTCGTCCAAGAAAGAAACAGATCTCATTCATTTTACACTTGCATCATAATATTAGTTTATACTGTATTTCCCGACTTACATGTGGTTAACTGCTGTGGTAGTATTTTGTTGCTTACCAAGAGACAAAGTCTTTGAAGTTAATTATTAACAAACAAGGAATTCTGATTGGTATGTGAATATTGTAGTGGTTGGGAAGGCAAAATAGGGTGTGATGTTTCAGTTCACAGGTAGAAGTGAAAATTTGCAGCTGTAATTATTGTTGAATGCCTCAATGCATATTACACATCAGAAATGCTGTAATAGGCACTCGGTTGTACACCACAATCATTCCGTTGTGTCTCGTGTGAATTTTATTTTTACCAACATTTATTATTCAGTGCATGCTTAAAGGTGATTTATGCTAATGTTTGTAGGATTTGATTTCAGTGGTCTTATTTTGGAGGGTCCATTTAACAACTTTGTAGAAGCAGCAAGTAATCATCCATTAAGTGCGGTACGCTGCTGTCATTACTGTGTCTACTGTGATGTCTATTGAAATGACAAGTTCTGCATTGCCAGCCAGTGTTCTTGTACAGTTTGGGTGTTTAGACCTCTCACTTGGTCTGCTGGCACACTTGATGCACAGTATGAATTATGTGTATTGTACAGAGTGACCCAGTAGTTTATACCCACTAAATAAATCACTGTCAGTGCAACTACTGTACTATTCTATGAATATTTCATATCGTAGTAAACTACTACGCTACTACTATATCGTTTAACGGCTTTTTTCCATGACAACCTGGGTAAGCCGGCACCAGAAGGATAAACCATTCTGGATTTTACTGGAGCAAGAGATGTTGGGGAGGCAGGGCATCAGCTGGACCATATGCAAATTATTTGCACGTCACTCCAGACAGATAACCGTGCCAGTACCTCATCACTCAGTTTTTAGAGGCTAGATGCCTTTCCTGCCACCCAACCAACACCATCAAAGCACTAAAGGCAAATTTTAGTGACATTAATTTTTTAATTACAATTAATTCCTTAATGCATTAATCAACGTGCTAATTTGACAGCCCTAATTTTTTATTAGTTTTTGTTGCCACTGCCAAAATTTTGTTACTTTTTAAAATAATTTTTTTCATGGTTTGTGTTTGAAAGCAAGGTTTTACAAGCCTATTATTAGAAAATGGTTTAACATTTGGCTGTTGCTTTTTGCAGAATTAAGTTGTTTTTAAAGATTCTTAGTATTTCTGTCGATAATTAATACTTGGAAGTTGGTTTGGAGTGTAAACTGTTAGCGATTCCCTTTATATTTATGTGTAATGTTTGTTGTACGTTTGTGCACAGCCTTTTCGAGTAATGCCATGGTTTAGTTGGGTGTTCATCGAGGCAATCAAATCTAGCAACGTTCATTTTGCCACTGATCAAAAGTAGGTTCTTTTTTATATAGGATTGCATCTTATATGTGTTCAGTTTTCAATGTGGCTCTGAGATGACATTTAACTGTCACATTTGAAATTTGCTGTTAATTATTCTTTGTACATGTGTTTGGTATAGTGTAAATAGTGAAGATGTTAAAAGCTGCAATTTTGATAATTGCATTGCAGCATTAAAGGTGTTAAAGTTCCAATTGTGATTCTGCATGCACTGGATGATGGAATTGTGCCATATGAGCTGGGCCACAAGGTATACTATTGAAGTTGTATTTAGTGTTCGTCATTAAGCCAAAATTACATCACTGTTTTGGATGGTTGCTACGATTCTTAAAGATACTTGTCTCCAAAATTACCAATGATTTAATGAGTTGGATGATAACCTTTCTTGCTCACGTACTTCTTCTTTTACTGTGATATAACTGATTTCTTTACTAATATTTGTAATGATATTTTGTCATTTGCAGTTAGCATGATTTTGTTGTCATACTATTCACTAGTTGTATCAAATGCACGTAATGATTTTGCTAGAATTTGTCAGACTGGTCATACAGAACAGCAGTGTTGGTACTTGTCGCCATTAAATTCTAACCAACCAACCAATCGCTTGGTATTTGTGCAGAATATTGTGCATTTGACTGCATGTGTATGACGACTTAGTTTTGTTATATTTTTTATATACAGTATACAGTGTTGTAGATAATGCAGTTGTTCCTATTTGTCACACTTTGACTGTTTTCTTAAACATTGATGGTACTGATGTGTGTCTGAATATGACTTGCTAGCTATATGAAGTGGCCGTGAGAAGCTGTGAGGACGTTAAGCTGGTTACGTTTGATGCTGATGGCTACGGACACAAACACCTTCACAAGTCACCAGAGCTGCTTCCTGCCTTGAGGTTGTTGACACTGAAATATATAAAGTATCATGAGAAACTCATCTCTAAAGCACTCAGGTATAGCACTTGTTAACGAGGGATCACATACCCACATGTTTATCCACCAGTGGAATGAACCATACCTGCCTTTACTCCCCACCCATAGAGTTTCATCTCACTATGACCAGTATTCATTTTCCATTCAGCTGAGGGTAGACGGCTGAGTTGGCCTGAGTAGCTGGTTACAAAGCGAGGTGGTTTACCCGGTCACCCATCTCACTACTATCTGGGCCTGGTATAGAGTAACTTTGTTGCTTGAGACCACACCGCCACCTGTACACAGACATGCACATGTACAGTTTTTGTGTACCTGGTTCTAGAAACGTTAGGTTGGGTTCCTTAAACGAGAGCCTGTAAACTTAATAGGAACAGGTTTCCCACAGGGCTCGTGCATTTCCTGTCACAAAAACTGAGTATCAGAGCACTGAATCCAAACAGTAACCATCAGCTGACTCCCAAGGGAAGGGATGAACATCGCTGCCTTTACAACAGTTAGGCATTCTCAGTACGTTGAAAATAGGGCCCATCAGTAAATAAAGAATCCTTATCCGAGATCCCGTTTTACTCGATGTTTCATAAACTTCCAGTGACAAGGAAATTGGTGCTTTGTAATGTTTACGGGTGTAATCACAACAGTTCGCGAGAAAGTAGCACATTCTATAGGTTTCCCGCAAATAAAAGGACAAATTGGGGTGAGTTGTCGAGGTAATATTATGCATGTTGTTTTGTAAATTAATTTTTGCGTTTCGAACAGTAGGACTGCAGTGTGCTGTGCATGTACATTAGCACAGTTTTATCTTTTCGTTCACATAGTTTGCCCAGTAACATACAGATATTGCCATTTTATACGACT
>Ga0056133_10000254_pt1 | contig 12100 bp, 7 predicted proteins | sample WorMetGr2BELIZE1_FD_67351 | JGI IMG/M metagenome (GOLD analysis project Ga0056133, IMG submission 67351) | Marine gutless worms symbiont microbial communities from Max Planck institute for Marine Microbiology, Germany - Inanidrilus... ... | reverse complement strand
TCCAATGGTCAAACCACTTGGGCGCCATGTGCAGTAGAGCGTGACGTTCGCAGTGACTGAGGATCGATTCGAGCCTCGGCCCGTGCGCGTCCACCTACTAAAAAAGAATTATTTTTCAAATAATTCCTATGCACATGATGACCAGGGAGATAATCCCGGGCAGGAAAACAGAGGGCTCGACGGTGTCCTCGATAAACTGTGACCGTTCGTCTCTGATATAGCCATATTTGTGCTGAAAAGGGACGTTAAACTCCAGCTAACTAATTAACTAACAGAGATCGTATTGTGACCGCAGCTTACTGTGACGTCACTTTACCCCGTGTATACACAGTAATTGACACAGCTGCGTGTGTTGACAGTGGACCTGTGCCAGTGCTCGTCATGTCGCTGCTCTTCATTGCATCCGTGTTCATGCTCCACATCTGGGGAAAATATACTCGAGCTTAACCAGTACATTTATGAGCTGTGTACAATTGTTTGTAAAATAGTTACAGATGAATGTGTGGAAAATTACAAAATGGTTTTTGTCGATTTGTCATCATTGCCATGATAAGTGATGCATTCCTGCAACAGTCAACTTGGTCGGATGTCTCCGTCTGTCATCGTCAACTGCACAGTTTAGTTGCAGGACCTCTTGCACTTGTGTACAGCAGTCAGAATACGATAATTTAGTGTCAGCATTAAGGCTGTTGGTATTATTGTGTGATGTTGTGCAATTGTGCAAGGACAGACTATCTTAAACTGTTCAGCATGAATTACAACAGAAATTTGATGGTTATAACAGATTCAGTATTAATTCATCCAGAAAGTACGATTGTTGTTTGGGATAATTTATGTAGCTGGACTGATTCTTTTGGCTTACTCGCCATGTGTCTGTGGTATTTGCAGCCTTAGTGGATGAAAGTGATTAAGTTCGGTGTCAAACGCACATTTTCGCACATTATTTGATGTTGTGTTAGGTGCTGTAACTGGTGACAAATTTATGATAATGAATAATACAATAATGAAACCTGTTGCTGTCATTCATTTATTACCAGTTCTCAGCAGTAGTATTACTTATCTCAAACGACACGCTCTCAGTCGACAGCAAAAGATTATCAAACATACCAGTCTGGTGAATGACAGTTACTGTAATAATAAAATAGTAAAGGCTTGACTTTACAAGCATAACTGAGGCAACAAATATAGGAAAGATATGCTACCAAATGAACTCTCACTTTGTCCCATGAAACAATTTGTGACATATACATGCATGAACAAACATTAAACACAAATAAAGCGAAAGTATTTTACTTCCATGTCTCAGAAAATACCTCAAAAGCATGCAAAATCGAGTTGCATGTGAGTGCTGCATAATACGATGAGGACATATGACAGTAAATATTATGAATGCCATAACAGTCTTGCAAAAGTTTTGAAATTCACAATGTAAACCATTCATGTCCACTTGGCATACCATTTACTAATAATCAACAACAGATCATATTAATATGGAGAAATCACATGTAAAAAGTGCTACTTAGTGCAGCGTTGAGAAGTGTTACTGATGACCGCACTCCTACACGTAGGCATTGCAGTAGTCAACCTCGTTACCTTGACCAACATTCTGCCACAAATTACAAGGGGAGGGATTTTCACCATGCCAAGTCGCCATGTTTTCATCTTACCCGGCTGTGCAGTGTTAATTACTGGAGATACCCTGTACATCACATGTTCACCACCTCACCAATCATCAAAGCATTCAGTTCGATGACAAATCCTCATGCCAGTAATAAACTGTTTTGCAGCTAGAATGGTATTGTGAGCATCTGCAGCCTCCTGGTTGCTTGACCGTAGCAACTTTGCTGGCAAGTGTTTACACATAATAGTGAATGTTCACAAGTAGCTTTACTTGCAAGAAACACCAGCTGCCAGTGCTTTTAATTAGTCTTCAATATGACATGCCTTAGTTAAGATCTTGTTACAGAAATGGAGGACTCTGAAAGATCTCCTTGCAGAATGAGGGTGGTCCGTGAATGTGCCCCTGCAACATCACCACCAGCACACCACAACCGTTTCACGGCCCTTTTTCTGGGACCACCCGAGTGAGCCAGTTCCAGAAGAGAATTTCTGGACTTTATGGTGCAAGGGGAGATTAACAGAGGCAGACACACTGACCATCCGGCTGGGCGCCACTCCATCCGGACTAACCAGTGCCCACCTCCACCATCCCCCCTTATTTTTTTACACGCCGGATGCCCTTTCTGCTGCCAACCAAAAGCACTATAGCATCAAATGGATGAAAACAACACTGAAGATAACTGGACGGCTACTGTCCATAGCATTACAGTCTATCAATAATTATGTCAACACCGTGCTGCATGGATATCCAGTAAATTTTGTCCAACTCCACCAAATCTGGTGACATTATGAGCAGTAACCACACATTAACAGTATTGTTTTGGATGTGCTGTGGCCCTCACAATCTGGAATGCGGTGAATACTGTGCTTGGCTGAGCAAGAAAATTGATGAAAAATGTTTTATATGTTACTCAGCATCAAACACACATCATTTACAGTGTGATGGTAGTAACTAGTAATACCACCATTTTATGTGCTTTGCTTTTTTGATGTGTGGCTCGCTATATATTGCCACTGATGTATGTATACACTGCATTCCTACACTTCACTGAGTTGTCAATCAACAGTTTTGCTATCTCATAGATCAACTGCTGCACATTTCACAATATACAACACCTAAAGCCATGCAATAATGTGTAAGTATGAAAAATAAATGATCCACATTGGAAAACAGACTCAGCATTAAGCATTTAAAATGCACAAACACCATCTACGACCGGATGAACTACAAATGCAACTATCGGCACACTAAGAACAAACATGTGGCAGAAATATTATGATGAAGAAAAACCACACTCAAACACTATCTGTTGCTATATCCGTAGCTGAAGCAACACTACAACAAAAATCTCAAGTACACAAACTCTCCTTGCAAGAACTCAATAAAACATCTGCTCGCAATAGTGTCTGTGTCACTGTCTATCTGAACCTTGATTTGGTAACAGATTTCTTGCATGAGTTCTAAGTTGTAGTTTTTCTTTTCTGTCAAAATGATCTCCACAGGTAACAACTTAGCACTAAGACATTCTAAGCAGAAGGCATCTTTGATAACACTTCAGTTTTAACTATAAAAACACTAAAATTTTAACTAAAACATAGTTTAAAACCTAATTAATGCAAAAAGTGACACACAATAACAGTTTTAAATTTTGTTTATCCAAAATCAAGGTTCAAACTAAGCTTTGTTTTTATTAAACCACAGTCAATTTGAATAATCTAGTTTTAAACTGAATTTACACAGTGCATTTACAAATATGCAGACTAAAACCAAATCTTTTAGCTTTTAGCTCACACGATAAGAAATCAAATGCTTATTCACAACAAGTAAAACAATTTGCTTGGTACTAAAATACAGAAAGCAAAAACGCTCATTAAAAAGGAACTTCATCCAAAATGCTCAAATGTGGAATATTCTATGCCTAGTACGCAGTGAAAGAATCCAGATTATTGAGTTGAATCTGATACAAACAGGTACGAACTATGTGTATGCTGATGATGAGCATCATACTGGATGAGATATCTTTGTTTAATAGCGTGGTGCACGTCTTAACAATTCACAACCAAAGAAAACTATATTGTAAACTAGCACACAACATACAACATTATCATAATCATCGCCATACTATTATAATTATGATACATTAAAATTTCACATTCTAACAGTAACAAACACTTAAAACTGCTGTCATAAACACTGGCAGTAGATCAGACATTACTCAGAAGAAATTCAAGATGAGAAAGATATCTGTGGCCGCTGCATGGCAGCTGCTGGTCTATGGTGCCGTGGTTGGGATCTTCTTTGGATGCTTCACTCGGTTGATGAGCAGTATGCAGCCGCCAAGTCGGCCACTGCGTTTCAAAGGCTCCTCCATTGATATTGCAACTCGTGTGTAGTCGATCTTGTTGACATAGATCTGCACATATAACAGACAACATGCAGAAAGTCCGAATGACTTCCGATCTCATCTGTTTGCCAGGTGAACCTCTAACAGCCGGCCCTCCTTTGGTTTTCCTTCACTTGTTCCGAAACAGAACCTTTTGAACTAGAACGTGGGCCATGCCGAACGTGATGGCCGCCCACACGAACATAGGTGGCGCCCTCTCCTGAATGCAGTTCGTCAAATTGCAAAAATCTTTGCACCTAGCAAAATTCCATTAGGGGGGCAAGAGCCTCCAAAAATGTGTCCCAGCCCACGAGACGGCCAAACATGCAGTCTGGTTGACCTCTGCTGAGCGACATTGGTGCAGTAACAAAGCCAAGATGCAATACCCGTTGAAATTTGCTGGGGTACCCAAACTCATCAAACAATCTCAGCCGTTAGTGGGAAGTTCACCATGTTGTGAGGACATGTTTATTAACAAGTTTTTCCAACTGTCGATACGTGCGTTAGTTACGAAGATATAGCCCATCAAAGTTGTGCGATGGCGCACAGATGGCAAATTTTTGCGTTCTGTATTTCAGCGAGCCGCGTCCGCACATTTCATACCTGCATTCTAAATACGATAAAGGCCACATCATGTGTGGAAGTATGGTAGACATTCAATCTGCAGCCGCTGAGAATAGTCGAGGAAGAAAAGAAGAAACCACAGCGGCTGAATAGAATTGGGCAGCCATAATAAGTGGCAACATCCTTCCTGTCACCCAATCAACAGCGTCAGAGCACTAAAGGGAACTTGAGACACCGATCCAAACCACAAAGATCACCCACTGGCCACACTCTTGCTCGATCTGCTGCTGGACATCTCCAGTTTTGTCTATTCTCCAATGCCAGTATCCTCCTGCATACTGACCACCACAACCATTTTATGACCCTTTTCCGGGACCATCCGGGTGAGCAATACAATACAAAATTCTGGACTTTATGGTGCAACGGAAGATTAACAGAGGCAGACACACAGACCATCCGGCTGGGCGCCACTCCACATGGACTAACCAGTGTCCACCTCCACCATCCCCCCCATTTTTTGCCAGGCCGGATGCCCTTCCTGCCGCCCAACCGACAGTGTGAAAGCACTGAGACGACACTTATTCCGTAACTGCAGACTCAAACATAACAGCAATACAACACATCCACCAACAATGCTGACAGTTACAACGTAATTGAGAAACAGTGACAAATCATGGATCATGCAGAACAGGTGGCTACAACAATATCAGTATCGAATACATACATACAATACTGTATAATCATAATGGCATGTGGCCAAAATGTAAAGACATTATACAGGGAGGGCCAAAAAGTTACATTTTTAATACACCATATCAGGATGTGTAACAGATCAGCAGGTACGATTTCAAGGAAACATTTTGACCAAAATTAAGTACACTTTGCAGTTTTTTTGAAGCAGTAAGTTGAACGAAGAAGCATGTGATGATAGGCCCTATCCGACGCCTATCACCCGATCAATAGGTGAGTTAGCTGACACTTACCGAGATTACTAACCTCAATAGCAATTGATCCTGGTTTACCACGATATATTTTGTATTGATACACTCTGAAATACAAGAATTGTAACTAATATAAACGACAAACGCACAAACTTGCAAACCAAACCAGAAAATTTCCAGGAAACCTGTAAATTTCCAGTAGATTATGAGGATTTTCAGGACTGTTAGACACCCTGCATATTTATGCAATGATACAAGATAAAATGACCTGGGTTGCACCAAAATGTTCAGAGAAGTCAGGTGACTAAAGATTCAGATGCAATTTTGATGCAGTTGTTAAATATTCTTTGTAAATTGGCTCAACATTATATACCAATAAAATGTTATTTCTGACAGTTCTAAGTCCAAAAACAACAAATTACTGACTAACAATGTAATTGTTTATTAGTGTTCTATATCAGTTCAGTCAATGCCCATGTGACCGCCTTGTGCCTGAATGACCAATGTAATACGTTATGACCACTGGCTGATTACACTGTCAATCAAGTCTTGGCTGATCATGTCCCAGCAGCTGCTTAACATTTCCTTTAAGCGCTCAATGTCTTGAATTTTCTGGCACTATACCAACTCTGCATAATTGAACAGATTAAGGTCAGGGCTGTTTGGCGACCAGGCATTGGATTCAATAAATTAGGAACATTTTCTTTCAAAAAGGCAACTATGTGCTTGGATCGTTTCTGTCTGTCTTATGACGCAGTAATTAAGTACATGTATTGCAAACAATATGTAACAAGTTAAGCAACTAAAATGTGAGGTACGGAGATGGTGCAGGTAACACCGCTGAGGAGAACTCTAGCATCTTCTCCCTAATCCGAATGTGCTAGTTGCCTTCAGTGCTTTGACACTGATGGTTAGGCAGCAGGAAGGCCATCTGACCTGTAAAAACTGGGGGATGATGGAGGTGGGCACTGCTTAGTCCGGATGGAGTGGTGCCCAGCTGGATGGTCGGTGTGTCTGCCTCTGTTAATCTTCCTTTGCACCATAAAGTCCAAGAAGTTCTCTTCTGGCTGCAGCTCACCCGGGTGCTCCCGGAAAAAGGGCCATAAAACAGTTGTTGTTATTGTTAAGCGACTGAAGTGATATTGATCACTAATGAACAGTTACACTGTCACTGTCAGTAATTTGTTGTGTTTGGACTTAGATAGATGAAGTGAACTGTCTGCAATAACACTATTTAACAAATGTATAAAAACTGCATCTGAATCTTTTGGCTCATGACTTCTCCCAACATTTTGGTGAAAACCATGTCATTTTATCTTGAATCGGTCCACACATATGGTGTACTCAAAAATGTACACTTTTTTGGCCCACCCTATACAACAACCTTAAATCATACGATAAAATCAGTTTAAATGGCAGAAAATTCTAACGCAGTACCGCGGAGCCTTTTGGTATCTGGTCGTTGCCGAGGTGCAGAAGAGTACGGTTGGCATACACGACATTTGCTGCTTCATCTTCATCAACGGTGATGTACCTGTATCCGACAGCTCCGGAGTTCTTAATCTCCTACAAACACCAATGACAAATGAAGGATGCACACACACAGACACACATCAGTTTAGTGGCCAGTTTCCAGGTGAATGTGCGCTGCTCTCTGATGTTCTCCTCCAGTTGTTCTGAACCAGAACGTTCGGCAATAAGTGAATAATAATAATAATTTTTAAATAATAATATTAGCGCCTTGAAGTCCAAGGATGCAGAAGCGCTCAAAATCGGGCTGGACGCATATCCTGTCACCCAGCCAACAGCATCAAACACTGAAGGCAAACTCAAAGAACTAACACGAACCTAGAAAATTACCAGCGGCCTCATCCTCTCTTGGTCCACCAGACTCCTGAGGGAAGGGTGCGTCAAACTCCCTTTACAGCGACTCTCCAACAGACCACGTTTAATAAAATTCCACAAGTCAATGCACAATGTACCAAAAATCATTTTAAAAAAACAATCACAAGACACATCAAATGCTGGCACTGAGTTGTAACCAGTGGCGTTGCAGGACTTTTGGCCGCCTGGTGCGGTGGTCAAATTTGCCGCCCTATTGTGTTAGGTTTAAAAAAAGTTCAAGATTTAATTTGATTTCCGAGTCCGACTACGTAAGAATATCTTTGTGATGCATGACAGAATTCTCTTCAAATTACAATACTAAACGAAAAACAACAGAATATTATTGAAAATTATTGAACTAATTCACTAAAGCCAACCAGGCATAGAGCATTCGCTTTTTGTTGCCACAACGCCATCAGAGGAAGCCCGCAGTCCAGGCCGCCACATTAATGTTAACAACGCCCCCCGTCGACGGCCAATCACCGGCGAGCCAGCCACACCCACTTCCCATATACAGCGTGCAATTTTGAGAACGTCCTCCGTCACCCGCCAGTCAGCGGCCGGCAGCACGCGCAGACCCCGCCCAGCCGGCCGTTCGCACTATGTCGTCATATCGCGGGATGGACTAAAGCTTGTAACTAGGGTTGGCGTTATGTTGCCATTGCAACGCAACCCTGATCGCAGATTGTATCTTCTGTCCGAAAGCTTCATCTTCTAGCAAGTCGGCGACCCAGCTCACACGGCACATGTCACGCATGATTAACTACAAGCAAACTGTCCTGGGTTCACTGAAAAGAATCAATGGCCCCCAACTTCTCCAGATTTGAATCCACTGAACTCTAAATTTGAACCCACCAGTGGACTATCACGTCTGATGCACCATGCTGGAAAAGTACCATAAACTCCAGCCAAAGCCCGAGATGATTGATGAGTTTAAAGTCACTTTGCAGACCATCTGGGAAGAGCTGCCACAAGACCACACCAACAAGATGGTGGCAAACTTCACAAAGTGCTTGGGTGCCTCTGTGGCTGCCAACGGTGGCCACAACGAGCGTCTACAGTAAGAATCTGTCCATCTCCAAGTCTGTATCCTCATCTCAGCACTAAAAACCCAGTTCTTTTCACAGCCAACCACATATTACCAGAGAAAACAACGTTCAAAATGCTGAAAACTAGAAATAAATTTTTCCAAGGTAGTGCATCAGCATTATGTAGGTGAGGTGAGCAAATTTTTGTGCTGTATTATCCCAATACACTCTGTGCCAAATAATGTAGAAAATGGTCAACATATGTAGACTCTACAGTAAAACGAGCATGGCATTGTTTTTTGACCCACACTGTACAGATCGATAATACAGAGAGTAAGACAGCTAATTACCAGGAATGTCTTCTGTGCACCTTCACTTCGGCCAACAGTCATAATTTCTGGTCCCGCCATAGATATGTAGTCTTTCAAATGCAGTGCTGGCGGATACACTTTCACTATGGTCGTCGGGTACTCTGGGAAAGCCTTAGCAACAGACTGTGCACCAAGCATGTTGGACCTCGTCGATAATCCAACAAAAATTTCTCGGCCTGTGAAACACGAAGCACAACAGTGAACGGCCAGCAATAACACGCAATCCACATTATTACATTATCACACTGCTATTAAATCCTTCAGTGTTTTCATGCTGTGGGTTGGGCGCCAGGAAGGGCATCCGGCCTGTAAAAACTGACTGGTGAGGTACTGGCATGGTTATCTATCTGGAGCGAGGTGCAAATTATTTGCACATGGTCCAGCTGATGCCACTGTTACCCCATCATCTCTTGGTTTACCTTTGTGGTGCCAGCTTACCAGGCTGTCCTAGAGAAAAGGCCGTTAAACGGATGTAGTAGTAGTAGTAGCAAGTTACTATGACAGAACATTCTGAAATACTATACAACGTAAATGACTTACAATGCCCTGTTACTGTCAGTTAGGTCAGGTGACAGAATAACCACTCAATCAGAAAAATTGTGTTCCAACTATTCCAGGGATATCTGTGGCAGCATAAAAAAACGGGCTGGTAAAAAAAGAGGAATACAATCTTTTGCATTCAGACATAAATAGGGAGTGTTGTATTTTCAGTAAGCAAATGTGCCACAGTCACATTCACAAACATAAAGTTGTGTTATGAAGCCTACCGTGAATGGGTATAAGCATCAAACACCAGACTGATACCTGTCCAGAGAACATCTCCACCTTCTAGCGTTCCTTCACACTCGACGATCTTCAACCCAAGTTCCTTTCTCAGCACTTGTCTCACAACCGCTAGCTAACACCACACACACACACATCACCAACTGATGACCGCACATGACACAGAGATTCTGAATCAAAGCCATGCTTGTATACTGTAAACAGTCACTACTGTGTGATATCTCAGCATTTAAACACTTCCAGCTAAAAATGAGGTCACAGATATCGACAGTCGACAGTGCTGGACCAATTGCGGAAGGTATGATCAATCAGCATGGTCAGCGTAAAGAGAAATATAGTCAGGTACAATAAATATGTCTCAGTTATTACTGTAGTTGTAGTTTTTGTTAGTTATTTTCATAATTACTGTGATTTTCTTAGAAGATTTTCGAGTCGTTATTTGTTTGTTCAAGCTGTAGTACTCTATGCACTTCTATTTTTTGAACAACGTTCAATCGTACTCAGTCTGTTCCACTATAAATACAGAAGCGAATATTTACTATGCGGACGGCTTCAATTGGAGCGGACATGAGTTGAATCACTGAATTTCCTTACACAGTGCATGGCAGAAACAGACAAGATAATCACCAGCCGAGAGAGTGTACAACAAGACCCATACGTGCTTTTTACACATCTCACAGACTGACAATTTTAAGATATTTTCAACCGGTTTAAAATGTTAACAGTTCAGTAAAAGGCCACACTGAGTTGTTCTGGGACTCGAGTCGTTTCTTACTACTGCAAAATTCAAATGTTGAGGCATACTGATCACTGTGAAAAATATTTACAAGTCACAGCTATCAACCACTCACCATTAAAATACACCATCTCAACATGGCAAACTCAGAAGCACAACTGCAGAAGACAGTGTAGGACCCATAAGCAGGTACACATTTCTTCAGACTATCAAGTCTCATGCAGTCTCGTTATGAGTGCATGAGACCAATGTACACTCCCAATCCCATCTAGTACACTGTACCGGTGCTGCCCCCTGCTGAGTTGCTGTGAGTACTGACCGCCAGACATGTCCTGGGTCAGCTCCGTTTAGCCTTCAAAATTGCCCCTTCATGTGGGGATCTGGAACCTCATCTAATACATGGTCCCTTGGGTGCACCCGAGTCCACATCCCAAACAGCATCTCGATCGGTTCAGACGTTTTTGTAGGGCTCGCGGTCATGACAGACAAACCACTAGTGCTGTGATGCGGCCGAATAATAATAACAAAGACTTATTGTTACCGACATACGCAGCAATCACAACATCATACACACAAATACACATAAGCTGCTATGCAGGACAGCACTGTACAACAGAACACAAGAATCAGCTGTAGAAACCAAACACAGCCACAGATTATCACAGACAATCACTAGCATTTACCACAATGCTATAACTCCATTAATACAAACCAATACAAACTGTTGTTCTATCCTTAGCCATCCTCAATCCGAGGGTTGGCCACACCATGGACGTACTTTCTGCATTTATCTCTATCCTCTGTCATTCTGACTGACTCTTCCACAGAGAGTCCTGTCCATGACTTGATGTTGTCTATCCAGGCCATGTGTGGTCTTCCTCGCCTGCGTACACCTGGCACTGTTCCTTGCATTATTTCTTTTTCCAGGCAATTCCCTTGTTTCCTCATGGTGTGATCATAGTATGCTAGCTTCCTCGCCTTGACAGTGTCTAACAGTTCCCTCTTTATTCCAGCTTTGTTGAGAACCCACTCAAAGATAGACAGATAGATAGAAGAAAGAAACCACAGTATGAAAATATAAATTATAATGGCCTGCCCTATTCCATAGGATGGCCATAAAGAACCTACCTGTTAATGGGTTGAATAGTGACAATAGTTTGAGAGCATTTTAACAACAAATATGGTTTAAATGCCTCACAGGCTCACACACGAGTGCCAAGTAATTAATAACTGGAAGCTGGTACAGTGGCCCCTGGTAAGTAAACAACAGCTTCAGGCACGGAGATTCAGTAAGAGCACCGAGTGCCAACCCATCACAGCACCACACATGGTCACTGGACCAATACTGCTGTATTCTGGCCTTTTGACCATAAAGAGTTAAGCAGTTACGGTCTGACTATTATGGCAGAAAGATCGATCACCTTGCCACGTCTGACCCTAGGTCTTGGTGGCGTAAAACTCGTGAATTTCTCAACGAACCTGTTGCCTCATCTTACCAACACCTACCACTTCCCACTTCTTACAGCTCATTAGCTGATACCATTAACACCTTTTTTGCCAGCGTTCTTGCTGACTTACAGCCTCTTCGAGCCGACTTATGTTATGACCTTGGCGACGACGACTCAGACTGCAGTCAATACGTTATTGAACCTTGGCATGTTGCACTCGACCTCAATGGCATAAAGGTCCACAAGGCTTCTGGACCTGATTCTACCCCGAACTGGCTCCTCAAAGAATTTGCTCCTTGGTTGGCTGAACCTGTCTGTGCTATATTTAACCAGTCTCTTGT
>Ga0056133_10000252_pt1 | contig 12123 bp, 11 predicted proteins | sample WorMetGr2BELIZE1_FD_67351 | JGI IMG/M metagenome (GOLD analysis project Ga0056133, IMG submission 67351) | Marine gutless worms symbiont microbial communities from Max Planck institute for Marine Microbiology, Germany - Inanidrilus... ... | reverse complement strand
TTTTTTGGGTGGCTGCTGAACAAAAAGGCGGCCAGGGTTGAGGTTAATATATCGCTAGCCTTCCTTCACTGGGTACGGATAACTTTCCATTCCTGACCTTTCATCTCTGATTTAGCCACATATGTGTTGAAAAGGGACGTTAAACTCCAACTAACTAACTAACTAGTGCGAATTTAGAATGCAGGTCTGAAATGTGCTGCACGCGGCTTGCTTGAAATATAGGATGCAAAAGTGACGCAAAAAATCGCCATCTGGGCACCATCGCACAGCTTTGTCTGGCTGTATCTTCACAACTAGGTAAGATGTGTATCAACAGTCAGAAAAAACTTGTTAAACAGCAATATCTCCTCCACATGTCCCCACAATATGGCGAACTTTGGCCCACTAACGGCTGAGATCGGTTTGGGAGTTTTGGGCACCCCACCAAATTTCAACGGGTTTCGCGTCTTGCTTTCGTTACTGCAGCGACGTTGCTCACTGGAGGCCAACCAAACTTTGCACGATGTTTGCCCATCTCTTGAGTTTGTACACTATGTATACATTTTTGGGGGCTCTTGCCCCCTTACGGAATTTTGCCCAGTGCAAAATTCATTATACATCCAAGTCTTGCGTTCTCCTACATTGGCAGTGGCAGCGTTACTGCACGGCACTCCAGCAGCGGGCATCAGCCAAACTTTGTGGCATGGTACAAGGAATGGAATTACGGAACTTTCACAGAGGGCACCACCTATATTCGGCTGGGCGGCTATCACGTTGGCAATTGCCCACATTCTAGTTCTTTGTTGGTTGCATTGATATGTTGTATGGAAAAATGTACAATTTTAATTCTCCAACCTGTAGTAGTAGTAGTAGTAGTAGTAGTAGGACATTTGCTTAAGCCAGAGATGTTTCTGTTTCAGAACAATTCAATTTTGGCAGCGTAGGTGACATGACCCTGTTGTTTTACCTGAATTGTTCATGTTGTATAGCGACCAATTGTCTTCTTCGATTGGTAGATGTAATGTTTATTATGAGCATAACACAGCTGTGTGTAAATGAATGCTCTTGTGATGTTGGTGATTAAGGCATACGAAGCACTGGTGGAAGAGAAAGGCAAGAACGTCATTTATCTGCGACTGTCGAGCCGCTTTGTTTCTGATCTCCGACTCAAAGACGGAGATAAAATGACATGCGTGGTAATTTCACGGTTTTAATACTCTGAGAAAACTTGCATGCCTCCTGAAGAAATTATCTTAAAGCACGTATACCGCATAAACTAAACCAAATCTGCCTGTCAGACCAGGAGTCAAACCTCAATGCCTGTTAACAGCTTGTTGAGGCTCAGTGAGCACTGTGTTAAGCCATTTTACAGTAGATGTATTAATTGTAATTTTTGGATATATAGTAGTTGGCTGTAGTACAAGTTTTATTGCCGTGATATTTTAAATTTTGATAAAATTTCAAACATTTTCAAAGTCATAAAATAACTGTAGTATAATTTGTGATCATGTGTGACAGATACAATTCAGTTTGAATAGAATCCCACACTGTGAGTTGCATCAAGCAGTGGACAGAATGACGGAGCTTAGTTTGTTATTTCCACAGTTTAACACTATGCCAAGTGCAGTTCGTTTTTGCATTGACAATCCAAGGTAGGTTTCAGTTTTGTTGTATTATTGATTATAGCTGTTGCATAAATACTATAGTTCTTTTTCATGTGTTTGGTAACTTTTGTAATGGCTTCTTAACATTGTTTTGGATACCTCCATTGTTTGGTAGAAAGAATGCATTAAAAGAAAGAATGGAAGACCAAATCTGTTCACTATCCGTGAAATGGAACAAAAGAATTCACACATGATGCATGATATGCTGCTGCACAATACTGATAACAGTTTAGTTAGATTTCTTATATCTTGTCCTTACAGTGATTTGCTGTTACTGTTAGTTAACAGGAAGGGCATCTGGCACATAGAAATTCATGATGAAGCAATCCTGAAGTTTTCACTGGAAAACCTTTTCTGGGTCCCAGCTTCTTTGGGGGATGCAGACAAATCTAGAATAATTCAGAAGTAGGCCACTTTGATGGAGAATGATAGTACTCGTGCTTGTATTTGGTCATTTTTTGTGATGATATACAGACAGTTTAAAGTGGCTAATGAAGACCGGTTGAATTCACAGCAGAAGAAGGCAGTACTGCTGGGCACCGCTGATCACAACATATCTATTCCTCCTGTACTACTCATGGGTCCCTTTGGAACTGGCAAGACATTCACATTGGCACAGACTGCACTCGAAATTCTTAATATGCCAGATACACGCATTTTGATCTGTACTCACTCCAACAGGTATTGAACAGTTGACATCTTGTGTAACTTTGTACAATATTGTTTACTTACTCACTTTTTCATCTTCTCAAGTCGACAACATCTGAGAAATTATCACTGTATGAAGGAGAAGAGGGATGGAGACGGTGCAGGTAACACTGTTGAGGAGAACTATAGCATCTTCTTAATCTGAATGCGCTAGTTGCCTTCAGTGCTTTGATGCTGTTGGTTGGGCTGCAGGAAGGGCATCTGGCCTGTAAAAATATGGGGGGATGGTGGAGATGGAAACTTGTTAGTCTGGATGGAGTGGCGCCCAGCCAGATGGTCAGTGTGTCTGCCTCTGTTAATCTTCCCTTGCACCATAAAGTCCAGAAGTTCTCTTCTGGCACCAGTTCACCTGGGTGGTCCCGGAAAAGGGCCGTAAAATGGTTGTGGTGTGTGGTGAAAGAGAAGGAAGATTGTCAGAACTGTTTTATGCTGTATTGTGTACCACAGTTGTAGATGTCCACTGTTTTTTTAGATTTAGATTTTTTTCGAGTTTTTGCATCTTCTACTTAATGAGGGCAAAAGTCATAACACCGAAAATGTAATAGGCCTATTACAGCAGGTATTACCGAAAAAAATTGCATCAGATGTGTCATGGCTTCATCAAAGTGGACTAGGGTCATCATGTGCCTTAAAGTTACTTATTTGGGGTGTTATACAGCAATGCGTATATGACTTTGACCAGGACATCATTGATGCTGTGATTGGCATGACCATCTGAGGTCATGTGTGCATGCTGGTTGTGGACACTTTGAACACGACGTATTCTAACATGAATGTTCATTTATATGATTCACCAAAACATTTTATGAAACTGTCCATGTAATTTTATGCATATAGGCCTAACGGCTATTTTGTAGTTGACACTAAAAGCTGAAGTTGTGTTATACGCATTTTCAGTGGTGGGAAGTTCATACCTTCACATGTATCTTTTATTTTAAAATCTAACAGTGAAAACTGCATTAAAATCCGTTGATTTTTGCCAAAGTTACAGACAAGAATAAGTTGGCTTCTTTTTATGGCCCACAGTGTATGTGTCTACATTACCGTAAAGAACCACAGATGTGTAGGAGAGGCATAACAATTTTCTTCAGGAGATTGTGGGTGGCCTGAAAAAAGCTGGATGGTTATAGCATGTGTTCAAAATGATGGCCTTTTGCCTAGTTGCATGCATGTAGCCGTAGACTCCACTGATCAGCATCTTCATGCTAACCACAGTTATGCCATGTCATCGTCTAACGTGTTTCTTTGACAGTTTAGAGTGTGATTTAAAAACTTACTTTTCTCAGTCTACTAATGTACACAGTAAAGTAGAAGCTTTGCAATTATGTGCTTTACAAATTTGCTATCAACATTCATCACCAACAGTCTGCAGGATGCTTGCTTAACTGTCATTGAGGTGCTGCTGCAACTGACTGATGTCATTTCAGGATGTCTCATACACACATTCCTGCATCAGTCCCTAAATTCAGTAGTCAACCGAGTTTAGGTTCCAATTATTTGGTGGCCACAAATCTGACAAGATGAATTCTGATGATTACTGCAGCAGCAGCTGAAGTGCCTTGCCAGCACAGTGCACAGATGTTGTAGATTTTTGAAGTTGGTTTAGACACACAAGTTCCTCTACTGGTGAGAAATAGCAGTTGCAGTTAGAATAAAGATGGCACGTTTTTTGAGACGCACTGTAGCATTTATTAACAGCATTGCTAATGTCGGATTATTGCAGCGCGGCAGATCTGTACATAAAAGACTACATAGATCCATATGTATCCACTGGTGATCACCCGGAGGCAGTGCCGTTGAGAATTGTTTATCGCCATCGGTGGACGCAGACGTTGCATCCGACAGTGTTGAAGTACTGCCTGCTCAACACGGACTCATCCGTGCCAGGCGGCTTCAGGGTTCCACGACTCGATGAAGTCGTGAAGTTCCGGCTTGTTGTTGCCACACTCAGCACATCGATACAACTCTTTGACATCGGCATCAATAAAGGTGTGTTGTGAGGACGTTGTTTGCTTCCGTTTTATGCGTAGATCCTGTTTCTTGCTTGTAGCCCGTTGCTTGATTCCACTGTTTTCAATTTCCAACTCAGAAAGTTTTTGTGTGTGAACATACTGTTGCTGAGTTTGGACCTGTGTTTGTCTGTTAGCAGAATAACTCATAGAGCTTATTTACAAGACAGTTATTCAAAGACTTTTATTAACTATTTCTTGCATGTGTTATGTAGCTGTTATACATATAGTTTCTCAGTTTATGTATATGTACTTTTCATGTTGTATGGTTGCATTTTGTCAGCCTGTATTTACACATTTGACTGAACTGAACTGAAGTGAACTGAGCTGTGGGTGGATTTTCACGAAAATTGAATAACTAGATTATTGACCAGAGAAGAGTTGATTAAGTTTTGGAAGTGATCCACTGTGGGGCCACTGTGCATGTCTGCGGCTGTACTGGTACAATGGTCAATAACTTCATTTACATGCATGCAGCTGCTGCTGACCAGTAATGACACTGTGCCAATTTCATTGTGTCGTCGCAGGGGTTTACATTCCACTGGGTGCTGGCTGGTTGCTATTTGTGTATTTTTTTCCAGTTAGGCCGACGCATTATTGAGTGTCCCAAAATGATGGCGTTACAAGTTCACACAAACTACCAATAATATTCTTTCCAGCAAACTCAGTGTATTTTTAGTAGGGCTGGGTCAGTTTGGGTTTTCAATTTCGGTTCGATTTGGTTCGGTTTTCAGTCTCAAGTACTTGGTTTCGGTTCTTCGTTTTTGGTATTCGCACACCACCGCGATGCAAGAGTGTCCTGGTGTCTGAAAACACTAAGACGGAGTCGATATGCTTCGATGGAAAGTTTTTGTCGAAGTATATCGACCGACCACACTGAGTGTGAAGGAGTTTTTCTTCACACTTGGTGTGGTCATCTCCTTCACACTAGGCGTGGTTGGTCTATCTGTCGATCTGTCACAATTAGGAAGATTTTAAAAACAGTGTCATTTAGACTGAGCCATACCTGTTAGCCTAGTGCGGCCTCAAAATCGACTTGGACCCCCCAACAGAACCTAGGTTTCATTTTCGGTTTGGTTTTCACCGAAAATCGCGGTTTCGGTTTTAAAACAAACCCAGCCCTAATTTTTAGACTCCATCACCCGTACTATGTACATAGATGCGGTCTGTTGTTACCGACAGACTAGCGTGGTCTGTTGGTCTGTCTGTCACACTAGTGAGCCTTGCAAAAACGGCTGAACCGATTGAGATGCCGTTTGGGTTGAGGACTTAAGTGGGCCCAGGGAACCATGTATTAGATGGGGTCCAGATCCCCATAGGAAGGGGCAATCTTGAGGTGGGAAGGGGCGTCCCATTGTACAGTATAGGCACACTCTGTGGTCGTCTGTGCAAAAATGGCTGAACCAACTGAGATGTCATTTGAGTTTAGGACTCAGGTGGATACAGGAAATCATGTATTAGATGGGCGTCCAGATACCCCATTGGTAGGGGCAATTTTGGGGACAGAAGAGCCCATTGTAAGTATAGGGACTTTCTGCTGTGAGCTGTGCAAAAACAGCTGAACCAATGGATTTGCCGTTTGGATTGTGAACTCAGGTGGGCCAAAGGAAGCAAAAGTTCAATCGTATTTGCCAAGTGGTGCCAATGTGCCAACGTGGGAAGGCACATTGGCGCCACCTGGCAAATACGATTGAACCGTCCAGCTGAGGCGGCGGTGCAGTCTTATGTCAAATTACTTTGACCACTTGTTTAGTCTTCTTGCTCAAAGTGTGGTTAGGCTAATTCTCAAAATTGTGATAGTGTTTGGAGCAGCTGGACTATGGACCGTCACCTAGGCAACCAAAGTTCAGTTGCTGTAGAGACCACCTCCGTGAATTGCTGGTGGCATTGAAAAGAACATTTAGCGAAAATTTTTCAGCTGCCGCAGAAAAAGTCTGGCGTTAGAGATGTGTGTGTGTGTCTGAGTTGTCGAACAGCAGAGTGCATTACTTTGAAAGACATCTTCCCTCCCTTTTAACCCTGTTTTCCACGTGAATCTGGGTTCGCCTTGGTCTTCTTCCTCTGCAACCTTTGTGGGTAAACGACACGCGATATTTATGCGCTGTATGACCTTAAGCAGTGACAGGAACTCAGTGCACTGATCTGAACCAAGACAAATCACCCACTGGCTTGCCTCACCCTTTCTTTGTCCACCACCAGACTCCCGAGGGAAGGGTTGTTCTGTCTGATGCTAGCATCCAGTACCAGAAACTCGTCTTTGTCAGTTGTGTTTTTTGGAGGTTCATTGTCTCTGCTATTCAATAGGCAGATGTGAATTTCAGGCAGTGATGGTGCGTGTGACTGTGAACAGGTTTCTTCACTCACATTCTGATTGATGAAGCTGCCCAGGCAACAGAATGCGAATGTCTGCTTGCGTTGAATTTGGCGTCGGAAACAACACGAGTGATATTGGCTGGTGATCACATGCAGGTTTGTCTATTTGCTGGCTTTGTCGTTGTGGTCCGTTCTGTTGCTCCTGAGCCAGAATCTGCAAGTTGTTGTGGAATTAGACATGAAGACAGTTTGTGTCGTCGTCACCACATTATTTAAAAAGAAATGATTTATTTTGAATGTTGTTACGAGCTAGTAATTGGGAATAGCTTCTGGATGACGATGATTTGTATTCGATTCCTGCTGAGTTGTTGGCATCAGGAAGGGCATCCAGTGAGTGAAAATCATTCCACCGCTGTGCAAATAAGTCCCATCATGCTTGTGGTTACATTGAACCGCTGAAGATTGGAATGCATGACATTACAACGTGTCTTTCTGTGATCGCAGTGCAACTCGTATGTGTGAAATACCAGTAAGTAAAGCAGTTGAGGAAATCAGTTAAGGGTTATCAAGAAGGTCTCAGGCTTGTTGCTTTGATTTATATTACACAGGTGGCAAAAACAGGAGAAGAGTTACAAATGTAGATCAGTCGGATATGTTCTACTGGCCAGTTTTGACCAAAGAGGAGTTTGTGGATGAGCAGTATTCCAAATTATACTGGCATAGCACTGAATAAAGCATGGAAAAGACAGGAAGTGCAGCAGCTGAAGATAGCATGTCGGTGAATCGTTGTAACATTTTGTGATTATGGACTAAATCTGTTTGCTGCTGTTTGGTCGCAGATGAACCCAGAAGTTTACTCGGAATTTGCTCGAGGTCTGGGGCTGAACAAGTCGCTACTTGAGCGACTTTATGACAGCTACGCCTGTTTCAAGGGCTCAGAGCTGGCAGATCTGTGTACAGTACGCCTGCGTGAGAACTATCGATCACACAAGGCGATCACTGACCTGACGTCAGAACTGTTTTATGCCGGTGACCTGGTTGCAGCCAGTATGCAGCCACGACATGACGACTTCTATCCACTGAGCTTCTTCACAGCTCGTGGTGACGACGAACAACACGTTAACAGCACTGGGTTCTACAACAATGCCGAGGTAACATGCATAGATATGTGTCACCAGGATATGTGTCAAGACGTTCTCGTGATTGTAGACCAACTGTCTCTCAACACGTTTGCTATATTGTTAATTTGTGCTCGGCATGTGTCAGTTTTGACGACCATTTTCCAGGTGAACCTGAGTTAGCCGGTTCCTCCTTGATCTTCTTCTTCCACTTGGTCCGGAAGAGAATCTTTGAGGATAAGAGGCAGAGTGGCCCCACATGGGCCAGATGTCCTTCCTGTCACCCAACAGTGTCAAAGCACTGAAGAAAACTCAAAGCATTGACTCAAACCAGTGGTATGGCCTCGTCCTTTCTTGATCTACCGCTGGACTTCTGAAATGACATTGCTGCTTTTGTGCCAGCTGCCAGATGCCACTACCAGTATGTCGGTAACAGTAATAACAAGTGGTCAAAATAATTTGACTACAGGCCACATCACCGCCGCACATGGATGGTTCAATCTTATTTGCTAGCTGGCGCCAGTGTGCATCCCATCTAATACATGCTTTTTTGGGCCAATCCAAGTCCAAATCCCAAACGGCATCTCGATCAGTTCAGCCATGTTCACGCAGCTCACAGCAGAGAGTCGCTATGCTTTACAGCAGGTCGCCCTTTCCTCCAATCCTCCCCCTTAAAATTGCCCATTTCCATGGGAGATCTAAACCTCGATCTAATACATGGTTCCTTTGGCCCACCTGAGTCCTGAACCAAAATGGCATCTCGATTGGTTCAGCCATTTTTGCGCAGCTCATGGCAGAGCGTCCTTATACTTTGCAATGGGCCGCCCTTTCCCCTCCTCTAAATTGCCTATTCCCATCGACCCCCATACACTGTTACTGGATTGTGGTAGATGGCATTATAGTAAATTGATTGATGGAGAATTGTGGTTATCTGAGGGAGCTGTGTTTGGTGTTTGACGTAATTGAGTATGAGTGGTCACTAAATGTCACAGTGTCATAGTTGTTATCAGAAGTCTGGTATTTCCTTGTTAGAGCAGTTCTTTAAAGTCTGTAAGTCTCGGTTTCACGGTTATGATCTTATGGTGCTACAGAAAAGAAACACAAAATTTCTCATCATTCATTATTGTTATTACTTGTGGTATGTAGGAGCAGCTGTAGTGCAGTGGTTAAGCCAGTGGGTGAGTGAGTGAGTAGGGTTTAACGTCCCACTAAACACATTATAGGTTAAGCCAGTGGACACACATGTGGGTTTTATCTGTGAGTCCTTTCCGGCGTTAGTAAGGGAACCTAAACAAAATTACTCTGTTTTTCCAGCAAGGTCTCTAACGCCCAAACCCTTGAATAGGCGAGTGCAAGATGTTCAAGTGTGTCTTATATATAAAAATTTTTATATTATATGTGGTGATGTTGATGTTGTGCAGCTGAGACTGAGCATTTGAATGCAGTTGTGTTGCCATGAAATAGAAAGTGCTGAAGTTTTTTGATTCTGCTTAGTGATGTGATTTGAATGCGGCACAGAGTTGTGTTCTTGTAGATTGCTGTCTGTGTTGGTCTGATCTGCAGGTCTACGAAGTCGTCGACAGGTTGTGCGAACTGCGGGACAGCTGGCCAAAAACCTGGGGTGACTTCAATGCAAGCAACGTTGCAGTTGTAACACCGTACCATGACCAGGTATTAAATATTAGGTAGCAGCATGCAACAGAGGCGGTACCAGCCCCCGTGAGGGCGGATAGGCCCAGGTAAACATTCTGGGCAAACTAGTTGCCACTTAGATATTACTACTGTCCGGTGGAAAATTAAAAAGTTTGGTGTCTGTGTGATTTTCACGCTTTGACGCAGTTGGTTGGATAACGGGAAAAGCATCTGGCCTGAAAAATAACTGCTTCACAAGTCCCAATGGTGACCTGTCGTAACCTGGAGAACTCCAGAAAACTTGGTCATGTAATGAAAAACAAAAACTGAGAGTAGCAGCAGATGTTAGCCTTAGAAATTTGGCATTCATAGTAGCTTTTTGGAAGATTGCTTGACAGCTGTTTACAAGTGCGTGGTTCAGAAAATTTATGTCTCTAGAGATATTACACCTCTGTTTTCGAAGCATTGATCTAATTCGGTTTTTAAACCTCATGTAATGTGGTTTTGTTGTGATTTTTGCAAGGTGTTGCGCATTCGTTCGGAACTTCGAAAGAGAAAATTGGCATCTGTAACAGTCGAGCGTGTTCTAAACATACAAGGTAACATTCTTGCGGCTGTTGTGGCTAATGTTATTAATTATGGCCGCCGAGTAGCAGATGTGAACATTATGTTTTTGCCCTGTAGTTCCTTTCTTTCTTTCTATCTTTTTTTATTCCTCGCCTACTCTCAGCAGTCACAGATTAGATGTCTACCATACTTCGACACATGCTATGGCCTTAGTGCGAATTTAGAATGCATATCTGAAATATGCTGCATGCAGCTCGCTGGAAATACAGGACGCAAAAATCGCCATCTGTGCACCATCGCACAACTTTGTCGGGCCATATCTTCACAACTAAGGTACATATCGGCAATCAGAAAAAAAAACTTGTTAAACACCAATATCTCCCCCAAATGTGTTTACAATATGGTGAACTTCGGCCCACTAGTGGCTGAGATCTGTTGGCGAGTTTGGAGCACCCCAACAAATTTTAACGGGTCAACAAATTTCCACAGGTTTCACATCTTGGCAGCATTACTGCACGGCACTCAAGTAATGGGCGTCGTCCAGACTTTGCGGCATTGAACAGAGGGCGCCACCTGTATTCGGCAGTTCAGCCATCACGTTTGGCATTGGCCCACATTTCTAGTTTAAAATGAAAGTATCTTACTGTTACAGGAGGTGATAATGTGTATGAGTTTGTACGTGTTTGTACTTCACAATAACTCACAGCACAGACACTGTCACATCCTGCTGGCCCTACAAAGGACATGCAGCTGTAAAATATCCCACTGTGGTAATCCCAAAAGGTTTTCGTGTGGAGACCCAACCCGGCCTGTAGTAAGCATGAGACGTGAACCCAGTAAAGAAGAGTTGAGGATGTGTATATGCTGCAGTGTAGAAATGGAATGCATTAGATGCGTGACTAGGACGCATGTTTTGTCATCTCTGCTTCCTGAGTAGCAGTAATTTAAGTTGCCATGAAACGGTTACCATTTCATTTCCGTTGACAGTTGCCTGGCATTTTAGCATGTTGTCAGAATGCATACAAGTAACCCACAGTACTACTTTTTGGCCTGTTAACTGGCCAGTTTTCTGTGGCCATCACATGCTAGGCCAGTTCCTTCAACGATTTGTACAGGAAACCTTTTGCTAACTGCTGCAAAAGAATATCTTGCAGTCCAGATACGTTTGCCAACACTCAGCCAGTCGATTGTATGCCAGTTATATACCTTTATATTTATATACATCAAAGCATACAGACACTGAAAGTACATAATTGCTGTCTCATTGTGTCCAACGTGAAACTTGCTGTGTTTTCAGGGAAAGAGTTCCGAGTGGTATTCCTGAGCACGGTGCGGACCAACAGGACGACGCGGAGTGGAGTTGTGAACGATGATGAAGTTGATTACGGATTTCTGTCAAACATGAAACTTCTCAACACGGCGATCACTCGAGCTCAGTCACTGGTTGCTGTTGTTGGCGACCCACTAGCGCTGTGCACGGTCGGCAGCTGCAGGTTGGTAACTGTGAATTTAGTGAAAAGTGTTCATTAGCTGCGAATAGTTGGTGCAAATATCATGTGCCACGTGACATGACTCATGACACAACTGTGTTGTGGCTGGGAACATTTAATAGTAATTAAACTTTAATTCAACTTTGTTTAAACTGTAATTTGTCAAGTTGTGGAATGTTTTCAGTTAATAATTTAATATAATTGTTAATCACTGTGACAGTTTGCCGTGTTATTTTGCAGCCGCATATTAGGGACAGTTTTGCGAAATTGCACCGTGTTGCTAGGCAGATAGATGCTTCTGGGCTTGAGACAGTTAAGTGATGATGTGTCCAGTGGACACATCAATTGCAGCAATTATCCCGGTACCCGGTTTTAAATTCAGTTTTAGCAAGTATACCTTGTGTACCTTGTGTACGAATTTCATTTTAAATAAATAAATAAATAGTATGTGCCTTCAGTGTTTAACGCTGTTGGTTGCGTGGCAGGAAGGGCATCCAGCCTGTAAAAACTGAGTGGTGAGGTACTGGCGTGGTTATCTGTCTGGAGCAAGGTGGAAATGATTTGCATATGGTCCAGCTGATGCCACTGCCACCCGATCATCTTTTGCTACAGTAAAATCCAGAATGGTTTACCTTTCTGGTAC
>Ga0056133_10000250_pt1 | contig 12183 bp, 9 predicted proteins | sample WorMetGr2BELIZE1_FD_67351 | JGI IMG/M metagenome (GOLD analysis project Ga0056133, IMG submission 67351) | Marine gutless worms symbiont microbial communities from Max Planck institute for Marine Microbiology, Germany - Inanidrilus... ... | reverse complement strand
CAGGCAGCCACATAAAAGGGACAACAGATAACCATGTGCTTGATAGGGCAGGTTCCAAATTCTTCTGATACTCTTCCTCCATGCAGTACAAAAATTACCCACAACACTACATGAGAGGTCCCATAAAACAACCATAATAACTAGTACAGTAAGAATGAAACAGCCGAGCTTTTACAGCAGACGGGAGCTTTCCGAAGAAACATAAAAAATGTTAACCTGTCCATTGAACGTATTACGCCTGTCTTGCATTGTTCTAGAGATATTACGACTTATTTAGTATATGTCACTGCCTGTGACCCCGAACAGACCTTTAATTAAGTTGTAATGACACTTGAAGTTATAGCTCATGTTTGATTTGCTATTTGTCTGTAAGCAAATTGTAGGTAATATGTGCTACATTTTTGGATGTATGGCATTTTAAATGATTTTAAATAACTGAAGCGACCTTTATAGTCACTCAAGTAATGTGTTGTAATAACTATTCAATAGACCACCACATTTGATTCCTACACTGTGTCTCAAAAAACGTCCCATCTTTGGTTTGCTATAACTTTGACACACGTGAACGCATTTTGGTATTTTTGGCAGAAATGTTACTGATAAAGTAAGCAGTCAAAAGACACTTTGCTGCCTCAAATAACGTGTCCTTCTGCACTACCGGGCAAAACGGAGAAAACGAAAATTGCATTTTTTTTACTCAAATGCTATATCAGTGCATTGCCAAAATTCAGCCAGTCGCTCCTTGATTTCTTCAGTGTTTTTGATTCACGACTTATAATCACGCTGCTGTATGACTCCCTTTAATCAATGCACTCAGCTCGGGGCTGTTGGGGGGGCGTGGTTCAGGAGAAAGGAAGTCGAGAGAGCCGCAGCAGTTGGATTGTGTTGCATGCACAATGCATGAGCACCAATGCACTGTCTTCCTGAAAGAAAAACTGTCAGCTGTGATGTGTTTGATAACGTCTAACATTTGTTGACATAGTCAGATATCCCATTAATATTGTCCATCGACTTTCACTCTAGGCTTGGTGAAAAACAACTCCCATCTTTTACGCAGCGACTGACACCGTGACAGACTTGGTAAACATAGAGCTTGTGGGTAACAGACAGCAGGATGCTATGCTCCGTTTCTAGGTAGGTTTTAATTATCTGATGTATACACTACAGTCAATCACTTTGGGAATGAATGGTAATTCATCTGCGACCAGGTGATAATTCAAACGTGTTTTGTGTGTTTTCGTTGGAAAAGTAACATACGGTGTTTTAAGTGAAAAGATGCAATTTTCTGGTTTCCTGTTTCACAAGGTAGTGCAGAACCACTAGATATGTGAAGTGGGAAAACAAAGCGTCGTTTGATTCCCTACTTTCTTAGTAACATTTCTGCCAAAAATTATCGTAATCAGGTCGCATATGTCAAGCTTATAGCAAGTCCAAGGTGGGACGTTTTTTTGAGACACAGTGTATTAGTCTTCCATTGTAACTATTTTGTGACTGACCACACAACTTTTGTGTGGTTAATCACAGATAGCGCAATACTTGCCATGATTAATCAGTGTGTCAAACATGATGTGTGTACTTTCTCCCATTTCACAGGTACTGCAGGAGCCCAAACATTTAGTAAGATCATGTGACTGACCACGTCTCCTTTGAAGGATAGTTTGTTGTACATAGGCTAGGACTTGCAGTGATTAATTGATGTACCAAATTTGAAGTCTGTAGCTTCGCTCTTCCGGAGGTGGCAAAATGACCAAACTACAGTGGTTTTGGCTACTGACAGGTCCACACTTCTTCATATTCACCAAATGGATATTCATGTCATGATTGGTGTGTGAATTTTGGACATTTTGGTGACATTTTAACACATTCAGTGGCTTTTCTTGTTGTTCAGTAACGTGTTGTAACGTTCCTCTGCAAAATCTTGTTTCTGACTACTGCCGTTAAACTATTCTGATTTTTACTGTGTTGGCAGTTGGATAGTCCAAAATGCTACCGGCTTCATATGAATGTCAGCTTGCATCTTGTCGAGTGTCAGCACTCAGGACGTCCAGCGTGGGCACAGAATGATGCCATGATGGCAGCATACATGGACAACATGGACTACTACTACCGCGTCAACGACGACACTGTAATGGAGACTACTGGATGGACGGAGAAGTTCATAGATGAACTGGAGCGATTTAATCCGCCAAAGATTGGCGTCGTCGGTCCTTGGTTCCGAGAAGGCAACGTTGTAATTCTAACGCACGACTTTGTCCACCGGACACACATTGATATTCTTGGTTTCTACTATCCACGTGTTTTTACCGACTGGTTTGCTGATGACTGGATTACTGGAGTTTACTGGCCAGAGAGATGTCGAAAGGTAGCAGCTTTCCTAGTTTTGCATACTTGTCGTAAAGCAGTGATGCAGCTTGATAAATGATGTCTGTGTTTTGTGATGAAATTTTTATTTAGTCTGTGTTTTTGTGTTTTGTGACAAAATTTTTACCACACACAGTCAGTGAACTGTGGAAGGTTCTATTTTTGACGCCGTCAGTCTGTGGTTTTTTCTTTGTGTATGAATTAGCTTGGGAACTGCTGAACTGATTTGTGCCAAATTCACATGCAGGACGTGTTTGTTCCCTCGCTCGGACGAGTTTGAAGGTCAAGGTCACCAGGGACAAAAAGCAGCATTTTTCGGCCCTTCCAGCGGCCTGCTTGCACTTTATGTTTCGTAAAACATCTTTAGCCTCTACTTTTGGATTGTGTTTGTCCGAGCTGTAGCAGTAAAGTCTGTGACACACGGGCCAACATCGATGGCCAACACTGATTTTTGGTAGCCAAAAATGACAGCCAACATGTCAGCCATCATGTCAGATGTGATTTTTAATGGCCAGCATGACAAGCAACAATGTAGGCTCTCAATGTCGGCTTATGTGGCTTAGCAGTTGTATGTGGTTAATTTATGTAACTGCTCAAACAATTTTATGTTGTGGCATTGTTTCATACCTCTTGGAATTACAGGCATTTCAGAGGTATGCAGTACATGCAGATGAAATTTGAGCATTAGTCAAAGTTTGTGTTTTTTCGTGCATTTGGTGCCTAGGTGCCCGGAACACGAGTGAAGCATACAATGGCTAAAGGCCAGCGATATGTAGCCCACTATGATCGAGCCGCCAAGGTTAAGGTGGAAGTAGAGATTGCTAAGCTTATTATTCAGAGGTACATTGAACGTCGACAGCAGGGTGCTATCCATGGAATAATATGGAACGCAGCTTCACGCAATATTATATCGATGTCACTTGATGGAGATGATATAGACAAACTGTATGGAGCTCTCCGTTACTCACAGCTGGTTCCAGTTGTGTTCCCCAGGTGGCGGCTTCGTGTCTATGCATCGGCAGTGGCATTGAATGCGACGGGTTCTCATCACGTTCTGAGAATACTCGTTAGGAAGCTGGAAAACTCTGGTGTTGAGGTGTTCAGAGTACGTGGGTTGACAGCGGCACGACTTCCGTCAGAACTATGGGCATATCTTGCGGCTGATGACAGCGAAGTGGATCGATTCATTGTTCGGTCTTCGGACACTCGACCTAGTGATCGGGAGGCAGCGGCGCTTGACGACTGGCTGCTGACTAATTGGACTGTCAAGGCACTGTTCTGTATCCGAGATCACCCACTGCATGCTGCGCAGTCTCTTGTTCCGGGACTCGTGGGTGGAGTGCCACAACTACTGAGAAATGCTACTGGAACTACTTTTCGTAAACTGATGCGTGGACATACGTCAGCTGTTGGATTTCTGCAGACTACAATTTGGCCATTACTGAAAGGTTAGTTGTTCTCTGTGTGGATGCAGATGCCAGTCCAGGACATTATTTAAGGCCAAGTTATAATGTTTTGCTAATGATTATATTTTACTACTTAGCACCGTTTTCCGTAATGAGTGGCTCTTGGCCTTACTCTTACATTAGTAGTTTAGCAATAAAAGCACTCATTTAGTGGACTCTTTTCCGCCGCAAACATACAAACAGACAATCAGATCTATGCCTTCTTCTTGCATTTCCTACTTACTTCCTATCTCCAGAGACCATGACTTCACTTCCAGATTGCGAACTGCATCTGTTTACCCTCGCCCAGTTACACACACAGAATGCTGCACATCCTTCATTAATTATTGTCTGTTGAATTACCAGTAAACGGTAGATGTGATTGTGTTTTACTGCCCTGATTATTGTGTCTATGTATTGTATTTTATTTTATTACTCTTGTAATTTTTCTATTGAAATCTAGCAGTTTTTCATAACTTGCTATTGAAACAATGAACTTACTTACAGGACAATCTGGGCAAGTCGGCATCAGACAGGTAAACCGTTCTGGCATCTGGAGTTAATGAAGCAAGAGATGATGGGGTGGAAGTGGAATCAGCTGGACGATATGCAAATCATTTGCACCTCGCTCCAGTCATACGGCCATGCGAGCACCTTACACTCAATTTTTTACAGGCCAGATGCTCTTCCTGCTGTAAAACCAAGTATTGAAGGCATAAAAAGTAATAATAAAAATATTAATAATAATAATAGTAATTACAACAAGTGGTCAAGGTAATTTGACATAGGCCACAGTGCTGCAGCAGATGCACGGTTCAGTTGCATTTGCTATGTGGTGCCAATTGGCGAATATGATTGAACTTATGGTTTATTCGGCCCGCCGGAGTCCACAACCCAAATGGAAAATTGATCGGTTCAGCCATTTTTGCACAGCTTATGGCAGACTGTCGTCGGGCACATTGGCGCCACCTGAGTACACAACCCAAACGGCAAATCGATTGGTTCAGCTGTTTTTGCACAGCTCTTGGCAGAAAGTCCCTATACTGTACAATGGGCGCACTGTCCCCCAAAATTCCCCGTCCCATTTGAGGAATCTGGACCCTCGTCTAATTTGTGATTCCTTGGGCCCATCGGAACCCACAATCCAAACAGCATCTTGATCGGTTCAGCCGTTTATGCACAGATCATGGTACTGTAGAGTGTCCCTATACTTTTCAGTGAGACGCCCCTTCCCCATGGGTGGATAATACAGGGTTCCCCGACAGACAGACCACGCTACTCGGTCGGTAACAATAGGCTGCATCTATGTATGTAGTACATGTAGTTAGTACTGCGATGTGACCTAATAATAATAATAACAATAACAAAATATGCTGATTTTTTCACCATAGTATCGTAAAATTTAGAGGTTAAAATGTAGTCTAAATTCACCTGTGAATTAGTAGTAACTTGCTTTTACTTAACAGTGGTGATTTGTGTGAAACAGCTGACTTGAGCCAAGTTTCTATCAAAATGTGCATAGTCCAAGAAACTTGCCTTTGGTTTTATGCAGTGGCTGTCTCTGGGATATAAGCTGTTGGGAATGTGAACTAAAGACTGATACTCTACTGTTATGCTGTCATGTACTGATAAATATACACTCAGTTAAACTTGTTGGTATTGGTATTAACTTCAACCTGTTGCATACGTTTGTAAACTTGTGATGTATTGCCCGTGTGGGTCCCAGGGTTGTAAGTAAGTGGGTAAGTGTCTACGTAAGTAAGTGACAAATTTATGAAGCGGCGAAACCAGAATAGGCCCCCCCATTTCCAGGCCGGATGTAGTAGGAAGTGACTAAACCTGGCTTTAGTTTTTTGTGTTTATTTTGTGGTGTGCTACATTTCTTTTGGTTGGTTAATGCTTGCTTTTGTTATGTTAGTTTTTGTTTTTCCATACCAAGCCAAGAGAATGGCTTAGGGAACGTCTCCGAAATGACCTATTTTGTGTCGAGTGGGACGTAAAACCACAGCTCAGTCAATCAACTTGTGATGTATTGTATGCAACATTATGACATGCAGTGTGGTGCTGATGTGCTAGGGCACTGCACCTGCTATGACAGTGTATCGTGTATGCACTGGCCGGGTGGCCAAGCGTTTCCAGTTTTGAGACACGAGAACGAGTTCGTTGGACAACACTTTGACGTGAATGATCAGCCGGTCGACAGTGACAGTGTCTTGTTCTGGAATATGTCGTACATTCAGCCGGACTGCGTGTTTGTCAAGAACACGGGGTTCAGTGAAGCTGCCGTCAAAGCCGTCATCAGGCATCGTGTTGTGTTCTGGTCCCAGGACTATCACATCACTCCATTAATGGACATGAAGAGTCTACTCGGCCCCATTGGCGTCAAAGTTGTTGACCAGAGCCTGTCGTATCAGTGTGGAAAAGTAAGGAACTTTGCTGTTTCTTCTATCATAAGTGGTTTACGTTCAGTTCCTTGATGCCATTGGTTTGGCAGCAGGTGGGTAATCAGTCTGTAGAAATGCTGCTTTGATGGTCAAGAAAGGTGCACCTTTGCGAACCTCAGTTTAACCGCGATCAACCTCTAAAAAGTCAGTCAGTTAAGCAATAGGTGAAAATAATGACAGTAGTATAAACGAAAAGAAATTAAATAGTTAAGTAAATACTCTGTGAGTCAAAAAAAACTAGTTCAAACTTATTTAACATTAATTTTATCTGTCCACTTATGTTGCTGCTGTATTGTTGTCCAAAATCTTACTTTCCACAAGTCATTTCTTGCATGAACTCTATGTGCATGTCAGAACTTCCATTGTCATGTGGTAAGTCTTAGTTAAGTCTTGTGCTGATTTCTAAATATGTGTCCACAGTCTATTGTGTGCTATGCATGGTGTATTGGGGATCAGAAAAATCCTGTGTCTGATAGGTAATCAAATGAGTGGGCTCAGACAATTCACAGGATGAATGTAGGCCTACGAGACTTAACAAGACAAGTGACAATGCAGTTAGGGTGCTGGTGGGAATGTTGCGTTACATTTATGTAACCACAACAATGAACGACTAAAATTGGCTCACACTTGAAAATGATTTTGGCCTAGCTTTTATTGACTGCATGGAGTATATTATAACTTGAGTAATTTTATCATTTCCATATTTTGATGTCAAATGTCTTTAATTGACTTTAGGTGTGTTGATTGCCAGTTTGCACATATGTCGTGTTGCCTGCTGTAAAATTTGTTTGTATTACTAGTTTCTCATCACAACTAGTTACTATAAACCATGATTGGCAGTGATAATTGTTTTGTAAGTTACATAACAGTTTTCATTTATGCCTTGTAAAGCGTAACATAAAATGTTATGTAAAAAGTCAATTTATGTACACGTAATTGCAAAAGCCTTTAATGCACTGCATTAACTCTGATAAGAAATATTGTATTACAGAATGGCGCAGTAGCTCAAGAAAAGTTTTAATATTTTTCATTCTGGCTGCTAGCAATAATCTGTAACCGAATTATTGTGACTGTGTTATATTAGTGTTTGCGAGAGGCAACAAATGCTGATGTTGATGGAAGTGACTGGGAATATTGTCGTGCCTGAAATAATTCTTTCAGACACGACAATATTCCCATCTTCTGACTGTGTATATTTATGGCCGCCCTGCGTAGCAGATGCAGACATTATATTTTTGTCCTGTGGTTTTCTTTCTATCTTTTTTCCTCGCCTATTCTCAGCCATCGCAGATTGGATGTCTGCCATACTTCCACACATGATGTGGCCTTAGTGTGAATTTAGGATGCAGGTCTGTGCTGCACGTGGCTGCTGAAAATACAGGCTGCAAAGAATTGCCGAAAATTCGCCATCTGGGCACCATCGCACAAATTTGTCGGGCTGTATCTTTGCAACTACGGCATATATCGACAATTGGAAAAAAAACTTGTTAAACAGCAATATCTCCTCCACATGTCTGCACAATATAGTGAACTTCGGCCCACTGTCGGTTGAGATCTGTTTACCAGTTTGGGGCAACCCTAGCAAATTTCAGTGGGTTTCGCATGTTGCCTTCGTTACTGCAGCGACGTAGCTCATCGGAGGCGAACCAAAATATGCATGATGTTTGGCTGTCTCCTGCGCTGGTACACTGTGTGTGCATTGTCGGGCTATATCTTCGCAACTAAGGATGTATCGACAATTGGAAAAAAACTCGTTAAACGGCAATACCTCCTCCACATGTCCTGATAATATGGTGAACTTCGGCCTACTAACAGCTGAGATCTCTTGGCGAGTTTGGGGCACCCCTGCAAATTTCAACGGGTTTCGCTTCTTGGCAGCATTACTGTACGGCACTCTAGTAGTGGTCGTCAGCCAAACTGTGTGGCATTGAACCGAGGGCGCCACCTGTATTCGGCAGGGCGGCCATCACGTTGGGCATTGGCCCACATTCTAGTAGTTGAGTATGTTTTTGGTATTACTGTAGGTAGGCACGTGTGCCAAACATCTGCGTGTGATCAACAGTGACAATGGTATGCAGCTTGGCCAGGACTTAATTCGACAGTTCTACGAGTCATACAAAGACGATCCTGCCATGCGGTCAGTGACGGCTTTCCTGTGTACGCTGCCGGTGTCCATGTGTGAAGCATTTGTTCCATTCAACAAGAGTCTCGTAATAATTGCAAGCATCCGCTACGAGCAGGGACGCGGCGAGCCAGAACGCTGGCAGGCTCTCAACTCTCTTCTTGCCAGTGTAGCACGGCATTCGCGCAGTGTACTCGCCGCAAACAACCTCTACGATGCCAAGTACATCGAGTACTTCACCGGGCTGCGACCGCTGCTTCTGCCGAACTACTGTGCATACCTGAGTGACAGCTATCAGCCTTCACGGAAGCAGTTCCTCGTCGCGCCAATACACAGCACAGAACTGTATGATGTGTTCTTTGCCGAGTTTGACAACGTTGTGATGAAACGCGGCGTGAATCTCGTCTTGTTTCCACTGCGAGAGATGTATCCTCAGTATCTGTACAGTGACCTGGCATCGCATCGTGGAATTGTATACATACCTTATCAGGCACGTTTGCTTACGAATACAATTGTGTTAAATTCGTTGGTTGTTGCTGTGTAAATATGAATACAGTGCCGTTAAATTCTAACTAACCAACCTGATGTCATTTGCTGTACATTTACTTCTGGTTGCAAATGGCATATTGTGTGTGGGGAAAATTGGGGTTTAGGGTTGGGGTTAGTAGGGCTAGTATCAGGCTTACGGTTAGTTGTCAATATTTGCTGCAGTGATAGGCTAGTGTGTTAATTAGTGACACCCATTACAGAGCACCTTGATGGCTTCTGGCAGCCAGCAATTTGATGTGGCTGGTGTCTTTACAGCCTGCACTGCATATATCTGCCTAGAGTGTTGTTTGTGCACAGTATTAGCAAAATGATACTGACAGTAAGCAGTGAACAGGTACATTGTTGACAGTAATCTAAATTTGTCTGATGTATTTACAGCTGAATTAATCTGATTGTGTTAGTTGGAGTTTAACGTCCCTTGTCAAATTAATCTGGTTAATGTACTCCTGGTGTGTTTGCTGATAGGTGTCAATGATAAGTTTAACGGAACAGTATCGTATGAACATTCCACTATTCTTCCCAACTGTTGATCTTCTTACAAAGTGGCATGTTAAATATCAGGTGAGTGTTGCAGGTTGCACTATGATGTAATTTAAACTTGTTGCATGTAATTGAATGCATATGAAACCGATTGCCATTGCCATTAATCTGTCGACAGTTTCAGTTGCTTTATACTTTCTTCTTCTTCTTCTTTTCTGACATGCACCACTAGGAGTGCGTAGTGCCATACGTAGACACCAGCCTCCACAGAAAAACATGGGGCCATCCAGTTAGTGATTTTTCTGCTGCTGGCAGCAAACTCAGCGAATTACTACAAGATGCAAAGCTGCAAAAGCAGCAGAGTTCTAAAAATAGACATTACGTCAGTGATTGTTGTAAACAGAAACAAGTATGTTGGCAGATGATAGGCAACTGAAAGAGCCATCCAGTTATCAGCACTGACAGCAGCAGAGTCTATTTTTAGAACTCAGCAATTTTTTTCCGCTTCTTTTGCTGCCGGTAGCAAAGTCAGTGCTGTTACGCTGTATCTAGACAGCTGCTGGTAAGTGCTGACTGCTGCTGTCAGCACTGACTAGCTGGACTGGATCATGATTTTTAATGTTGTGTGCTGCCCCATTGCAAGGCTTTGACATGCCCAGCTGTCAGGTGAGTCTTCTTCTGGCTTCTGGAGCATTTTAGCAACTCTGGCCAGATGTCCTTTCTGATGCTGCCAGTGACTGATACAGATCTCAGCTGCCATCAAATCTTTGGTGAGAGTCTGCCAGTAGCAGTAGTCAGTCAGTGAATGATTGAGGTCTGGTGAATGATTCTTGCAGTTCGCACTGGAAAGAGAAACCGCGACACAAGAAAGTTAAGTTTTATGTCAGTGACTTCTCACAGTCAGGCATAGAGCGAGTACAAGCACTCGCTGACATTTCGTATTCGGCACTATGTTGTCATAACAATGAAACCTGTGCACCGATTGCAAATCCACCCAATAGTGCACAGCTAGAGGGTATATTGGTCACAGCCGTCTGTGTGTCTGTCTGTCTGTCCCTTGCCGCATTTTCACACTACTGCACGGACCCAGATATAACTGGAAGAATGGTAGGGGGTGCCGTCTAGTTGGACATCCCCTACCATTCTCCCAAGTTACATCCGGGTCCGTGCAGTAGTGAGGGAGTGTGGCGAGGAACAGACAGACACACAGATGCGTGTGACCAATATACAATTTTGCCTCGGCTACACCTCACGCAAAATGTAATCAGATCAGAGAGCAACTGGGTAACCTGGATCACCAGAAAGATGACATTAAATTTGGGACAGTTGGAAGGTATTGGCATTTGTGCTTCATGGTCCTTGTAGACTGCCTTGTCTACGTTTTTTTGTGATGATGTTGATGATGCTACAAAAGTGTAACTATGGTGAAGATGATAGCAGTGATAATATTTATAAAATCACAATTAGTTCCATGAATTCATTTATTTTTCATGAATATTGATACTGTCAGCTTTCATCTGAATGGCCTGCTTTTTGTGCTTACCACTTGGTTCTTTAAGTATTTTGTGGAAAAGTTTGGCAATTACTGGATTTTTATGGTGCAGATGTCCTACCCAGTGCTGTTGCTTAACGGTTGGATGGCTTTGACACTTGGTGTCTCTATGAAATTTCTACAGTCACCATAAATTTCTTTCTTACCATCCCCTACACCAGACGCATAACTAATGCCACTGTAAGGGAGGTTACTGGCTGTTCTGTTGTCTACTTTTCGTGGTAGTTGGCTCCACTTCGGATGCGTTGCACATGCAGATCCTATACATGACCACCACACAGTTATCTGAGCTTTGCTCAGATTGCGTGTCAACTGCAGAAGGCCACACATGCGCCAGTTCATCACTTGGATGACTGGATTTGAGGTACAGTCAGCCAACACTGGCATACAGTTAGCCCAGATGAAGGTTGAGGACAGTGGACACGGCAGCACTATATTAGGGGTATGCCAGTGATGAAGAAGAAATGCCGTACCTCACACCAGCCAACAGTGTCAAAGCATGAATGTGATGACGTTGCAGGTCGTGCGGCAGCGAACGTGGAGTGGATATGCAATGAAGCCAGCCGCGCAGTCCGCCATTGCTGGAGTCTACTCAAAAGTTCCTGATCCAAACAATGACCTGGACGAGGATGCAGTTCGTTACTGGTTGCTGTTTGCTGACTACTACCAATGGCCGCACGTCATACACTTTGAGTCGATGGAAGATCTCGTCGACAAAATGTTGACTGTCGACCTGGCTGAGATCAGCCGGCGCATGGCGCGTCACAACCACCAAGTACGACAGCATATCAAAGACATGTGGTCCAGTATTCTTCTGAACATTACTCGGAACACGTAACATCAGGTCTGTCATTCCAGTGGCTGTCCCCCATTCTCTCCAGTAGGCATCATCTGAGCTAACATGCTTGTCTGGAGGATAAGAGGCAAAATTATCCGAACTGTTCTGTGCTGTGTTGTGTACGACAGTTGTGCACAATGATAAAAAGGTAAAGGTAAAGGCTTCCCATACTCGATAACGAGCATTGGGCCCGAGCTGATCCTGGTGTACAGGCAGTGAGCCCGCAGGTGACCATAAGTCATCCATCCGGCAGTAGACTGCCATTACTTTCCGCCAGGCCTGCGGTTACATACCCAGCCGCAGAGCATCACTGCCCTTTGGCCAGTACCAAGTTATACTGCTTGATGACAGAGGCACATAGGTGTGAACAACTTGCCCAAGGTTGTTACGCA
>Ga0056133_10000249_pt1 | contig 12187 bp, 8 predicted proteins | sample WorMetGr2BELIZE1_FD_67351 | JGI IMG/M metagenome (GOLD analysis project Ga0056133, IMG submission 67351) | Marine gutless worms symbiont microbial communities from Max Planck institute for Marine Microbiology, Germany - Inanidrilus... ... | reverse complement strand
GCACAACCTGGCAAATACGACTGAGCCGTCCATGTGCGGCAGCGATGCTACCTTATGTCAAATTACTTTGACGACATGTTAATTATGGCCGCCCTGCATAGCAGATGCAGACATTATATTTTTGTCCTATGGTTTCTTCTATCTTCTTTCTATCTTTTTCTCCTCACCTAATCTCAGCTGTCGCAGATTGGATGTCTACCATACTTCCACACGTGGTGTGGCCTTAGTGCGAATTTAGGATGCAGGTCTGAAACGTGCTGCACGTGGCTTGCTGAAAATACAGGACACAAAAAATTGCCAAAAATTCGACAATAGCGTACCATTGCACAACTTTGTCGGGCTATATCTTCGCAACTAAGGCATGTATCGACAATGGGAAAAAAACTTGTTAAACAGCAATATCTCCCCCACGTCCTTACAACATGGTAAACTTCGACTCACTAGCGGCTGAGATCGGTTCATTAGTTTGGGGCACCCCACCTAATTTCAACGGGCTTTGCGTCTTGGCAGCGTTACTGCACAGCACTCCAATAGTGGGTGTCAGCCAAACTTTGCGGCGTTCAACAGAGGGCACCACCTATATATGGCAGGGCAGCCACCATGTTGGGCAATGGCCCACATTCTAGTTTATTATACACTATTTCATTAATTTCAGCTAGTCACAAGTGACATGATCATCTGGCAATATTCGTACTTTGTAAAAGTAGACCTAAAATATTTTTTTATTTACCAAGTGCCTAACATGAAACCAAGATTTCGCAATGAGACTATTCAGCAACTTAACAAAATAACAGCATATTACATGACAATACAACACTAAATGCTGCATAAATGAAAAAGCTGATGCACAAGCTCACGATTGACCTGCATATGACTCGATAACATCACAGAGCTGTTTGCATGCAGTCAAGGCTGATTTCGCACTGTCCGTTGCTTGCACATGCAAGGTGTCGCTGCTTGGAATGGCAAGAATGGCTTCTTTTGTCGAAATGACCACAGACTTGAGACAGTCACAGAGCACATTTGCCGCAGAAGCGACATGATTGCACACATTATTGTCCGTGATGTGTCGAGCAACCGCATCTCCAACATAGACCAGCTTGTGCCCTGCAACTACCACCTGTTTGCTCATCTCGACAAACACCTCCGGCACAATAACGTCACCGGTTGTTAACTGCTGGCAAAACTCACTGACAGCCGACTCTACAGCTGACGTATGTGTACGTACTTGAGCAGCATAGTATGCTATCAAGTCACTGTCTGAAGCACTCAGGACCACTGGTTGGTCAACAGCGCCGTTTATAACTGCACAGCGTTTAGCGGGGTCCGTCGGTGGAGGATGGGTACTAACAGATCGTCGTAAGTTCTCCGTGGCTGGCAGCACTGAGACTGCCTGCTGACCTGCACTGCTTTCAACTTCACGTGAGATTGAAATGTAGTCGTACTCATCGTATGTCAAGCTGGTGTTCTCTTTACTGGCAGCAGGATGGGTGCTGGCTTTCTCGGAGCCGGGAGGCACAGGAAGTGGCCGCTGCTGTACATCTGCCGGTGGTGTTCTCTGACTAATGTTTGGTTTAGGCTTCACAGCCGGCGCTTGTCTGCGGCCAACAATAGACGAAGCAGGAGCTGCTGACTGTTTGTGATCGGCTGACAGCCTGCAAATGTCGGCAGCATTACTGTGAAGAAACACGCAAAATTCATTCACCAAAGGGTGAAGGCGATCCACTACCTCGGTCAGGTTGGTTAGGTCCTCAGTGCCAAAGCACCTTGCCTCATTTCCTTTCAAAGGTGACATGGCCAGTAAGCTTTCTAAACACTGGCTGATGCTTGTGTAAATAACGAACAGCGGTTCACACTGCTGGCAGAGTCGACTGGCAATAACAGAGTCGCCGTCATTCTCTGCCACTTTGCCAAGATCAAGCAACTCCTTAAGGGCAGTTCTTAGTGAAAGTCCGGTTGTAGTTACTAAGCTGCACCAGTGCTTGGTGTCGCCTCGAACTTCCTTCTTTGCCAAGTCAGTCAGCCTCTCGATGCTACGAAGAATGGCATCATGCCTGGCGACAATCTGCCGGTGGAAAACATCTGACTGACCAGCCGATTCACTCAGCTGCCTGGTCCCGCTAGCTAATGCTGGTGTGTACTTGCTCAAAGATGTTTGGCTGCCGGAATGTGACTCGGTGGGTACATCATAATCACAACTTTCTTCGATCTGCTGATTTCTTGGAACGCCATAAAAGTCCTGCTCGTCTTTTGACGACATCATTTTAAGCGCAGCTGCTGAAAGGCCCTTGGCTGACAAATCAGTAACAGAACTGTTGGAATCAGACGCAGTTGATAATGCAGCGGAGTTGCGTGGAACTGAATAATCTTCCAGATATGAATCTCTGTCTGCTGCTGTCGTGCCGCTTAACAGCTTACTGCTGCTCACTTTCCGAGTAGCTTCTACTGCTGCACGCGGAGTATCGTAGATATCACGAAATGAGACCTCGGCGCTTGATCTTGCTGAAGTTGACGGACTGCTTCCAGAGCGCAAACTGGCGATGGATGACCGCGAATCGTTGGAAATGACAGACAACACACTAGACCGGTTTGACAGTGATACTTGTTCCACATCAGGACCGATGGACGTTGGTACATCGTACGTCTGACTGTACTGTAACAGAGAGGGCGGACTGTCATACACCGCATCCAACACACTGCTGTGGACGCTAGATCTTCCACCACTGCCATCAGCTGTAGGAGGCACGTCGTAATCTGTCTGAACATCCAGCAGCCCGGACAACGAACCTGTGGATGCAGTGGACTGGGAATCTCTTCCAGGAGTGTAATGTGCTGGAGGTAAGTCATAGTCAAGTCCAACACTACGAGGACAGTCGTATACATAGACATTACCACTCTTACGAGGCACGTTCACCTGCATAAAACACAGCCAGTAGCCACATGTACTCTGCCACACCTACATCCGTTTTAATCTACCCCGTTTTAACAGCCATTTTTCAGGTGCACCTGGATTAGCCGTTTCCCCTTCAGTTTTTCTTTGAGATGTTGGCATGGTCGTTTGTCTGCAGCAAGGTGCAAATGATTTGCATGTGGTCCAGCTGACGCCACTGCCACCCCATCATCTCTTGCTTCATTAAAATCCAGAATGGCTTACCCAGGTTGTCCTGAAAAGGAAGCCATTAAACAGAATCGTCTTTTCTTCATTCGCTTGTTCCAGAAGAAAACATTTGGGTATACGTAGCACACGAGCCAGATGTCCTTCCTGTCACCCAATCAACAGTGTCAAAGCACGGAAGGAAACAGAAAGCAGCAACCTCAACCAGTGGCCTGACCTCGTCTATTTTCATCTACCACCATCATACTCTTGCATAGAAGAGGACATGCTCCCTTGTACACTGGCTCTCCAATGCCAGTACCAAATAACTACTTGGTGAATTCATTAACTGGTTAATTAGTTCATTATACGAGTACGTTGGTACGAATGAAACACAGATCTACACAGTAATAAAAACAAGTGCCCTATTCATATATGGCATCGTAAACATGTCCGGTTTGCTGATTAGGAATGGCAGTTTCAACATAACTTAGGTCATATGGTATCTTCATATGGTATCTTTAGGATTATAATTTATCATACAAGTTGATATTTTTCACAAAGTCTATAAAATTTTTGCACAATGAGTGACTGAGGAGTTCACTGACATTAGTGCAGCAGTATTTCAAGTACTTCAACTCTAATGTTCTGTCATGTATAAATAATACCAGTCAAACCTTAAGTGACGGCCTATTACAACACACCAGAAACATATACATCTAATGAGCAAGTTTCCACAGATGCTTGCTTTTCGCAAAGGTGTAACACAAAAAATGCAGTAAAAGTAGCCATTATTCTAACTAAGTAATTTATTAACTTACAGAAGACTGGATAACTCTCAGTGCATTTGCAGCTGTAACTAGTTTACACTACGTAAACTTGCTTGCTATATATATACACTTGAGATAACAACTTAAGCCCATCTCAGAATTAACAGTATATGGTGAAGACTGGTGTAAACCTTATCCACAGGTTGTTGGTTGCGGGAAGGTGGAGGTGGCAGACGTCGACCAGTCAGTGCGCCTGGTGTGGATGCTGGCAGCGGCCGTAGCCTGTTGCCGGGGGCAATGCCTGTTCGACCATCAAGTGTGCACAACCACCAGCCAGCGGCTCCCGCAACGTCCACCTCAAGAACGGTCAGCACACTGCCCGCTTCAAAACTGAGTTCCTCTGGAGTGTCAGCCACATTGCTGAAGAGTGCCTTAGCTCGCAGCATTACTTCCTTCTTTCACTGCTTTGACCGTCTTGCACTCTGCACATCACAACAGGCTACACACATAACGAAGATATTCAAGCACCAATAAACAAAGGTGGTTGCTCAGCGCGATAAACTTTCGAAGGTCAAACTAATTTGATAACACTTGCGTTGATCAGCATGCTGTGACAAAAAAAAACAAAAATATCGGCTAAGTTCACAGTCTGGGAGTGGGACAAGTTTCAAGAGGGAAGTACCCTTATGTTTGGAGATACCTGAATTCCCATAAAACACTGTGTAAGATAAGCCAACAGTAGCCACTGTGCCAAAAATCAGCTCGATCCATTCAGCCATTTCCACAGAACATAGGTTTGTGATGGAAGAACAGATACTGGGCCATAGCATATAATGTAAAAAAAAATTAAACTTAACTTTTCATAATCCGCAATGGTAACTTTAGAGTCCTTAGCAGAAAGTTAGCATGAAGAAGACACTGCAGTGCAGGAAATGGTTTTATAAGCATGGCTAACTGAGGTATTATAAATAAAAATTGAACTACCTGCATTAAAACATTTAATTAACAATAAACTTCTTAACAATTAATTGAGAAATTATGGCCGCCCTGTGTAGCAGATGGGGACATTATAGTTTGCAGTTGTAGTTTCTATCTTGCTATTTTTTTTCCTCGCCTAATCTCAGCGGTCGCAGACTGGATGTCTACCATACTTCTACACATGGTGTGGCCTTAGTGCGAACTTGAGAATTTAGAAATGCAGGTTTGAAATGTACTACACAGGGCTCGCAGATAATACAGGATGCAAAAAATCACCATCTTGGCACCATCACACAACTTTGTCGGGCTGTATCTTCGCAACTAAAACACATATCGACAATCGGAAAAAACTTGCTAAACAGCAATACCTCCTCCACATGTCCTCATAATATGGTGAGTTTCGGCCCACTAACGGCTGAGACTGGTTCCGGAGTTTGGGGCACCCCTGCAAATTTCAACCGGTTTTGCATCTTGGCAGCGTTACTGCACGGCACTCTAGTCGTGGGCGTCAGCCAAACTTTGCAGCTTTGAACAGAGGGCACCACACATATTCGGCAGGGCGGCCATCACGTTGGACATTGGCCCACATTCTGGTTTATCAAAATGTAGGGCTGGGTTGGTTTGGCTTTTTCAACTTCAGTTTAGTTTTCAATCTTAAGAACTCAGTTCTGTTATGGCCGCCTTATGTAATAGAGCAGGCCATTACATTTTTGCCCTGTGGTTTCTTCTATCTTCTTCTTCTTCTTTTTTTCCTTCGCCTAATCTCAGCGGTCGCAGACTGGATGTCTACCATACTTCTACACACAGTATGGCCCTAGTGCGAATTTAGAATTCAGGTCTGAAATGTGCTGCACGCAGCTCACTGGAAATGCAGGACCCAAAAATTCGCCAACTGGGCACCATTGCGCAACTTTGTCGGGCTATATCTTCGCAACTAAGGCACACATCGACAATCGGAAAAAAACTTGTTAAGCAGCAATATCTTCTCCAGATGTCCCCACAATATGGTGAACTTCAACCCACTAGCGGCTAGATTGGTCCATTAGTTTGGGGCACCCCAGCTAATTTCAACGGCTTTCACGTCTTGGCAGCGTTACTGCACGGCACTCCATTAGTGGGAGTCAGCCAAACTTTGCGGCATTGAACAGAGGGCGCCACCTCTATTCGGCAGGGCGGCCATCACGTTGGGCATTGGCCCACATTCTAGTTTTTCTTGGTTTCAGTATTCGCACACCACTGCAATGCAAGAGTATCCTAATGTGTGTGAAAACAATGAAATACTAAGACAGAGTTGATACACTTCGACGGAACTCCTTCAGACTCTGCGTGTACGGAGCAGAGTCGAGTGTGTGCTGTCCCCACCCACCGTCATTGTCAACTTAAATTACGTGGATTCAAAATTCAAAAGAGACTTGATTTTGTCATTCATTTACTGACAACTGCAGTTTTGCTAGCCTACTTGAATTACTGGTAAAATTAGGAACAGTTTTTAAAAACCGCATCATTCAAACTGTGCACCACATCTTCAGTTAGCCTAGAGTAGCCTCAAAATCGACTTGGACCCCCGTCAGAACCTAGGTTTCAGTTCGATTTTCCCCCAAACTTGCAGTTTCGGTTTAAAACCGACCCAGCTCTATTACAATGCATCCCAAAAATTTTCTTAACCATCTAGCTTCTGTCAAAAATTACAGGCTGACCACTACATTTCTAGTACTTAGAAACTGCTTATAACAAAAAAACAACTTCAACAACAGGAAAATCTGTGAAAAATATTCAGCAAGATCAGTGAAGCCAACACTTCTGATACTTTTTAACTGAAAAACTACTGTTATGCACCTATCCATTCACATGGCCAACAGCTGTCAGTCCACGCAGCACGTAAAAAACTGACATCAACACAGTAAACTACTGCTACCACATGCTGAGAAGGGCGTGGACTGTATACTTCAGTGCAATGCACTGAAATGATGCATATCAGCATCAGTGAATACTGCTGGCACCGGCAGCTAATTTAATCCACACAGTTGTTACTATCAGTATCTGAATATCGTAAAAGCAACTGCTATATAACCACTAACCACCCACAATAACTGGAGGGCACCCACTAGAGCATATACTTATGTAGTATCATTTAGCATGCACAGGTTAATATTTCCCACATATTTGAATCTCTGACCGCAATATGTTGATTAACTTTGCAACTTCCATGGCTATGAAAATAAATCGAGTTATCTGCCAACACAGCTAGGCACATGAAGCCATGCCAATCTCCATCGCCCCTCAGCCACTTCCAACATTACTCCCAGCCAGTTCTCCTTCAGCCGCGGACGTCAGCGGCCGGGATGGCGCGGTTAATAGCTCCTAATAGCAGGTGAGTGATGAACCGGCTTGGTCCACCAGGAGGGCGTCTGTGGGACTGGAGGACACACTGACGCGACCAGGAAATGACGCCACAGTGATGCTGACTGCTGCAGAAGTATAGGCTGCACGCAAACGGTCGAGGTGTGCTGCAGTAATTATAACCAGGCGTCTTGACCTCCAGCAGTCTGTCGTGTTCATCGACCGCGGGCTGCACACCTTCAAAGCAGATGACGTGGTCTGTGCTTCAGTCGTTATATTATACTTCAAAAGACTAATCGGTATCAGTGACTCGTCATGTGTATGATCGCGGGTCAGGCTATGTGTCATAATCCTCCCCTCCCCATCTCTTCGAATCTCTCCCCTCACAGTCTGCCTGTTATAGAACCTGCGCTAGTGATAAGCCGATCTACCTGCAGAGCGTGAGAAAACTGCTTGCTCAGCGACAGATCTTTGTTAGCCGTCAGGCAATAAACTGATACTGATCGCGTGCAAGCGACCCCAAAGTAAATCGAATCGGTCCGATCTTTTTACTGAATCGGATCAGATCGAATCGGCAGAAACGTCGTCCGTTCTCTACATGCGACAGAATAATGTTACTTATGCGATACCGGAAAATACTAACACTGACCATAATACTAACCCTAACCTTAACCTTAATCCTACTGCTTACCCTAAGGAAACAGATACGTTACAGAGCAGCAATGATATTTTGTGGATTGAAGAGGTAGCTTGCATGCTAAAAAGGAATACAAAAATTTTGGGGGTTGGAGTTGCGGAAAAAGGGGTAACTGGGGTATATAGCACTTTTGGGGTAAACAGTCTAAAGTGAAAAGTGTAAGACGTCTCATATCTCAGTACCCCTATTTTCACTCTACTTACCGTACTCCTTACTGACTGTACCGACTTATGTCTCCTACCTATCTATGTCCTACCTATGACTACCTGTTACTCGAATTGACGGAGGGAAATTTCGACTTTTCGAATTGCCGACGGCAGGAATCGAACCGCAACCCCGTAAGCCCGATTGACCAGTACGTTATGTACCAAGCCAATCAGGCATGTTGACAGACTGCATTTGAAAGTGATTATATATGTGCTGATGGTGATAAGTGACAAGTTGTGACTGAAAAATTCATTTGCAAATATAATTTTGTAATTGTTTAATGTAGTGCGTGTGTTTCATATATGTGCAACATGGTAAATTATATGGATTGTAATTGTTTGAATGTATAATTTTTTTGCTATAAATCATGGGACAGGACAAGACATTATGACAATGTGTTGAACAATTAATGAACAGAGCAAACTGACAAGTACAGCGATGGTTACATGTGTTGTACACTGGCAGTAGGAGTAGTAAACATCATTGTGTCGCCGAAAGAGTTAAGAAAATGACTTGTGCTGTTAACTGTCCATCTAAAAGCAGTTTTTATCGAGAAATGAGAGGAAATTTTTTTTGAAACAAGTACTGATGAGCCGTTTAATCAGGCCTTAAAATGTATCAAATGGAAACGTCTGCATCACATGAACCCACTCGTGCCGGAACATATTTGGCACTGGCAGACGGCCATAGCTGTGTACCAGTTCGAATTTTTCTGTCTACCAGAAGTGTTATGTCTTATATTAGGACACCATACCTCTCGAATCTGGAACCTGCGGCACCCATTTGATGCACCTTCGCCTCACTGACCAGGCCTTCGACGTCAGTTCGTTAAGTCGTACCACTTTTGCAAAGTTCTGGCGTTGTGACATGCTGACGGACCCCACTTCACGTGGGAGTGCACAGCACTCCATGAGACATCATAGCTAACTCTAATGCTAACCCTAACTCTAACCCTAAACGAAACCGGTAAACCCTAACTCTAAACCACAACCGTAACCCTAACGCTATTGCCAACCGTACTTACGGTAATGATGGTAAGTCCGTGACAGTAACCGTGGAAACAAGTGTATGGGTAATAATCGTAATAAACGTGAACAGTGAATTGTTTTGCCATCCCGGAATGCAATAAATGCTGTAATTATAATGTCAGTACTCAGTACCGTAATTTGCATCAAAAAGTAACGGAACTGCCGTGAATGAAGACTGTAATGAAGACCGTAGTTCTTGTCCTGTGTTTTTGTTATAAATTACATGTAGGCATTGCCTTGGCGATGCACGGGTGTTTATGGCCACGTTCCAAAACGTTGTCCAATATCACGATAGTATACTCTGGTGTGGCTAAATTGTCTATATACCTTTGTATGGAACATTACAATACATGTACATTTACACAGAACAGGACCAAGGAAGTATATTATGAACTGAATAACGTGCAATAAATGCCAGTAAGAGGACTGGTGTTAATATGAATGCTGAACACATCCAGAGCAATCGGACAGAGTTTGTGAATGCGTCCGTTCAGACACAAGTTAGTTACATAGCTGTTTATATGTAATGACGGTGAGCGTGAGAGGCCTATGAAATATGTGAATGAACGGGAAAGTTCAAATAAACATCACACAGTTTGTCGGAATGCTGTATAAAGGTAAATGTAAAGTATTGGTAAGACTTCCATAATGGGCCACCTAGAATATTAATTCCCAATCTCTGACTGAAAATGCAATAGAAAATGCCAGCTTTTTTGATGCCAGCATCTTTCATCCCATATTTCAGTCAGAAAATGTGAAACTAAGTCGCAACGTAAAATCATGCCTCGGATATAATGTCAATGGCATCTGGTTTTACTGCATCAGTAAGTAACACGGTGCTAGTACATCATCATATAATATTTTGCAATGACATTAACGGTGTTTTTTTCGTCACTGATATAGCCACATTTGTGCTGAAAAGGGACGTTAAACTCCAACTAACTTGATAAGTTGATAACGGTGTTTTTACTGCTACAAATTTATGACTAAAACTGGTCAAGAGATAGTCAGCAATTGCTGAATAAATCACAAAACACCTACTAAGAATACTCTATAAGAATGCAGTTTGAAAATATTAGTATCCATTGCGAAAATGGACACATTGTTGAAAGTTGTGAAATAACTGCCACTGTTGCGCCATCTACCAGATGAAGTTCTAATGGCGCAAAATAGCATTGATACGTTATGTTATTATTCTATTTATCTATGTTTGTCCAGGTTAAAGCAAAGCTTATCTATGGTTAATGTTGTTGTTTTATCAAAATTTTCAATCACCTTTTGCATATATTCTGTCATCTTTTGTACTAAAATGGTTGAACTCCGCACGTTCGCACGAACTGACATTGTTTGAGGTAACATTTATTCAACTATTTATGTCGATTAAACTGCATTTTTCGGTTGAACCGTTATGGATAGGATCCCAAAGTATTTTCGACATTGCAGTTGAGTTATGGTGACTAATCTATCTCAGACGCGCGTCGCGCGTAGCCCGTAGACACAGATAGCTTAACCGGCGCATTCAATTTCGGTTTGTATAAACCACGCATCGGCCACACAGGCCGGAGTTTGAACCATGCACCAGCCATACTGGTCGCACCGGCCTTAATATACAGCACACTCTGGCTGTGGCTTGTATGGATTACTGTTGTCAATTTTCACCTTTGTAATCTAGTCAATAATGTTTCATTTACATTAAAATTATAAATATCCGGAACCAAATCACTACAAATATTAAACAATATAATGTTTTCAATCGTGTATGAAGAATTTAAACAACAGAACTGTAGCCGAAAAGGAAATATTGAAAATTAAAACGTATTTTGTGTTAAAATGGCGAATCTCCGCAATAGATATTCTAGATGCACCAATACAATAGTCTTTCCTCAGGTTTAGACTTAGTGACAAGGCTGGCATAGGATTTCCCGACGTGCAGTGACTGGGATTGGATGTCAGGAACCTGACGTGTAACCACAGCCTTTTCTAAACCAGAAACTGCAAACAAGACTTAAGGTACGTTTTCGATGGCCTAACAGGGTGTGTCTGGTAGGTGTTTGGTAGTCACGTGGCCTGGTATACCGAAAGCTACCGGAATCTGACTCCGGTAGGTTTTGGTAGGTGTCTGGTATATCAGGTCACATAAACTATTCCATATAAGGAAGGTAGGGGGTCTAACGTAACAGTATAAACACCTACCAGACACAGGTGACGTCCAAAATGGCCATAAACCAAAACGGCCACGACCAAAATGGCCACAGACTAAAACGGCCATAAACCAAAACGGCCAAAAATCAGACGAAAACGCCCACAATGTTAGTAAACTAAACATAATATGTAATCGAACAACTGCAAGCACATTAAACCTCAATGTCAGTGCTCTGATGTAATATCTAAATATCCAAATTTAGTGAATATCTAACATGTAAATCACACGGTGTTGGATGCTATGACAGATCTTCACAGTATGAACTCAATATCCTGTCACAGGGCTCTGGCGAATTTCTTTTAACAAGAGCTCAGTAGTTGCTGAGATGGGCGACCTCTTGGCCACAATAGACATGGGCCGAAAAGTGGGGAGCTGTTGTGCCCCTTTCCATGGGGAGGGAACTAAGTCCCCATCTAAGACAATGTAGCCTCGGCCGAGGCCTACCTCCGTATCAAGTGGCATCTTGATCCAACCAAGCGTTTGGCCAGAATGCCAATGTCATTGACAGGACAAGGACGACAGACAATGGTCCAATAGCACAGAGTGAACTGGAAAAATACCAAAAATTCACCGAATTCACCGACACCAGCATGCCTTCACAGACGATATTGTCATGAGTAAGCACAATGCCTACTATCACAACTGACAAATTTAAAACTTTACAGCTTCCGATTCAAGTTCAGATGACAGGTGTTTCTTGAAAGTGTTAATATTACTGCCATTAATGCAACTGGCAGGCAGCAAATTCCAATGGCTAGTGTTTAGTTGAAGGGTACCAATTGAAAATAATGGTCAATGCATTTCAATGCGTACCCCTAATCTTATAACCACATCCATTCAAATAACATTCAATTCTTACCTATTTTGGGT
>Ga0056133_10000248_pt1 | contig 12198 bp, 15 predicted proteins | sample WorMetGr2BELIZE1_FD_67351 | JGI IMG/M metagenome (GOLD analysis project Ga0056133, IMG submission 67351) | Marine gutless worms symbiont microbial communities from Max Planck institute for Marine Microbiology, Germany - Inanidrilus... ... | reverse complement strand
ACTTCCCTCAGTGCTCTGACACTGTCGGTTGGGTCATTTGACCCGTAAAAACCCGTCCCCGATATGACCTATAATGTGTTTAGTGGGACGTTAAACCCTACTCAATCATTCAATCAACCTGGAAATTTTAACTGATGGAACGACAACAATAGCATCCAGTCATAAAAAAATTAGCTCCAGTCTAGTTATTTGGAAGTTGATGATGATGATTATGTATATTTCTTATATGCAAGTAAATGGGTGTCTGTCTGGTGAAGTCTTCTGTAAAGACTACAGTGTCTATAAGTTTGTATCAATGACAAAACAGTGGAATCTGCCTGAACAACACAAATATTATTCTTGGTGTCAGACATCCAGTCATTGTACTGTTGTATATTAAAGGCACCCACGACAACCAGATTGGGAATCGCTGCAGTGTACCAGGCTCTTTTTTACGTGTAAAGTACTTGCTGTTCTGCTAAACACGTTGTTGTATGTTTGTGCTGAACCATGTTAATGCAGCTAGTGATTGGACTATGTATCCGTTCTCGACTCAGAATTACCAGGATTATCAGAACTTGATGTCCGTATATTTGGATGCCGTCTTTTTTCCTCTGTTACGACATCTCGACTTCAGGTGAGGAGCATTCAAGGCAGTAGTTCTTGGTTGAATATATTTGTATAATAGGAGGTCTTTGGTGCTTTGATGCCATTGATTCGGCAGCAGGAAGTACATTCCGCCTGCAAAAAGCCTACTTCACTATGCACAGAGTTTCTGCATGTATTTTGGGGGACCCGGCCATGACTAACCTGTAGAAACTCCAGAAATTAATGTAAACCTGAACGTCTTGGTAGTAGTAGAACGCTGCATGTGACAGTCAAAAAAAGTTTAATTTGAAGCCCAGTTTATATCACTGTGATATTATCTAATGCAGTGTTATAGCGAATGCATAATGTTTGCCTTAGGATGCAAAAAGTCTATGGCATGTTAGTTTCTTAAACAGACAGAACTAAAAATAACTGGAGTTCACCAACTGCTTGGATGGTGAACTGTGGCATAGTGAGAGACGAAAATTTTCAAAGTCCAACACCGCACCTCTGGGGGAGGATACAAAGTGGCTGCCATCTGTGTTAACCCTCACAACAAAAACTCTTTTACCATTTCTGTGTTTAGCCGCATTACACCAGCATTAAATATTGACAGACACTCATACAATGTGTAGGATAATCTGAACCTTTACCATGGTTGGCTAAGAACCAATTAGTGCAGGAAATCTAGTGTGAGACTCAGTCCGTGAAGACAGTGCTGCAACCATTTTATTGTGTTGTCTTATGCTCGTAATTGCTGATGCTATTGCATTAGCAGCAGATGTTTTTGTCAAGCTACAGTGCTGTGTATTAAATCACTGATTGCTGTAGGAAATGTTTCTGTGAAAAAGAAGACCCGCTGATATCCCCCAATGTTATTTCATTTTTAGATAGAATCATTAGTAAATAAAAACATTTAGTTGAAATATGATGATGTTTTGCTGCATAATCGAGCACTTACCTGGTTGTTTTGTTGGTTTTATGAAGCCAAGAGGGTTGGAGACTGGAGCATGAAAATCCTTCTGATAAGTCGTCAATGATGATTTTCAAAGGTGTTGTCTACAACGAAATGAAAGGAGCATTTGTAAGTTCTGTGTTTTTGCTGCATTGTTTATTAGCTCATCTGTGATGGTGAAATAAACAAGTGGTCAAAGTAATTTGGCATAAGGCTGCATCGCCACCACACATGGATGGTTCAGTCATATTCACCAGGTTGCACTAGTGTGCATCTCAGTCTGCATTCGCGTTGTAGTGGTTCTGCCCCCATGCTGAGTCAGTTTGAGTATATCGACTGCTGGGCATGTCCTCAGCCGGTCCATTTTCACCCTCAAAATTGCCCCTTCTGGGCCCTCATCTAATACATAGTTTCTTGGACCCACTCCAGTCCACATCCCAAATGGCGTCTCAATCAGTTCAGCCGTTTTTGCAGGGCTGACGATCATGACAGATAGGCCATGGTACTCTGTCTGTAACAGTAGGCCACATCTGTCTACTGTGATGTGGCCTAATGAGAGTTATCATTGTTTGATAGAAGTAGTGTTAGAAGAGCACTTAACATATTATTAATGTATAAAGTGGAATTAGAATCAGTTAATAAGTAAGTAGGCTGTGATGCTTTGACATTGTTGGTTGGGTGTCAGGAAGTTAGTTGGAGTTTAACGTCCCTTTTCAGCACAAATATGGCTATATCAGAGACGAGGGTGTCAGGAAGAACATCCGGGCTATAAAAAATTGATTGATGAGGTGCTGGCATGGTTATCTATTTGGAGTGAGGTGCAAACGATTTGCATATGGTCCAGCTGATGCCACGGCCACCCGTCTTCTCTTGCTTCATTAAAATCCACATTGGTGTAAGCTTTCTGGTGCTGGCTTACCCAGATTGTTGTGGAAGAGAGGCCATTAAATGGGTGTCTCTGGGCTGCAGTAATGAAGGTTATTGCATTGTGATCAGTAGCAGTTTTCATTTGTGGCCGCTGCCATGAAGCATGCATAGTTCCTCTTGTAGCAAACAGCTTGTATAGCAGCCAAATGAGCCGGCAGACAACAGTCATTATGAGATGTGAGGCTTGTGAATACTTCAGGACTGATATCCGTTGGAATGCAGTTAGAATTTATTTTATGTAGCATCGTATTATTTTCTTTTGTTCGTGTGATATGCTGAAACAGAGAAAGACACTGTACTCAGAGAAAGTCGATGAAAAATATTCCATTAAACAATTTTAAAGTCAGCCATATTTTGCTGACAGTTAATGGCATAAAATCATACTATGTGAAAGACTTATTTAATTAATACTAATGGTCATAACTATGAAATTTGTGGAACATTATATGCAAAGCTGTGGAGGCACTGACAGATTTGCAGTTTACATAACATTTGAAAAAAAATCTCTTTTGTTACTAGACTTTTCATAGATTTTTTTAATAGTCAATGTAACAGCTTTATACTTTAATACTGGCAGTAGGGTTGTGATGTTGTTATGGCATTTGTAGAGCAACTCTCAGCAGCTGTTTGCCGAACGCTGTCAGAACTACCTGCTGCCAAGTCATACGTACGGTGTCGTGTCAGGTGGTGACCCGGCCTTCATACCCGACCTCTTGTATGACAAACTGAAAGAATTCCATGCGTATTATTACCATCCATCAAATGCACGGTATGCTGCCATCCAACACAGCGTTTGGTAAAAATAGTAGCGTTTGACTGACTGAAATTGTTAGTAGTTGTCACATTTAATGAGCTGTATCATAAAGCTTCAAATTTGTGTATATCTATATGAAACAGTAATACTGATCCGTAATAATACAAATAATATTATTGACTATATATCAAGTCACACAGAGACACTATTTTAATGGCCATTTTCGAGGTGAACTCAAATGAGCTGGTTGTTCCGTTGATTCTCTTACTCCACGTGTTCCAAAAGAGAACCTTTGACAGTAATTGGCACCGGTTTTTCTTACAGGCCGGATGCCATTCCTGTCATCCAGCCAGTACCAGTATTGTGAAGGTACCGAAGGGAACTTGGAGAATTGACTCTCAGCTTGGGAAAGTCACCAAAAATCATCCTTTCTTGATCCACCAATCGACTCTCGAGAGAAAATATGTCACATTTAGTTTATGCTGACTTTCCACTGCCAGTATGGGGGTGATGATGGAGGTGGGTCCAGGCGCCCAGGCGGATGGTCGGTGTGTCTGCCTCTGTTATCTTCCCTTGCACCGTAAAGTCCAGAAGAAGTTTTCTTCTGGCACCGGCTCACCCGGGTAGTCCTGGAAAAAGGACCATAGAATGGTTGTGTGTGTGTGTTCCACTACCAGTATCGTGTATAAGTATCATGTACTTGTAACGTTTATCTGTTCTCATCTCTGTAAACAAAACCATATTTGGACACTTTAGTACATTGGTGAATTGTCATCAGTCTGTCCTTTTTGCAAAAAAATGCCTGTAAATACTGCAGTGTACAGATCTTCCGGAATTTTGAATGAATGGTTTAATATTGTTTTCAGGTTTTACACTTATGGCAACTTTCCCCTGGAGGAGCATCTGCAGCGAATTGATGAACAGGTGTTGAGTCGATTTGAGCGAGCATCTGCCGAGACGTCAGTGCCTTGTGAGCCGAGGTGGCAGACGCCGGTAATGGCAGTGATAGTAATAATGATAAGAACAAACAAATACACATAGATAAGATGCACGCTGCACAGTGTTGACAATTACATGTGAGTCGTAGTCGCTAGTTGCTGCAAACCAGTGCTGCTTGTTGTCACGCTGCAGCTTGGTCGTAATAAAACATTTATTTGTGTTGTTGTTACATTTCGCGTGAGTTGTAGACGACACGAAATGTGTATTGGTCATGTGCGTCTGTGTGTATGTCTGTTCCTCCCCGCATTCCAACACTACTGCATGGACCTGGATGTAACTTGGGGGAATGGCAAGGGGTGCCCTATAGTTGTGCACTATTGGGCGGATTTGCAATTGGTGCACGGGTTTTGTTGCTATGACAACATGCAGGTATGTAAGCTTATAGCCTTGTACACTGCAAATGCGTATAGCGCTGAAGGTGAAATATCAGCGATCACTGTATGCCTGGTTGTTGTTATCATTTACGTTTATGAGCTCTATGCCGTCAGCCATTGAACAGCAGCATCATCAGCCGAGTGAAGCCGCTGCAGACCATCCTCCAGGTTGATCTGTGGACAACTGCTAATAACATGCAGCATTGTTTGTAGTTTGTCACAAGGACATTTGTTAGTTATTGCAGGGCCCCACTTTTTGTGGCAGGATGTGCAGTGACCTTCATTAGTCCAGGCACAGTCATTGTGTCCACTGATATCGTGGCAGGTTGAATCATGGCCGATGGATTGTGGGGGTAATCTAGTGTTTGCCACTGAATCCATTTTCCAGTTTCAACACTGACTGGTAATGTCTGTGGGATGGATGTCTCACTAAAGAGGCCTGCATGGCAGATAGTTGAATGGAGGAACTGCTTTGAAGCGGCTACTGATGGCTCCTGTCTTACTTGCACGGTGGGAGTTGTAAATAAGCTAATTTTTCACAGATTCCCTGCAGTGTTTTGATGTTGGCCATGATGGGAAGAATGTCTGATCATAGTATTCTGGCACTCTCCAGACCACCCAGTGAGTCTGTGCTAAGCACTGAAATTGTGCCACTAAACAACAGTAAGAATTAATCCAACTGCATTATTGCATTATTTGACTCAGCAGTAATCTTTCAATTCATATTTTATATGGTTGGTTGACTGATTGTTGAAAATATTCCAGTTATTAAGAAAATTTCGGTAGTACTGGCAGCAAGTGTGTGATTGTTGTGAATGATTGTAGAGGGAAGCTGTGGTACACTGCACACCTGACCCCATGTCACCTGACCCAGATAAACAGACGACGGTCGCTGTCAATTACCTGCTTACTGAGTATGCATCAGTTTGCTGTTATGATTGATTGGTTTCTTTGACGTTATTACATTTTCTGTTACACTGGCTTGAGGTTTTGGGCCCGATCTGCAAAACTCATTAAATATCCAGTGTTAGGCCACCTGAGTAGATAAGATGTTAATTCACACGATTACGAATTGTTATTGGAAGATTGGAGTTTTCACTACGGTTTATTATATATAAACTTAATTAGATGATGTTTTGTACCTACCGGTATTGTTTGTGTGTACTCGGTGCTGGCAGCATCACAGACATCAATGAGTCGTGTGCTTTGAGCAATGTGAGCAGTTTGCTCGTTGACGGAGAAAAATCTCCGTTCTATCAGTCTCTGTTGGAAAGCGGCATTGGCTCCGATTATGCTCCGACAACAGGGTTTGTTGACGTGCTGTGTTCTTTCCAGTTGAATGATTAGAAGATAACAGTTGGAATGCATTTGTAAAGACTCGTTGATTAATGTTGCAATTCTGTGTGCTTTGACACTGCTGGTAACGCTACTAATTTAAAAACACGTATGAAAATACATGTGACGTCTTTGGATTATAAAAGCAGAGATCAGTCATAGTTACAATCTTTTGTTAAGTTGTGACCACCAGATGTCTGTTAAGGAATATTTGGGAACTGCCAGAGCAGGAATTTATTTATTTTAAAATCTACAATTATGGGCAAGATGCCATTCCAGGGAGGCGTGTAATGATATTGCAAATGTGATAAAGGATGTCAATAACTGTTATTAAACTTGTGATCTGTAAATGTAATTTAGTCTTAATTTCGAGTACTCAGCACAGGTGACCTTCTTTACAAAACAGTGAGAATTATTGCAGTGCATATGTTACCGTGAAGGTATTGAATCTGTGTGTTTAGATTAGTTTACTTTGTCATGAGATGTTGTTTGCTGTATAGATACAACGGCTTCATGCGTGAGGCAATGTTCTCTGTGGGCTTGCAACGTATTGCCACCTCGGACGTCGACAGAGTGAAGGAGGTTATTGACACCACGTTTGACAAAGTCATCGAGTAAGCTACTCCTTGCAAACATTTTGTGCGAAATCTGTAAAAGCAGCAAGAATGTAATGCAGTTTTGTGAAAGTAAGTTTTGTGTGCTGTTTGTGTACAGTTAAGAATTGCTGCTTTTGTTGTATGTTGGTGATCTGTAGAGATGGCTTTGAACCCGAAAGAATTGAAGCGATACTCCATAAGATTGAACTTGGACTAAAGCATCAGACTGAAAAGTTTGGACTTAATTTGTGTGTTGTGAGTATTGAAATTGTACTTCAAAACTGATCAGCTTTTTAAGTTTCACTGCCATAGAGCAGGTAACATTGTCCTTCTGAGGCATAAGTTGCTTCTGTGTCAACTGAAATGACAACAACACATGGTAGATCCAGTGAAGTGATGTTAAGTCGATGTGGGACTCTGTGAATTGGGTCTCATTGTGGTGGTCACAGAACGAATTCGTCTTTGCATGACACACAATATAAACTTATCTGTTACTGATTTTACATATTACTTCCAGTAAGAGTATTGTTGGTTAAATTACTCCAACTGTTATGACTCTTCACTCCCGCTCCTATGGCAAAGCGGTTCCTCGAAAGCCAGCTGTAAACCCTCCACCCAGTGTGAATGAGTGAAGCCTCATATGGAAGTCGATTTTTGCACATTTTGAGCTACAAAAGCATTTCTGGTATCAAAATTACTAGGACATACGATTGAGGTGCTAGATCTCGCTGGTTAGATGCCGGATTCCACATCATTGTTGCCAGATCACAAACACGAGGTGGCGGGTCTGAGAAATGGCATGGAGCTTACTGAACCGTGTATTAATGTGGAAGAAACGGCCATTTGTGGAGATTACTAGACACATTGACACCTGTTTAATGGCCTTTTTTTCCAGGACACCGTGGATAAGCTGGCACCAGAAAGGTAGCATCATTATGGATTTTAATGAAACAAGAGATGATGGCATCATCTGGACCATTATGCAAATCATTTGCTCCTGACTGCAGACAGATAACCATGCCAGCACCTCATCACTCAATTTTTCACAGGCCGAATGCTCTTTCTGATGCCCAACCAACAGCATCAAAGCACTGGAGATTACTACTGGGGGTATTGTTTGTCTGTGTGTATGTCTTTTTGTGTTCCATGGATCAGTTGACTTTGTGTTGCGTGTCTGTTGTACAGAGTATTCTGCCATGTTGGACACATGACGGTCATCCAACCGAAGTGTTACAGATCAACAAACAAGTAAATTGGTTCAAGAATCAGCTGCAGTCAAATCCTCGCTTCCTTCAAGACCTCGTCGTCAAATATTTTAAGGTGACTGATATAATTGCAGCATGCTAACAAGTGGTAGTTCAGATGTTCTGCGGCTGTTATGACTGAATGTTGCATTATTTACACTATTTACATTGCCATGTAGATTTCTGATATGCACTTCCGTAATGTTACTGAGATGGTTGCAGTAATATGGCACTGCTGGCCATAGAATACTTTTGCACAGAGGGTTATTTTTGAGAATTTTTGTCCAGAAGTTAAATCACTGAGCAGTTCTGGTGAATATAACCTTTTAGCCATGATGCATGATGACAGTATTATAACATATCAGCAGACAAAGTTGCCGTGTCAAAAACTCATTGTTAGATTGTTTGATCCAAAATGTTGTAATTTTTGTTTAGGTAAATAAATTGTGAAAAGCACTAAAAGCACATTCCTTAATATCATTAGTTGAACACATGGCAAACATATGGCAGCATTGATTTAATTTGACTACCGTATTTCAGAATAATCCACACAAGCTGACCCTGGTGATGACTCCTCAGGAGGATTACAGTGAGAAGTGCCGCGATGCTGAGGCAAGAAAACTTATGGAGAAAGTGTCTTTATTGACATCTGATGAGAGAGAAAATGTCTTCAAAACTGGTAATAAGAGCTGATTGTTTTTGCACCTCAAGTAAATTTATGATAAATTTTCACTTTTTTATTTTCTGTTTAAAGATGGCTGTTCACATTAGATTTGTTTAGCACATGATAATAATACAGCCCCAGCCACTGGATATATCTATTGACTGTTCAGCATGTGTATTGTCAGCGTGGTATATCGTTGTAAAGGCAGGGAAGAGCCGGCATAGAGGGAACAGCATCCCTTCTGTCAAAGAGTCCAGTTGTGGAAGACAAGATAATTATAAGGGCACTGGGTGATTTTGCCTGGTCAGTGTCAGTGCTTTGACTTCCCTCAGTGCTTTGACAATGTCATTTATGGGGTATCTGGCATGTAAAACGTTGTTTATCATTAGAATGCAAGATTTCTTGACAAAAAAGTGTTGGAGAATACCCATCAGTTGACAAAACAAGAACGTATCTTATCTTAATTCCATGATATTGTAATTAATTGGTCTTGGATGTGAATTGTTTTGTATTTTTATTTCAATGTTTTTCATTAGATTTTATGTTGTGTTTTTAGTATGGTTACAGTAGAGCAATTCATGATAACAAAACCAACGATTGTAGTGCAGAAGAAATAAATCGCAGAATCAACCTGGCAAGTGAAAGAGTGAAAACGTTGAACATGTTATGGAGCACTGTGGGTTGACTGTTAAAACCAAGGTAGATGTGCTGGTGTTGTATGTCTTTTCTCGTCTATTCTGTGCTGCTGAGATGTGGACTATCACAGCAGCTGATTCCAGAAAACTCCTGGCATTTGAGATGAGGTGCCACGGGAGGATATTGAAAGTTTGTTGGAAAGACAGAATTAGCAACTGGATGATTAGAGATAAAGTACAACGACAGCATAGCATAGGCGAGTTGATAAAGCGAAGAAAGTGGAAATTGTTTGGGCACATCTACAGCATGGAAGGTCGATGATTAGTAAAAACTGTGATGCTGGGAATGGTCCATGGTGACTGGCTTGTGGAAGACCAGGAAGAAGAAGAGAAGATGTACCGATGACATCACCGACTGGTTGTTGCTGCACAGTGTTGAAGGCTGTCCACTTGGCGACCAGCAGAAATGAATGGAGGAGAATCACTGGCCTCAATGGCCCACATGTGCCATGAGTTCACAGAAGAAGAGCTATGTATGGTTGGCCTGGCAGCAGGAAGGACGTCCAGTCTGTAAAACCTGCTTTGCTAGTCTCCCAAGGTTGTCTTTTTGGGATTGTCATCTCGGAGCAGCTCTAGAGAACAAGGCCGGTTAGACAAAAACGGAAGTTATGTGCGTGTCTGTATGTGCGTGTGTGTGCACGTGTGTGTGTATGTGTGTGTCTGTCTATGTGCATGTGTGTGATTACTAGGTAAAGAGCTGATTGAGCAGCAGTCTAAAGTAGAAAACGTAGATTGTTTGCCGACGTTGTCAGTGAGTGACATAGAGCGACACGCTGAACGTGATCCCTTCGTTGTCAAACACAAAGGTTACCTGTTATACCATTCTTGCTATATAGCAGCTGTGTTATCAGTTCATGTTTAAGTCTGGTTGTTGGTATGAGTAATGCCTTCAGTGCTTTGACACTGTTGGTTGGGTGGCAGGAAGAGCATCCGGCCCTTGAGTGGTGGGGTGCTGGCCTGGCTATCTGCCTAGGGCGAGGTGCAGACTTGCATATGGTCCAGCTGATGCCTCTGCCACCCACTGTCTCTTGCTTCCACTAATCAAAGAGGTTCTGTTTTTGGAACAGGTGGTGGAGGACCCAAGGGGAAACTGGCAGACTCAGGTTCATGTGGACAAAAAGGACAGTTAAACGAAAGTAGTTGTAGTGGTAGTAACGTTGGTATGAATAGTGTCACTGCAGATCCAGTTTAAAGGGAGCAACTCCTCTTAGCTGAGCGCCATACAGCTGTGGCCTCTTTGAGGTGGTGGATGAAGAAAGGATGATAATTGTGGTCGGTTTTGTGGGCAGTGTTTGCTATATTTTCTAGAAATTTGCCATTGAGAGGTTTCCATTAGGCGGAAAAACTTCCCATTCGCATTACATTCCACTAATTCCCAGAGGTTCTGTTCTGGAGCAGGTGTAGGAGGAATACCAGAGAGCTGATGCAAGTTCACCTGGAAAAGTGGCCACTAAGTGGACATGGTAGTGATAGTAGCATTATGTGGTAGCTATGTCGTTATGTTGCCTTCAGTGCTTTGACACTGTTGGTTGGGCGGCATGAAGGGCATCCGGCCTGTAAAAAAATGGGGGGTTGGTGGAGGTGGACACTGGTTAGTCTGGATGGAGTGGCGCCCAGCCGGATGGTCGGTGTTTCTGTCTCTGTTAATCTTCCCTTGCACCAGAAGTTCTCTTCTGGCACCGGCTTACCCGGGTTGTCCCGGAAAAAGGGCCGTAAAACGGTTGTGGTGGTGGTGGTGGTAGTATGTTGTTGTGTTGTCCCCACTGAGTCTGACAGCTAACAGGTGACGGTTAAAATTTTGCAATATATTCGTCCATTTTGTTGGGGCTCAGGTGTGATGAATAGACAGTGATAATTACAATAGCATATACCACACTTGCAGTAAAAACTGAATGCAGCATGATGTCTTTTTGTGTATTTAGTTTAGACCATTATGTGCACATGCAAATGTTAGTATTATATGCTGCTGTTGGCAGGCCAAGTTTCAATGCAGCTCTGTTCTCAGCCGACAAATGAAGTGACGTATTTCCGGGCTGTGTCCAGTATTGTCAATCTTCCGACTCACTTAAAACCTTATGTTTCCTTGTTCTGCGACATTGTCACCAAGTACTGTGTATTTTCTGATTTGGTTATCTTATCACTACCCTTTAATTGATGGCAGTGGTTTTCTAATACCAGTTCTGGTGCTGTGAGCTGTCTAGAACATGCTTATTACAAAAGTATACTGAACTTGGTCTTTTGTTTGGTCTCAGTTTGTCTCACATTGCCCCCTCCCCTCCAGTAGACATCATCTGAGCTATGATGATTGTCTGGAAAATAAGAGGGAAAATTATCAGACCTGTTCTGTGCTGTGTTGTGTATGACAGTTGTGCACAGTGATACGGGCACATATATGAGCAGTTCTTAAAGATGAGTGTTGGTTTAGGTTTAGTTTTAGTTTTCGTACATTTGTTTAGGTTCAGCATATTGTGTGTTTTTGGGTGACTGTTTGAGGCACATGATATGCAGTTTGGATTTATGAAAGGTAAGGGAACCACTGATGCCATTCTTACTGTACAACAGATGCAGGAGAATTTTAGAGTTAAAGGAAAGAAGCTGTACTTTGGCTTCGTGGATTTGGAAAAGCTTTTCTTAGGTTTCTGAGAGAAGTGATACGATGGGCAACATGTAAGTTGGGAGTGGAAGAATGGTTGGTATCGGCAGTCATGTGTATGTATACAGGTGTAAAAACAGTCGTCAGAACAGTTTATGGTAATAGTAGCGGTTTTGACGTAAAAGTTGGCATGCACCAAGGTTCAGCATTGAGCCCACTGTTATTTGTGATTGTCATGGAAGCCATATCTAGAGAATTTAGTTGGTTGGTATCGGCAGTCATGTCTACATATACAGGTGCAAAAACTGTTGTTAGAACAGTTTATGATAATAGTAGCGGTTTTGCGGTAAAAGTGGCATGCACCAAGGTTCAGCACTGAGCCCACTGTTATTTGTGATTGTCATGGAAGCCTTGTCTAGAGAATTTAGAGTGGCCTTACCTTGGGAGCTGTTGTATGCTGATGACTTGATTGTGATAGCTGAAACTGAGGAGGAT
>Ga0056133_10000247_pt1 | contig 12217 bp, 11 predicted proteins | sample WorMetGr2BELIZE1_FD_67351 | JGI IMG/M metagenome (GOLD analysis project Ga0056133, IMG submission 67351) | Marine gutless worms symbiont microbial communities from Max Planck institute for Marine Microbiology, Germany - Inanidrilus... ... | reverse complement strand
TTGTAACTTTTGTACTAACAGCAATTAAGATCAAAAGTTCTAAACTAAACTTACTGGAAAACTTAAAAGTTAGCGGAAGTACCAAAATGCTGTGTCATGGGTGGAACAACACCAGAAATGCGCATTTGCATAGTATAATAAGATATTAGATCTGCTACGCACAATATTCTATGATTATGAATAACATCAGCAAGAGCAACCTGCTCACAATGCTCCATGCAACAAAATTTATAACGTAACTATCAGGAAAAGCTGGTTGATGACGTATACTCTGCAGCAGCATATCCAAGGGTTTGACCAGTGAATTTCAAGGCAATTAGGCTAGATAGTCTAGAAGCGTACATAAATCAACTTCAAACACTACAAAGAGAAAATGAATGATTACAACATCTACCAATAAAAACACTCGACACGAAAATGCAGTTAATTTAGGCCTATCTGCATCAAACAAAGTACACTGTATTGTCAAGCAACTGGATGCAAAACAGCTTCTAGCAATGCACAGTAATCATCATGCAGAACATCAGAAGTGTCGAAATTTCCTTGCAATATACTCACAAACAGTACACGTCAGTACTGACATTGAACAGCTGGCAAGAACGATGTTGTGTCTCTTGGTATTCAGCCGTGCATCAAGAACATGTACACGGATAGGTTTTCACTGGATGCCATCACTGCTCTCAGTTTCTTTTCAGCACTCTGACACTGTTGGTTTGGCAACCGTAAGGGGTTCCAGCCTGTAAACAGCTACTCCTATTATTCCGCTGGGTATGCAAGCCAGCATATTTGGTGCCTGTCCCAAGCCAGGATAAAGTGGGAGGGCTGCTGCAAGAAGGGCATCCGGCATCAAAAAATGGCGGGTGATGGAGGTGGATCGCTGATTAGTCCAGACGGAGTGACGCCCAGCTGGGTGGTTGGTGTGTCTGCCTCTGTTATCTTCCCTTGTAAACAAAATCCCGAGCGTGTGTCATCAACTTCATTATGAGTTTTTAAAATGTGAAGAAGGAAAATCAACTTGGCACCGACTCACTGACACAGGTTCACCTGCCATTAAAGTAGTCTGCAAATAATATACATGAACCAATCATATGGCCAGGGCTTCTCTGCAAGATCCAGCTTCAAGCACAGTTTTGTTCATTCGATTCCAAGACCGCAACCAACTTTGATTTAAAACATTCCTAATCAGCACACAACTGCGTAGACTGAAAAAACAGGCATGAATAACGAAAACAGATATCGAAGATTATGTCACAACTGCGCAACAGACGTACCAGTGACCACCAACAACGTAATTGTTTAAGTCAAATGTCAACTGCATACATGCTGCAAAGCTGTACACTACACTCAACACTATACTAGACTGCGCTTATTTTCACAACAAAAAAACAAACAACAATCGCAGCAATTTGACGTCTATCAGCTTCACGCGACACAATATAACGGGGACTACATCAGACAATCAATGTGTACATATCACGACTGGCGAACTATAACATCGAGCTACGCATGTCAGACTTGGAAAGAGCTGCTACAATATCTAGTGAATAAATCGCAAACTCCGGAAGGGCAAAAGCACAACGGGTTTCGACGGTCGTAAAATACAGCGTTGTGCCCAGACCACCAAATACGTTGTAATGTGGCTCTTGCAGAAAGAAAAAAAACACCTGTAGACCAAACATCACTTCCAACACCTACGCATCATGCTAATAGTAGAGTCGAACAGTGGTCGATGTCCACACGATCGCAGTTGCACCAGTTGTGTGTGGTGACCAATTACTGTGATGGCATCACTGCTTCAGAGCAGCGGTGGCGTTGGTCTTTCTTTCTCCTTTGTGCCAACGACCCCTTTGCCCACCAGCACCACCCTGTCTACCTCCACCGCCACTCTTTCCACCAGCAGCTGGCCTCTGTGACTGAGGTGTCTTTGACTTCTGCTTCGCTGATTCTGTCCCTGATTGTGACTCATCAGACGCTGGAGCAGCGGGTGGTCCGGCTGGCGGTGCTGCACCACCACCAACCCTGTTTATCAACATCGTCACAAAAGTGCCGATTACACAACGAACGTATGTGCATTCCAGAAGCCTTACTTAAGCAGAAACTCAATAAATGTCAAAAGCTAGGCTAAATTAGTTGGTGTTCGTAGTCTCGTAAAGTCTGTAAGTCCATTAGGGCATGCACATGCTTAGACAGTGCCGTGCGTGCAGAGGAACCGATGCGTGAGAAAACACATTCACCGATCTGCGTGTGCAACACAGCAAAGATAAATTCTCAATGACCAGTAGTACTCGGTAGTGCGAAACACTGGTCACTTTGCACGGCGTGGCAACTGAGAGCTATGTACAAGGCGGCAGAAACAACTGACTTAGATTATGACATGTTTACACAAGTTTCACAGCACCACTGCTTCGACTTACGACGCGCACTACAACTAGAACGCCCCCTGCACTGTTAGAAAGTGCACAGTCTAGGAAGCCCCAGTCGTTACTTATTTACAGTTTCCAATTCAGGTCTGCTGCCCGTGCAGTGTCAGCCCGTCGACCAAGCCCTCCATGCAGTGCCAGCCCCGTGCACGCCCACTTCCGTCACTCACCGACAACCATGTGGTGTCAATAACAGTATAGATTAACTGCCTGGGATGATGTCGTCTCCAAAATGACCTACAATGTGCCAAGCAAGACGACAAACCTTACTCTCATAAGCTCGTGGACAAAGCAGCCAACACTCCGATACGGTCTGCCATCAGACACTGACGGCCAACATTGTCTGTCATATACACTGATGGCCGACACTGCCATCAAACCGTGACGGCCAACACCAGTGGTTCCCAACCAGTGGCCCGCAGCCATGTGAAATATGGCTCACATGGCAGTATATGAAATTTCAAGTAAATGAGCAATACGCTGTCACTACAAACCCATAGTGCTTGTCTATCAGTTCATTAGCAGGCCAAAATCATGGTATATAACTAAGCAGCTGTCCTCTGCAGTGACGCTGTCACAGAGTAGCCTACTGCAGCGAGTCATACTGACATTAACTGATGTGCACTGCTGATATTGGCCACAACAAAAATGTAAGCAGATATTAACACATTGCCTTCTAGCTCGGTTTATAATTTTTAATTATTATTTTTATATCCATCTGTGTAAACCACTAGTCAATTTATGTTCTAAGCGGTAATGTTATGAGTCTAACTATGAACTATAGCCACCAGATGCAGATATATTACATTTGATTTAGTTTTGCCTTCAGTGCTTTCACACTGTTGGGTGGGCGGCAGGAAGGGCATCCGGCCTGTAAAAAAATGGGGGATGGTGGAGGTGGGCACTGGTTAGTCCGGATGGAGTAACGCTCAGCCGCATGGTTGGTGTGTCTGCCTCTGTTAATCTTCCCTTGCACCACAAAGTCCAGAATTTCTCTTCTAGCACTGGCTCAGTCAGGTGGTCCCAGAAAAGGGCTGTAAAACGGTGTGTGTGTGTGTGTGTGCACTTGACTTAGTGTACTTTTGCTACAATGCAATCAATACGTATCTTTTTCATTTCTATGTTGTTTGTGACTGTGGCCCCCTGGGGGTTCCCATTTTTTTCAAAATGGCCCTCCGGCAAAAAAGGTTGGGAACCACTGGCCAACACCATCTGCCATCAGACACTGACGGCCGACACTGCCTGCCATCATTTTTGATAGCAGATAATGTTGGCATGTATGTCGCAGCACAAGACATTGCTGGCGATCAAAATGACAGCCACCGCCAACAATGTCCGCCGTAAATGTTGGACTATGAACACCAAACAGATTATACTCACTTTCCATAGATCCAAGCTGCATTGCATTGCAACACAACAAAAAATAATGTAAAACTGTACAGTAAAAGATGTTTTGAAAATCCAGTGACTCAAGTGTCTTCTCTGCTCCATAGCAGGCAAGGAGGCGCAAAACAGCCTCACCAAAAATATTTAATGATTAACGACCACTGGTGAGGTACTGGCATGGTTATCTGTCTGGAGCAAATGCAATGGTCAAAAGGACCATATGTAAATGATTTGCATATAGTCGAGCTGATGCCACTGCCACCCGATCATCTCTTGCTCCAGCAAAATCCAGAATGGCTTACCTTTCTGGTTCTGGCTTACCCATATCGTCCTGGAAAAGAGGCCATAAAGGGACACGCCAGCGTAGATTAAGCCACGTTTTTGTGCTCGTTTAAAAGTACATATATTTGGTATATTTTAGTTCAGTTTCCCCGTTACATATCCACACCTGCATTAAAGGCGAATGAGAAAACGCGGTTCATAAATGTGGTGTCTCATTAATATGCAATGGATCAAATTCCCAACTCTCTACCAGAGCACGGATCAAATTTGCCCGCATCACCATAAGCAAGCAGCTCAGCTGCCACAGTTGAAATCTTGTCAGCTGCTGCACAACTGTACGAAAAATCACACTTGACTAGAAGGATTCCCCTTTCATGTGATAAAAAAATATTGCCGGTATGTTCTTTGGATTAGTCACAAAGCACGCGTGTGATGGACAGACTGACATACGGACAGAATTACGACTCCCAAGACAGCGCTAGCATAGCTGCATTGCGCGGCAAAAACCATTTCTTCTATTCGGCCTAGGTGCTGAATGCAGATCTCGACGGTGTATGTGATCAACATTGCTGCCGACCATCAGAAGTTTATGACACTCACCTGCGAACTAAGTTGACAGCGCCTGAGACAATCAGCCGTTCCAGGGATATTGGTCGAAAATCGCAATTTTAACCTACCCCACCTCTATTCCGCAGCCCCGTTGGGGGTGACCCCGTTGGAATTTCGCCGAGATCTCTGGCATCAGAAAACTAGAAAGATTGCCCTTTCATGAGGTATAAAAATGTCGCCAGTAGGTTCTTTGGATTAGTCACAAAGCACGCATGTGACGGACGGAAAAAACAGACGGACAGAATTACGACTCCCAAGACCGCGCTACTATAGCTCGCGCGGTAAAAATTGGGTCCTGCTCCCTTAAATGTAATAATTGGGGGTGCAACCGATGACACATAAGTCAGTTTGAAACATATTTTGCAGTAAATGAGAAATAACCATGGTTTAATCTGCGATGGAGTGTCCCTTTAAACAGCTTAACAGATGTAGTAGTAGTATTAGTAACAACCACAAAAATCAGTTTGATATAGTTTGCCCAATGACACAAAAGTAACAGTGTTGCAGCAAATTTGCTAGTTGTAACTTTGCAGACTTCAGAAAAAGCTAAGCTCAGCTAATAATGAAGTACCCGGTACCTGATTAGCATACTCTTAAAGGACAAGTGCTCAGCAGTAGCCAAGATGGGCGACCATTTGGCCACAATAGCCATGGGCCGAAAACAGGGGAGATGTGCCACTTTTGGAAGGGGAGCTGGCTCCCCATGTAACACAATGCGGCCTGGGTCGAGGCTTACGTTTGTACCAAGTGGCATCTTCATCCATCCAGCCGTTTGGCCACAACAGACAAAATTTGGGGTGAGGGCTGTGCCCCTTGGAGGGGGTGAAGCCGGGTCCGTATCTAACACAATGTTGCCTGGGCCGAGGCCTACCATCCAGCTGTTTGGCCACAACAAAAATGGGCCAAAAATTGGGGGGACTATGCCCCTTTTCTGGGAGGGGAAGCCGGGTCCCCATCTCGCACAATGTGGCCTGGGCCGAGGCCTACCTACATACCAAGTGGCATCTTGATCCATCGAGCCATTTGGCCACAACAGATATGGCCAGAAAACTGGAGGAGGGGCTGTTCCCCTTTGGGAGAGGGGATCTGGGTCCCCATCTAACACAATGTGGCCAGGGCCGAGGCCTACCTGCCAAGTTTCATCTTGATCCATCCAACCGTTTGGCCACAATACACCAACATCACAGACAGACAGGACAAACAACAGTCTGATAGCATAGGGCGAGCCGTTTTACAAAAGGTTGCCCAAAAGTCATAGAATTGCAGGGTACTTGGGGCTCCACACAACCAAGATGATATACGGACTGTTGGCAGCAAACCTACGTGACGACTTTTGGGGAGGGGTATACTTCATTGTTTCGGCCCGGGAAAACCCTAGTTACACCACTTGCCTCTACCAGTGATGGAGGTAACTGTGCTGCATTATTAATCATCATTTTTGCACTGCAGAGTCACCACTATATCAAAATCAATGACAACTTAAAAACAACTTTTAAAACAAAATGAAAACAATATATAAACTTACACACACCATCTTCTGCAACATGCATGCTACCGCCAGTGAAAAGCAAACAAATGGCAAGTCACTGATGGCTATCACACTGAAGACAACACACAATACACAACAGTGGATTGCACATACAAAAGCATTGTCACAAACATCTACGGTGATATCCACAAAATGTATGAAAATAAATATAAAGTAAAACACATATAAACAAAAAAATACAAAATAAACGAAGTGCACATTCAAGAACTGCAACTAGAAACTAAAATAGAACAATAAATTAAAGCAGTAATAAATTACAACAACAAAAGTTAAATTAAAACTGTTAAACACTTTAAAGTTTAGTGTAACACAAATCAAGCAACACATTTTCCTTACATCAACAGATAACACAACTGTGGCATATATGATCACATTAACTGCTAAACAGAAACAGAAAGCAAGACAAGAATATCAACTGATATATTGCAAACCATGAGCTGCCTTCAGTGCTTTGACACTGTTGGATGGGCGTCAGGAAGAGACCTGCCTGTAAAAAGTTGAGAGATGAGTTACTGGCATGGTTATCTGTCTGGAGAGAGGTGCAAATCGTCCAGCTGATGCCACTGCCACCCCATCATCATCGTCTATTTCATTAAAATCCAGAATGGATTTGACCTTTGTGGCTGCCGGCTTACCCAGGCTGTCCTGGAAACAAGCCATTAAATGGGTATAAGTTCGTTTCTTATACAGTGAACTAGGCTTACTGTTAACATTAACTGCTTCACATAATATAAATTACATGAAGCTTCTTAGCAACCACACCAACATGGAGAAAAAAACAGACCAAGTGGCCGAGCAAAGAGACAACAAGAAGGCCAGCATCCGCTGACAGGACAGTGCACTGCCAATTTCAGACTGTCTTTCCTGTAATAACCGGTAGTTTTCCAACTAACGTAATAGCGCATTTACACAGTTTGAGTATGGATCTGACAGCTGGACGAACAGTCGGTCCAACTGTTGATTCGACAGTTGATTGAACTGTTGTACTGACAGCCAAATTGTGTAAACATTGGTTTGACAATTGATCCAACTATTGATCCAACTGTGGAAATCACTGGCCAACCAGTGAGCCGAATGCAGGCTAGTGATGCTAGTGGGCGGCTGCCACGCTATGAGGCGAAGTGTGTAGAACGCAGGTGCTTCCAATGCGGGTCGGCCCCTTTGCGTTCAGATATCAAGGGAACGGAGCTACCCCCTGCCAACATATTGATACCACTCAAAAGGCAATTGATTGTGCTACAACTCTGCCGCTGACAGTTTTTATATAAAGAAACTTTGCAGCAGGCTTCTAGTCCTTTATTGTTGAAATTGTATGCAAAAAAATGACAAATTTAGGTATTTGATCCCCATTTTGAGGAAGTTAGGGGCGGCGTAGAACCTTAGTCGATGACTCGTTGGAAAGCCAGTGACTTCCTATTCGTCATAATTGAACTTTTTTTCGCTAGCTCTTACTGCTGAGGTGCTACAAGGCAAAACGTGTCAAGACTTGCTGCCATCAGGAGGGGGCAGGTCAGTTTGAGCCAAGATTTCAGGGGGGAGGGGTCGTCCCTGGGGAATATTTTTTTGGGTTTCTACAAAACTAGACACATTTTGCTATCTGACAGTGCAAACTGCGCCGTGCTACGTGCCGTCATTTTGACACAATACCAGCGTGTTGCAGACTGACAGAGAGACAGACAAACAGACAGAAGGAACTGCTATAGCTAGTAGCCACACTGTAAAGACGAGAACTAGAAATCGCAGGTAATGCCTCAAAGACGTTGCAATACAGGATGCCATTTAGTTAATACATTAAGCTGAATACCAACGTGGCTCTTCCACACAAAATTTCTCACCAATCAGGTCACCACTGTGAGGCAAGAAACTGCAAATTTGCCCACATTTGAACTTTTGGGTACTCCCATACCCACATCCCTTCATTAGTAGTGAGAAAATTTTGTGCACAGGACCATATGTACGGTGTGCTCCTCCACGCTAAATGTGATCTTGATTAGTGCATCACATCACCCCTGCAGTAGCAAGAAATGGCAAGTTTGACTGAATTTCTCATAGTTGGGGCTCCCACATCCACAGCCCTTCACTGATTAGCAGGTAATAGGGCATGTACGTGTGAACCTACAGTGTACACTTCCATGTCAAATGTCACCTTGATTACTGCATCAAGTTTCCCCTGTGCTGCAAGAAACCCCAAATTTGAACGTTCCTCTATGCAGAGTCATTAAAAGAAATTTTTTAGAACTGTGATTGCCTAATGACAATAGTGTTATCGCCAATAGCATGACAGACAAGTAAGCAATAAGAACAAACAAAATCATCAAACATTTCACCCCTCACGCCATGCACAGTCCATGCCTCACTATACATGCCATGATAATAGAACAGGTCCATACCATTTTTGCTCCTCCCCCAACTTCTTCAAATCTGATCAACAGTTACCCATGAAAATTTGGGGGAAATACACCCCAGATGTAAAAACCTCATAACTTCTGCACGTGTTGAGCAAATTAAAAACAAAACTGCCACAAAAATTATCCACAAACCCTGAAAATTCTTTAAGAATTGTACCATGGATAATTGGACATGCCATTATAGGGCAACTATATTCCAAAATTTCATAAAATTTACAGTTTATGGGATCCCAAGCCCCCATCTTGCTTCTATCAAGGTGACTTTGGCATGGAAGAGCCGACCTATGGACAGCGACTACATTTCATCTTGATAGGTTAAAATGCTGGTGTGCAGTGTTAAAAAAGGAAAGTGTGACCTCCGAGTAATTCAAATACCGGTGGTTGCCGTGTGTGCAATCCTGCCAGTAAATGAGAATCAGTTATGGCCAGTTGAAGGTGTCACCAAGTTCTGCCATCTAACTACTGTAAGAAATTTAAGCTAGCAGCTGCAACAAAGGAATTAAACATACGTCAGTAGTGAACGCCTTCGTGAAGACAGAGCATATTTGGCAATGAAACAGTATAGGGTTAACAATAAAAACTGAGACAGCCAATACAAATCAATCATATTGGCTGTCGTATATGTATAGACATAGTCCAGCTTGGACAACTTTGCAACCTTTCCATCACAACCATCTCAAAGGCTATTAAATAAACACGTGGGAAAAAGATGAGAAATACAATGACAGGGAAATTACAGGACAATGTATGTTAGACCAGTTAACCTGAACACTTCCAAAAAGCATGCAGACAGTAACGCCTGAAGAGGTTCTGTGCTAAACAGGAAATGTCTCGAGAAAACACACGAAGACGGAAGACACAGCTTGCCAAAGTGGAAGCAAGTGGGAGGACTAAGGTCCAAGGAAAAGGTTACGAGCTCGATTTGTATGTATGTATGTATGCATGTATCCTTCGGGCAAGGGTCCAGCCTACTCCGGACCCATACGTTGAGGCCTTTTTATAGCAGGCCCACTGCGTTAACGCAGGAGGGGAGTCTGGTTAATGATGTGTGCGTGACTGAAGGGTGAGCAGCGGTGAGTAGGCATGAGCAGCTTGTCAGGTATTTATAGCGCACCCCTTCTCGGTGTGGCCTACTGTCTGGCTTAGGCCCCATTGACTGACGCCTGTTATTCAACATCAGTCAACGGACCCAGCCAAGTCCATCACTTCAGCTGACGTCGGCGCGAATGACACCTTGACGCTGCTAATCAAGGTGCCAGCAACAGTCACATTTTATAGAGGACACCGTCGAACCCTCTGTTGCCTGCCCGGGATTATGTCCCTGATCATCATGTGTGTAGGAATTATTTGCACACAATTACTTTTACGTAGTCGGACGCACCTTACCCTTACGCAGCTCGAATTGAACCTCGAACCAACGGCACACAGCGCACGTCACGCTCTACTGCACATGGTGCCCAAGTGGTCTAGCCACTGGACTACACGGGCAGGGCTACAAGCTCGATTTATATACACAAGAACATTTACACGCATCACATGATCACATGCACACACCAAGAGCCAGTGAAGAGTGATAGGACAGGACTGAAACAATACCTCCAAGAATGATAACGACAACGGCTCCCAATCCGCCAATGATCAGCATCATCTGCAAGCACAGCAACTTGCATGTTTCAGCAGAAACAAACTACAGACGTCAATGACACTAAAATTGAGTGCAAACATTATCCTGCAGTCAATGCACAAGTGCTACTTAGATGCCAATTACTGATTCGTTTAAAAAAGCTATTATCTCCGTTACACATGTACAGCGTCATTTGGGATTAGCATCAGAGCCAAAAAGATGACTCACCTTCATATTTTTCCACCAAAACTTTCTCTTTAATTTGCCAGCACTGGCTTCAAACTGCGATGCTCCGGCTTGCAGTGCATCTGCAGCACAGACCCATTCAACGTACTATGTCGCTACAAACACTGGTGCGTATCAAAATTCATATTTACACTTAGTTAGGTAACAAAAAAAATCAAAATGAAAAAACCACAAAAGAAATCACAGTTTATCTGAAGAAGAAGAACTCTGTAAAATCACGAGAATAACAGGACACTCTATCAAATCATTCAAAACATCTCAGTAACTAGTCTTAGTTCCTGCTGCTTGTGGGTCAAACTTTTTATCAGGTTACATCGCAGTACTAGGTAGAAGCGGGCTACTGTTACCGACTGAGTAGCGTGGTCTGTCGGTTGGTCTGTCTCACTAGTGAGCCCTGCAAAAATGGCTGCACCGATTGAAATGCCGTGCGGATTGAGGACTCGGGTGGACCGAACGAACCATCTATGTTTTACATGGGGGTCGAGATCCCCCATGGGTAGGGCAATTTAGAGGGGAAAGGGGCATCCCATTGTAAAGTATGGGACATTTTGCGGTCATGTGTGCAAAGAAACAGCCGAACCAATCGAGATGCCATTTTGGTTGTGGGCTTGGATGGGTTGTAGAAATCATGTGTTAGACACAGCCGAGATCGAATGTCTAAGGGTCGTTGCCACGGCAACCAATTTTGGGACTAAAATGCTATTAACTGGCTTTGTATGAATGATAGTGACTAGGCAATTGGTTCTGGAGGCGGTACAATTGGTCGGCCAACAGAATGCAGATATTGCAGATACCATGCACATAAGGGCCGTTGCTATGGCAAACACTTTTTGGCTTTTGATGGGCTATGACTTCGCTTGTATGATAGCTAGCGACACACTGTTTGATTCTAGGGGTGGGTTTTCGGGGTCAAGCTATCCGATGAAGACATAGCCGATTTCCAGGTTCTAACGGAGGTTGCCATGGCAGCCATTTTTTGGTTTCTATATATGGGGTGCACATTGGCGCCACCTGGTGAATATGACTGAACCGCCCCCTTGCAGCGGCGATGCGGCCTTATGTCAAATTACTTTGACCACTTGTTAGGTATGTTAAAATCGTATTGTAAGTAAGTTGAATTATAAAGTGCCTTTTAAATGAACATTCTCAAAGGCGCCTCTGTCGAGTTGGCACACACAAAAATATCTTCATTTCGTGTCCATAACTAATGTCACTGAGTATGCATCAGTATGTTTTGAAAATACATTCGGCCACTGAAAGCAACTATTCGAAAAAATCAATTACTGAATGCTACCATCATAGGTCTTGCATACTGTGCTCTTGCTTCTATTCCGGCGAAAGCCTTCTGATGTACCGGGTACACTGAATGACCGAAATGGCAAAGAGGTGCCATGGAGGCATGCTGGTTTAGCAGTACAGCCTGTGTCTGGTCTCTGACATGCATGTCCATCAGTGTAACCATAACTGTATCCATTTGGCTTTTGCCACCCTCCGACCACAAAGTGTCGACAACCTTACTGTTATCGATTTTATCAAAGAAACCCATTTTTATCACTAAGTATAATATTTGTTATTTCAATTTTATACTAGCTCAGTGCCTTGGTTTTACGCTCTCTTTTTACCATCTGTTAGTTGTTAGATGACTTTATCCCCATCCAGTGGCGTCGCGTCCATTGGGCAAGTTCGGGCCTTG
>Ga0056133_10000245_pt1 | contig 12301 bp, 10 predicted proteins | sample WorMetGr2BELIZE1_FD_67351 | JGI IMG/M metagenome (GOLD analysis project Ga0056133, IMG submission 67351) | Marine gutless worms symbiont microbial communities from Max Planck institute for Marine Microbiology, Germany - Inanidrilus... ... | reverse complement strand
CGTCCGCTCTTAATAGAAGCGGACGCCCAAAACACTCTTTCGGACGAGTTTATCAACGATATCGGGGTGGTTCTGATGGCGGTTCTCGCCTTCGGGCCAGTCGAGGTGCAGGGCGTGACGTTGTCGCTGAACACGATGCTGCTGGCGTTGATGGCGTCCAGCCTCGGACTCGGTTGCCTGTGTCTGGGTGCGGTAGCGCGCAGCATTTACGACCGTGGCGGTGGCATGCACGATCGCTGGCGTGACCGTTTGCCCTATACACGGACGGCGTTGTCGTCGTTCGCGGTGTTCACTGTGGGTATTCTGTTGGTCGCTCTGTTCGTGTCCGAGTATATCGATGCCGGTTACGCCGTCACCTCAGCCGTGCTCCCCTACAACCACCTCGCCATCTGGGGTCTGTTCCTGATCGCAGGTTCTTTCCTGGTGTTCGTCTCGACGTTGATGATTCACGCCCTCGGCGCTTATGCCGGGAGCGGGCGCGCCGTTCCCGACAAAGGAGAGACCTAGATGGCGGCACCGGCGGCAAGGACGACGAGTTATGGTCAGAGCAACGGCCCAACGTGGGTCGATCGTTTCGGCGTCTGGCTGTCGCTCCGCCGTGTGCGCAAGGTGGTGGGAGCGCCTTCGGGCAAGCGCGTCGCCGATCTCGGCTGTGGGTACGAAGCTAGGATGGGGCGCGAACTGATCGCTGCCGGGGCATAGATCACTTTGGTCGATGTCGCGGTTGCCGGAGATTTGAAAAATGCGCCTGAGACGGACGTGTTCGAGGGACAAATGCCGGAGGTCCTGTCGAGAATTCCAGACGCCTCCCAGGAAGCTGTCATCTGCAATTCGGTGCTCGAACATCTCGACCGGCGCCAGGAAATGTTAAACGAGATCCATCGCATCCTGGCGCCCGGCGGAACGGCGTTCATCAACGTGCCGTCATGGCGTGGCAAGGCGTTCCTCGAATTCTCCGCCTTCCGTTTGGGGTTGAGTCCGGCCGAGGAAATGGAGGACCACAAGATTTATTACGACCCCCGGGATCTATGGCCGCTCCTCGTCGCGGCCGGCTTCAAGCCGTCCGCCATCGAGTGCCGGACCCATAAGTTTGGTCTCAATACCTATGCGCTTTGCCGAAAGGTTGGTCCGTGAGCGTGCCACGGTCCGGATCGGATCAATGGGAACGCCACTGGCGCGACTACGCCCAGTCGGCCGAGATCAATCCCGCGCAAGCCTACCGCCGCCGGCTTATCGCAAGCTCCTTGGGGATCGCCGGAGAGGGACGGGGTGCGCGCATCCTCGATATCGGCTGCGGCACCGGTGATCAACTCCGTGACCTGGCGGCCCGGTTCCCGCGGGCCAGTCTGGTCGGTGTCGACGTCAGCAATCGGGCGCTGGAGGTTAGCCACCGCAAGGTGCCGGGCGCCGGGCTCGCCCAATTCGATCTGCAGGGTGACGGCGACCTACCGGCCGGACTCGCCGGATGGGCGACTCACGCCGTCTGCACGGAAGTCCTTGAACACCTTGAAGAACCGTTGACGGCACTGGTACACGCTCGGCGCATGCTGGCCAGGGAAGGGCGTTTGGTGGTAACCGTTCCCGGCGGACCGATGTCGGCCTTCGACAAATATATCGGTCACCTTCGCCATTTCGAGGCGCCGATGCTTCGCGGGCTGCTGCGCCAGGCCGGGTTCTCCAGCGCCGGTGTAGAGGCCGCCGGCTTTCCGGCCTTCAACCTCTACCGGTCTATGGTCCTCTTGCGGGGCGAGCGTCTGATTGACGACGCTGTCGGCAAGCCGAACCTACTTGCTCGCACCGCCATGCTGGTATTCGACGGCCTCTTGCGTTTCGCCGTTGTCCCGTCGCCCTGGGGCTGGCAGATCGTCGGCGTCGCGCGGATCGTTGAGGGGGATTAGGGCCGAGTTTTGCGGTGATCGTGACCGTGTTAGCGATACCCGGAATAGGCCCGGGTTTGGACAGCCCTTAAAAGGGAACGAACCGGTCCTGCGAAGCCATAAACACGTCGGCGACGCGGCGGTGTCCTTCGGCGTTCCAGTGAAAATCGTTGTGAATGAAAAGACTCTCTAGGGTCTGATTGGGATCGCCTTCGGTGAAGGCCGGGAGCAGGTCGACGAAGGGGATGGCCCGGGCCTCGGCCCATCGCCGCCAGAAGCCGCGATGGCGGGGCGATTCGGGGTCGTGGAACAACTGGTCGGGCCACGGGTAGACGGCAAGGATCATCCGTGTCCCGTGGCGCTTCAGGAGTTCGGCTAGCTTGTCCATCTCCGCCTTGGCCCGCCGCCGTCCCCGTTCGCCATAGGATTGCCAGCGCCGGTCGTCGTGGGTCCAGGCGGCATACTTCAGGTCGGTGACGGCATCGACCCAGATCTCGAGCGGCGTCACCTTCCACGGCGCCTTGTCTTCGCTGATAGCGATTTCGATCCGCCGTTTCGCGTAGCGGCCGAAAAACACCAGATGATCGAAGGCCAGGGATACCATGCGGAAGACGGCCGAGTGATCCCGCAGGTAGCGGTAGGCGGCAATGGGCGGTGACGGTTCTTCGGCCGCCTCGATGATTAGCTCGCCCCGGTCGTCGTATCCGTAGCGCATCGCCTGGTCGTAGATGTCAGAGACGTCGAGAAAGACGACCACGGTGTTGAACTTAAATCCGGCATCTTCGATGAGATAGCGCGCCTTCCGTAGATAGATCGCCGGCGCATAGGAATCGACGCCGCCGTTCAACACCTCGACTCCGCGTCGCTCCATTTCCTGTGCGATGAGTCCGACGAAGGTCTGCTCGAATGGAAATCCTTTCCCCTCGGTGAACGAATCACCCAGGAACAGCATGCGGCGTTTGTTGCTGCGCGGTGATACGGTCCGAGGCGCGCTGTCCTTGAAACCGAGAGAATTGGTCGCGTAGGTGTAGCGCCGCATTCCCCATGCCTCTTCGATTTCCAAGTTCGGGGCCAGGCCGTGGTGGTATGCCTCGGAACGGATCCGATGGTCCGTCGATGGATAGGCATGGTTCGAGAACGCGCAATTGTTCCGGCAGTAGGAACTGAAGCCGGCGTCCAAGACGGCGATGATCGCCAGGATCGTCAACAAGTTTCGGAGTCTGCGCACCAATTGCCTCCGAGGGCATCGCATTGCCAATATCGCAGTGACAATTAGACCCATCGCTCCTTACCAACAAGAAAAACAGCATTTGAAAATTGCCGTTGCGCCGCCCCCGAACATGCCAAAAAATCCGAACGACGTTTCAGCAGGGAGCCTTGATCGGGCGCGATGGTCGGCGACGACACAAAATCGAACGACGTCATATGGATCGTGTTGGCGACCATGGTCCTATGCGGCGGAGTGCTGCGGGCCATGGCGGCCGGCGGCGATCTCTGGTTTGACGAGATCTGGTCCCTCGATCATCTCGCCATGGCATTGGCGTCGGGTGACTGGCGCGACCGCGCCGCCTTGCTGTTTCACGACAACACGCATCTTCTGAATACGCTGTGGATTTACCTCCTCGGGCCCGATGCGTCGCCCATGGCCTACCGCAGCCTGGCTGTTTTCAGCGGAACCCTCGGCATAATCCTCGGTTTCTTAGTCGGAAGGCGCCGTAGCGTTGCCGAAGGCCTGCTATTCGCACTGCTCCTGGCCCTCAGTTATCCGCTCGTCCATTACGGCGGCGAGGCCAGGGGCTATGCGCCGATGATGACGGCGGCCCTGGCGGCGCTTTGGACCGCCGAGCTGTGGTTGGATGAGCCGACCGCCGGACGGGCCGCCGCCTTCGTCGCCGTCTCGCTCTTCGGCATCATGGCCCACCTGACGTTCTTTGTCGTGCAGGCGGCGATCGGACTCTACATCCTATGGGCACTGCTCCGCGCCAGCGGCTCCGTCGTTTCGACCGGTGCCAAGCTGGTCGTCCTTTTCGGAGCGCAAATCGTCTATCTCACCGTATTCGGCGCCGTCGCCTGGGACAATATGATCATCGGCGGAGGCGCCTTCGTGCCGCCCGCCGTTGCCGTTCCCGGGTTGTTATTGCCGCTCCTGGGGATCGATGCCGTCGGCACGGTCGATCCGGCGTCCCTACAGGGAAAAGCGCTTGCCGTCAGTTTCGCGGTCGCGCTGCTGGCCGCCTTGTTCATATCGCAGAGCGGCGACCGGATCGTCATCGCCGTGACTGTTTTCGTATTCCCCCTAGCGTTCGTGGTGTTTCAGTCGAGTGCCGTGTCAACGCCTCGGTACTTCCTGGCCGCCGCACCCTTCGTCTTGCTCTTAGCGACACGCGGATTGATGTGGTTGCTCGCCGGGGTGGGGCGTTCGCGCTTATTGGGTCGCTTGCTTGTCGTTGCCTTTATCCTCGGCAATATCATGATGATCAGCGAATTCCTGAAGGGCGGGCGCGGCGATTTTAACCGGGCGTTCGATCAGATGACGGCGGCGTTCGAGGGTGAGTCGACTGTCGCTGCCTTCCATGAACGCAGTGTCGATGTCCATCTCGGCTGGTGGCAACGGCACGGCGGCGACACCGGGCTTCGGTTCGTTGAGAAAGTGGACGAGGGTAACGAGCCGGCGACATGGTTCGTGTCGAATGGCGGTCGCGGTGTCGAAAGCGGCCGCTACCTGGAGCGCGCTGTCGGGTCCGGCGCATCGGTACGCTATGAACGGTTCCGCGTCTACGGGCATTGGGGTTTCTCCGGCGATACCTGGGCCGTCTACCGGCGTGCCCAATGATCAGGGCCGGGCCGTCACTTCGAACAGTTTGAACTGGTCCGCCGCGTCCTCTGGCAAGGTCACGGCGCGCAGCCATGTCGGTATCGAACCTTCGACCAGCCGGTTATAGAGGCTGTGCGGATCGGCGCCGGAGCGGATGTAGGCTTCGTTGCGGCTTTCCGGGCACAGCAGGATCAACTCGACGTTCCGCTCGTTCAGGATCGGCCGAATTTGCTCATCGGAGACGGCCTGCAGCAACCGGTGACCGGCCAGAATACCGGCAACGTTGCGGTGATGAACGGTGGCAACCACCGCATGGGGCGTTCTGTACATCAACTCGCCACCGAAATTGGCCGAGGCGACGATGGTCCGCGATCGGTCCGACCACGGGGCTTTTTTGAGAACGGCCGTTACCGAGGGAAGGGGACAACGGTCCACTTCCCTCTGTTGGCGCTCCTCCTCCGGCGTTTCGGCATAGATCACGGCCGTGCCGGCAACCATCGGACCGACCGCGAGTAGCAGGATCGCCGGGACTTTGATCAAGGTGCGTTTGGGGAGCGGGAACCGGGCGTCGATGGCATCATCGGTGCGGACCACAAGGTCGCCGACAACGATGGCCAGGAACAGGGCCGTATAGAGGGACCACCGAACCCATCCCACGGTGAATGCCGAATAGGTGAGGATCGCAAGCGTGATCAACAGCCAAATCCAGCGCTCGCCCGGCTCGTGCCAGCCATTTTTAAGCCTGAGGCGCAGCCAGGGCGCGGCGAAGACCAATGCGCCGAGGTAAAGGAGAAAACGCCCGACACTGTCGATGGGGCCGTATTCGGAAATATGGGCGTAAATCGGCAGGATCGCCGGATCCGTATCCAGAAACGGATCGGTGAAGGCTTTCGGGAACAAAACGAGATGGACGGCAGCGACGAGACCAGCCCCAACCAACGCGACCGCCAAACGATTTCCCCAGCCCGGAGTGTCGCTGGCAATCCGTGAGATGCCGACGGTAAGCCAGAATAGGGACAAAAGGACGGCGAGATTGAGGTCCTCGATGGAGATGCGGTCGTATTCGACTTGGGTGAACCCGTGAAAGCCGCGTTCGGCGGCCAGCACCAGAGCCTGCGTTGCCGCCAGCCCGAGGACGAAACCGGTGTTCCGCCGGGCTCCGCCGATCGGGGAACGCAACCAGGCGAGGCCGGTGACGGTGAGGCACAAGGCCAGGAAGACGATGGTCTCCTGGCCGACCCAGTTGGCGACGGCAACGGCCGATCCGGCCAGGAAGGCAAGGCGCATGCCGCCGCTTTCGTTCTCGAAGCTGCGCGCCAGAAACCCGATCGCAAAGACGATCAGCACCGGGAACAGAAGATGGTGGTCGGCGTGGCCGACGATCGAAAAACTGAGGATACCGAACTGGGTCGCCGTCAAGGCGCCGGCCACGGCGGCGGCGCGAAAACCGATCACCGACGCCATCGCCCAGACAACCGCCACAGCCAGGATTGCGTGCAGGAGCGGGCTGATGACGACGCCGGAGAAATGAAGTGCCTGGTTCCATTCAACGAAGACCGATAGCGGCATTGCGACGGCGATCAAGAGGACGTCGAGGGGGCGGGTCCAATGGACACTGGTGCCAAAGGGCGCGTTGGCCCTGGGTATGGTGTTGTCGAACCAGACGCCGGTGTCGACCAGCTGCTGAACGCGGATGAGGCGGGTGAAGCTGTCACCGTCGGAGAACCCGCCGTCGCTGACCGTCTTGTCGCCGAGGGTCCACCAGACACCATGAATGGCGAGCACGAAGAGCACGATCAGGACCACGACCCAGGACCGGCCCAATCGTTCGGCGGTTGGCGGGGTGGTGCCGTTCTTCATGGCTTGACCTCGGGGGTTTGGGAAACCACGACCTGGAACATCCGAAACGAGCGGTCGAGATCGGCGGGCAACGGTACCGGCTCGACCCATACCGGCGCACGGTCCTCGATCAGGCGGCGATAGAGGATGTTCGGGTCACCGCGACCTTGGATATAGCCGCCCTTGCGGCCGAAGCGGCAGAGAACGATGAGATCGATGCCGTGCTTGGTGATGATGTCCAAGGCTCGCGTTTCGGACGTCGCACCCAGGATGCGGACGTTGTCAAGGATACCGGCCGCATTCGGATGGTGCATGGAAGCGGTCACGGCGTGGGGCGTTCGGTACACCAACTCAGGACCGAAGTTGGCGGACGCCAGGATCAGGCGAGGCCGATCGGCCCACGGCGGCCCATTGAGATGCCGGGAGAGGGATTTGATCGGGCAGGGGCGCGGATCATCCGGGTCCATCACGGGTTCGGGTTGGTTGCTGGCGGTTCCGACCGGCGCGGGCAGGGAGGCGAAGATGCCGGCCGCTCCCAAGCCGAGGGTGCCGCCGAGAAGGACGGTCATCGCCGGCACCTTGATCAAGCTTCGTTTGAGCCCCGAATAAGCCCGGTCGCAGGTAGCGTTCAGGCTGGCCGCCGCATCGGCGAGTGCAATGCAGGAAACCGCGCCCACGTAGATCGAACCGCGGACCCAGTTGAAGGCGATGATGCCATAGATGCCGAGGACGACGGCAATCATCAGCCAGGGATATCGCTGTTCTGTCGGCCAGACGTCTTTGACACGCCACAGGGCCCAGACAAGTGCGATCGTGCCGGCACCCAGGTAGGTCAGGAAATGGGCGAAATCAGGAATGCGCTGGAACTCGAGGATCTCGTCCAGAATGTAGAGGACGTCCGGGTGCAGGTCGGCCAGGGGGCCGCGGACGGCATCGGGAAACAGACCAAGCACGACGACAATACTTGCGCTTGCGCCTGCTAAGGCGAAGACGGTTCGAACCGTGTGGCCCGGCGGCGTGAGCAGACCTTGCGAGCGTGCCGCCGACACCGCCGCCCAGAAGGCGACGAGCAGCGCCGCCATGGTGACGTGAACGATGGACACCCGTTCGTATCCCACGTGCAGCGATGCCGGGCCCCGCTCCACGAGCGTCGCCAAAATCAACATCACGATCAGGCTCGCCACCATCGCCAGGTTGAGGCGTGTGGCTCCCGGTTCACCCAGGATCCAAAAAACCCCCAGAACCAGGGCAACGGCAGCGAGGGCGATGAGGCCTTCCGGTCCCACCCAGATTGCACCTCCTAAGAAAATGCCGGCGAGCATTGCAAACCGGACCGGCTGAGTGCCGCCCTTGCGCAGCGACCTGACCGCCGACCCGACCGCCATGACGACCAACAGGGCGAACAGGACATGGTGATCGGCATTGCCGAGGGTTGCGTAACCCAGGACCGGAAACTGGATGGCTACCAGAACGCCGGCCAAACCGGCACGACCGGACCCGATCACGGGCGATGCCGCCCATGCGATGGCGAGAGCGAGGACGCCGTGCAACACGGGTCCGCAAAGGGCGCCCGCCCAGTAGAGTGCCGTCTCGAATCCGATGACCGGCGTTGCGGCGAGAGCGGGCAGAAGTATCAGAACGTCGAGGGGACGCGTCCAATGAAGTGCTCCGCCGTAAGGGGCGTTGACGCGCGGGATAGAGGTATCGAACCAACCGCCCGTTTCGACCAATCGACGGACCCGGATCAAGCGTGCATAACTATCCCCGTCGAACAGGTTACCGTAAGCAACCAGGTTCTCGCCGAACAACACCCAAACCGTATGAACGGCGAAGATCGCCAGAAGGACGGACACCGTTCGCGCCAACCCTAAACCCGTCCCCTTGGACGCCACGGTATCCGTCGGAGCCGATGGGTTCCTCGTCATGCCTGGTCTTCCGCGAGGTGTTTCTCGAGGTCGGCCAATCCGCCGGGCGAACCGATCTCATAGAACCGCTCGGACACCTCGAACCCGCGCAGACGTCCCTTTTCGCTCAAAGCGTGGTAAAGATCGGCGAGGTCGTACACCGTGGCGCGGGGGATGTATTCGCTAACGACATCCGACCGAAGCACGCTGAGGCCATAGTCGATATGGTGCATGCCGATGTCTTGTGCGTCGTCTCGACCTTTCTCGTAAAGATCGACCCGGTCACCGGCGAAGACAACGTTGCTCTTGTCCCAAGCGCCGTCGTTGCGAAACACCGTCATCAACGGTTCATCTCCCATGCCCGAAGCCGCCCAAACGGTGCCGATGTCGACCCGAAGGTAGGAATCCCCGTACAGCACGAAGAACGCATCATCCATGACGCCGGCGTCAACGGCCAGCCTTGCGGCGCCGCCGGTCCCCATGAGTTGGTCTCCCTCGTCGACGAAGTGTGCGGACAGGCCCCAGGCCTCGCCGTCGCCGACGTGTTCGCGGATGGCCGAACCTTTGTGTCCGATGGAAAACACCACGGACTCGACGCCACCGGCCGCGAGCCAATGCAATTGGTGATCGACGAACGGGCGGCCGCCCACTTCGATCATCGCCTTCGGAATCTCCTCGGTCGCCGGGCGCATTCGCGTGCCGAGCCCGCCTGCCAGGATGAGACACTGCATGCCGGCCTCTGTTTTATGACCTGTCAGTTCCGCAACTGTACGATGGAGCCGTCGAAATCGAACGTGAAATCGACCTCGTGCAGATCCTTGTCGGCCATGGCATTTCGCAGTTTGGCGCGGTCGCGGGTATAGAACAGCAGGAAACCACCGCCCCCGGCACCGACCAGCTTGCCCCCGACGGCGCCGTTTTGCCGGGCGTGGTCGTAGAGACCGTTGATGCGGTCGTTCGACATGTCCGGCGAACGTTGCTTCTTGTGAAGCCAGTGTTCGTGCATCAGTTCGGCGAACCCCTGGGTGTCGCCCGACTCGAGAAGCCCGCGGATCCGTTGACCCAGGTCCTTGATGAAATGAAGGTTGTCGAGCATCGCCGCGTCGTCCCGCTCCGAGCGCGTTTTCTGGTCCTCCAGGAGGTCCGAAGCCTTGCGGCTGTAACCGGTAAAGAAAAGCATCAGGCTCTCGTCGAGGTCGCGTAGCGTCGCATCATCGATGGCGAGAGGGAAGGTGTCGACCGTGCCGTCCGGCCGGTAGTCCTGGCAGGTGATGCCGCCATAGGCAGCGATGTAATGGTCCTGTTTACCGCAGGGCTCGCCCAAGAGCTTCATCTCGATGCGGTTGGCCTGATGGGCCAGTTCCTCGGTGCCGATGTGGCGGCGCAGGTGGGCGGTCAGTGCGTGCAGAAGGCCGACGGTGAAACTGCCGGACGACCCCATCCCGGTACCGGCCGGAACGTCGGCGATGCTGGCGATCTCGATGGCGGGCGGAATGTCGAACAGGCGCAGGGTCTCGCGGATGATATCGTGCTCGATCTCGTCGATGGCCGTGGCGGTTTCCTGGCGTGAGTACTTGAGAATGTACTCGGGCCGGAAGGCACGGTTGACGGTGATGTATACGTATTTATCCATGGCCGCCGAGATGACGAAGCCGCCGAAACGCTCGTAATAGGAGGGTAGATCCGTCCCGCCGCCGCCGATGGAAATTCGCAAGGGGGTCCGTGTGATGATCATGTTTGTCGCTCCCAAATGGCTCTTCGCGGCCCCTAAAGGTCGTACCCGGCCCGGCGTGCGTCTTCGTAGAACATGGAAACGGTCTCCAAGGAATAGGCGTCGAGGTCCTTTCCGAACAGACGCAGCTTGCCCAGGAGATCGTAGGTCACCGTGATTACGTGGCAACCGGTGCGGTCGGCTAACAGGATGTCATAGACCTGCCGTGGACTCGCCCACAGCAACTCCAATTGCGGCGCGCCTTCGATGATCGCCAGGGCCTCTGTGACGGCGGCGCAGGGATCGCGCCCCGAATCGGCGATACGTCCGGCGAACAGGGACAACAGAGCCGGTGGTGATCGGTCGAGAGCGTCCGCCACGGCCTCGACCTGTGCCGTCGTCATCATCGCCGTAGCGTTGATCTTGACGCCTTCGCCGGCAAGGTGCCGCATCACCGGCGCCATGCTCTCGCCCTTGGTGTTGGTGATCGGGATCTTGACGTAGACGTTGGCGCCCCAGGACGCGATCTTAAGGGCTTGCGATATCATGCCGCCCGGATCGTCGGCAAAGACCTCGAAGGAAATGGGGAGGTCCGGAACGGCGTTTATGGCCTGCCGGGCGAAGGTCTCGTAATTGTTGACGCCGGCCTTGTGCATCAATGTCGGATTGGTGGTGAACCCTTTGATCAGAGGCTCCTCGGCGAGCGTCCGCATCTCGGCCGGGTCGGCGCCATCGGCAAAGATCTTTACGGACAGCGAATCGATCGGGGACTGAGCGCCATCTTTCACGTCTTTAGCCTTTCTAGGCACCAGCATGGCGGTATTTCCCGTTCGAAAAGGTGATTTCCGTCACAAGAGCGCACCAAATTGTCGCGCTGCAACAGTAAAGGATAGAGGCAACGCTTTCGACGGCCAAGCGCCGGTCGGCGACGGCACGCTCGCCGTCATGTTTCCCGTCGCTCCATCTCTTCGATCAACGGCGAAAGTGACCGTTCGACGGCTTCCCGGGAGTTCCAACGCGGTGACCACCCGAGAGCCCCTATGCGGCTACAATCAAGACGCACGATCGGCACGTCTCCCTTCCAGCCCCGAGAGTCCGAACCGTAGTGCAATTCGACGGCGCCTCGTGCCAACCCCATGGCGGTGACGCTCAACTCGGCAATTTCACTGACGGTAACCGCATCGTCGGGCGCTACGTTGAATACGTTGAAGCCGGTGCCGGAACGGTTGTCGGCGAGCAGGACGGCTTCGATGATTTCGTTGACGTGGATATAGGGTTTGCTTTGGCTGCCGTCACCCAGGATGTCGAGGCGGCGGGGGTCGGCTTTCAGCTTGCGGATGAAATCGTACCCGACGCCATGCGTCTGGCGCGGGCCGACGACATTGCCGAAACGAAAGGCACAGGCTCGCAGCCCGAACATGTGGCAATAGGCAGATATGAGGGCCTCGCAGGCGAGTTTACTGGCGCCATAAGTGGATATGGGTTCCATCGGGCCGATGATGACGCTCTTGCCGGCTTCCTCGAAATCCGCCGCCAGGGTCGTTGCGCTGGAGACGGACCCGCCGTTGTAGGAGCTGGTCCAATCCTCACTGGCTGCCGCCGTATCCTCGTCGAAAACGACACTCGAGACGCCGATCGACAGCCCTGTCGTTGGATAGGGGTCGAGGATCTGCAAGGTCGCCGAATAGATGTCGCTGATATCGCTCGCGGAAATGTCGGTTTCCTGTCCGATCAGGTCCGCAGTCGTTTGTACGACGGAGAGGACCTTTCTCTCGACGGTCAAGAAGTTGGACAATTCGACGGCACCGCCGAACAACGTCAGCATGATCGGCAGCACCAGCGCAAACTCCGTTGCCGCGATACCCTGCTGGTCACGGGCGAAACGGTGAATAAAACGACCGACTGTCTTCGAGAGTTTCCAGCTAATTGTCATCGGCAAAATCCAGTCGTTATTCATAGGGCTCGTTGCGGAACACGCCTGTTGCCATCAGCAGGCGGCGGTTCGTCGAATCCGTGTCTTCGAAAAAATCCCCGATCAGGGGATACTGTTGATAAACCCCTGTTGATCGGTTTCTGAGATCGTGATTCCGTTTCCCGAGTGATTCGGTGGAGGGCGGAACGATGATGGGGCGGTTGTCGGACGACCAGGGCAAGT
>Ga0056133_10000244_pt1 | contig 12310 bp, 6 predicted proteins | sample WorMetGr2BELIZE1_FD_67351 | JGI IMG/M metagenome (GOLD analysis project Ga0056133, IMG submission 67351) | Marine gutless worms symbiont microbial communities from Max Planck institute for Marine Microbiology, Germany - Inanidrilus... ... | reverse complement strand
TGCGATAGTTGTCTCCCCTGTTGTAGGCGCTAGCGTAATAATTTAAATGAGCCTCTCGATCCCTTTCCCTTTTTGGGTGGCTGCTGAACAAAAAGGCGGCCAGTGTTGAGGTTAATATATTGCTAGCCTTCCTTCACTGGGTACGGATAACTTTCCATCCCTTACCTTCTCTGTGATATAGCCATATTTGTGCTGAAAAGGGACGTTAAACTCCAACTAACTAACATGCTGATGCAGAAAACTCAGGCCGTTTTCCACAATGAGTCAAAAAGATGTCAGATATTTAACAAAGTAGTGTAGCAGTTTGTGTAAGATACATTGAAATGTTAGTGATAACTTTATTAGAGATTTACTGCAGAGTCTTTCAGTGAAAGGATTTTGACATTGGTCGGCATTTATTGAAGTTACGGGCAAGAGAATAGTGGCTCCTTTTTACCTGCGTGGCGCTAGGTAGTATGGATATTAGCTGTCATCATGTGTTTGTCCATCCGTTTGTCCGTCACACGTCGGTGTTCTACTGAAACGGCTAAACGTTGGATCATGCAAACAGTGCCACACGATAGCCCAGGGACTCTAGTTTTCTGATGCCAAAAATCTCAGCAAAGGCAAAACTCAAACGGGGTCAAGGTGCCAAATGCAGGTGGGTAGGTTAAATGCAGGTGCAGTAGCTGCAAATTGGCGACTTTCGACGTGAAACGTTGTCAGCTTAGTTCGGTCGCAAGTTTGTCACACTGAGCATCCACCTTATTTGTTTGCAGCACCTTCGCAGTGATGCAGCGCATCGTGCGGATTTGTCAGTGAAGACATGATGGGATGGTATTAGGTAAATGGAATATAAATGGTTTCGGTCTGTTCAGAAAGTGGTCTGGAACAGATGGCGAAAGAAAATCTGGAGGACAAAAGGCTAACTGAGGTTCAGCTGGTGATGGGTCGTGAAATCAGTTTGCGTATATGTGTGTGTGTGACGCTGCAGTGGACGGCGTACAGCAGTGTGTCAAGCTGAGTGACCCTGTCCGCAGCGGTGACATCGTGGTCGCTGAGCTAACAATTGCATTCACCGGCACCAGCTTTGATATGGACAAGTTTCCTGATCGAACTACACACAATGGTGTCACTAACGGTAATCTGCACTAGACTGTTCCAGTGCTATTGAAGTTAACTCTAACTGTAGCTCACTCACTCCCTATCTTTCTGGGTATTACTCAGTCACTTTGATTAATTTCCCACATTTAAGCATCCTCCTTGCACAGTTGTCAGATCCAACAGTCTTTTTTCCACAACCTCACTCCTTGTTTTGATCTACGTCTAGATGTATCGCCCTTCCTTTATAATCCATGCATTTTTTTCACCCAGTCATTCTCATCCTTTCTTGAAATGCCCACGTTAACAGGAGCGCTTTGCCCTCGTGTTGACATTTCAAGTGAGGAACATGGTGTTTAAATTAAAATTTGAAATTTTTGAAATTAAAAAAAAATTAAAATTTAAAAAAACTTATATTACGTGGCTAAATACTTAAACAGATTGAGTTGGTTTAGGCATGAGAGTATTACAGACAACAGCTCCTTTGTATTAAAAGGGGGTCAGGATCTGCCTACATCAAGGGAGACCTCCCCCAAAGGTACCAGTTTTTGGCTGTCGTCACCAACTATGAGTGTCACTGTGTCAAAATGACTGTAGGAATTGAGATGCCATTTGGAGTAGGTCAAGGTTATCTTAGGGTCATTTGTTACACCATGGTCGGCCATACCAGCAGTTGTTGAGCTCTTGTTAATTTGGCCTGACATGCCACTGGTGCTGTTGCCATGGCCAGCTGATGACTGACTGTATTTATTTGCCTCTTATAAACAATACTGGTATGTTACATATATCAAACAAACAACAGAGGCAGGCTGCCAGTGAGGCAGAAAATGCCTATCAGTGCTGGCTTCCTGTACAACTTAAATAACATATTACACAGCTATACAATGGGAAAAAAATTTCAGAAATAAAAAGGCAGACTACAACCTAAGTGCACGTTCATACAACGAAAATAATCTCATATTTTTAGCAACAAACCTAATAATATTTATTAGCATATAGTAATAATTCAACATTGAAGCAAAGTCATATATTGCTGCGATGAAGATATAATCTAATTTCTTTTCTAAGCAAATTAACTGATTTTAAACATTTGAATGTTGCTGGTAACTTGTTCCACATACGTGCAGTTTTATAATGCAAGGTCCATGTACCATAACTAGTGTGTGCTTGAAAAATATGCATAACGTTCATTGATGACGTAAATTTAAACGGCAACTGGTTTGTGTGTAGGTCCTGTACCGAGTGCTACCGGGCCTCGTCAGTCGTCAGCTGCAGCGGCTGGTGACGTCTCGTCCAACATTGGCTCACTGATGCTGGCGGATGTTTCAACGACTACAGCTCCGACAACCTCGTCGCCATCGGCTAATTGTACGAGTACAACCGCGACCACTACGACTTCGTCACCGGCTTCTGTGAGTGGTTCACGATCATCAGCCTTGCCTGCTGCAGCGGCAACGGCCGATCTTGTCTCCCTGGCAACGACAACAGCGTCGTCGACGGCAACAGCAGCAGCAACGACAACTGGGGCCATGTCTACGTCAGCTGCTACCGGTAGGCCTGGTAATGCCACTTTCTTTATGTACAGTAATTCATGATCCGTCATTCACTTGTAACTCGGAAGCTGTAACGTAATGCACGTTTGCGTGAACAACTTGCCGATGGCCCTGTGTAGGTCCGGGGCTGTGTTTAAGTGGGTAAGTGTCTTCTAAGTAAGTAAGTGACAGATTTATGAAGCACCAAAATAAGAATAGGCCCTCTCCATTTCCAGGCTAGATGTGGTAAGAGGCAACTAAACCTGGCTTTAGTTTTTGTGTTTATTTTGTGTTGTAATACACTTCTTTTGATTGATGAATGCGTGCTTTTGTTGTGCTAGGTTTAGTTTTTCCGTTCCAAGCTAAGAGATTGGTTTGGGGGATGAGGAATGTCTCCGAAGTGGCCTATTTTGTGTTGAGTGGGATGTAAAACCTTAACTCAGTCTACATGCCGATGGTCATTACATGGCTGTGAAGTTGTCGGGAGTCGAACCATGAGCCGTCGATTATGAGTCCACCACTATCCCACCACACCACTGACTGCATGGATGAAACTCAAACCTACCTCCATTGTAACGGCCATTTCCTCGCAAACGTGGGTTAGATGGTTTTTCATTAGTTTTCTTCCTCCGCTTGTTCTGGAACAGAACGTGTGTGTTAGATGACACAGTTTGTTTTTATGGGCAGGATGTCCTTCGTGTCAACCAACTAACAGTGTCAAAGCACTGAATGAAACGCAGAGCACTGACCCACACCAGTTACCTGGCCTTTATTTTTTCTTCGTCCACCATTGCTACCTTCTGCTGGCTGTCCGACACTAGTGCCGTGTGATTGAAACACACACACGCACACAGGTGTTTTACTGCCCTTTTTCTGGGACTACCTGGATGAGCCGCTGCCAGAATAAATCTTCTTCTGGACTTTTATGGTGCAAGGGACGATAGCAGAGGCAGACACACCGACCATCCGACTGGGCGCCACTCCAACCGGACTAATTAGCAACCCACCTCCAACATCCCCCATTTTTATGCCGGATGCCCTTCCTGCCGCAACCCTCCCACTTTATCCTGGCTTGGAACAGGCACCAAATATGCTGGCTTGCATACCCAGTGGCATCGTTAACCATGTGATTGAAACTCATACGCATAATATAAGTAAAAATACAACGTATCCCAGTTGAAATGATGCCAGAATTGCAACCAATCTAAATACGATGTTACTCAATAGAACTATAATATCATTTTGACCACACTAATTACTCTTTATTCGAAGTAGACTTCCCAAGTTTCAACAAAATATACAGCCTACTTTCTGAGATACGAAAGTTTAAAAACTATCATTTCGAGAGTGGAGTTGCTAGTGCAGGAAATCGATTACCCTTTGTACTTGCAGCAGTTAACTGAGTGATAATAACTGTCTTGCAGTGTGACATTTATCTTGCTTTGTAATAAAACTGTTCTACTTTGTGAAAAGTATCATATTAACAAAAACAGAGACATTGCATTATTGTTTGTGCGACTCTCAGTGGCTTCAATTAATTCATCTAATCTTGGGGGTCTAGGTCACAATGGATTTATTGCAGCACGAAGCTCACAATAACATACAAGGAATTGGTTGATTTTATTATTACTAAATTTTCACTTTTTCATTTCTTGCATGATCAGTTGACCTTCAGTCCATGTAACTGATGCATTTGGCAACTCAATCAGTAGACCTAAGCAGTGGGCATTCACATGTTGGAAACTGAGGTTTTTAAGTTCGACTTTTTAAACTTTCATATCTCAAAAACGAGCCGGTATATTTTGTTGAAACTTGCATAGTTCACGACAAATAAAAACTAGTTAATGTGGTTAAAATGATATGTGTTTTGGTTGAGTTATGTTGCATTTAAATGGATTTGAATTTTGGCGTCACTTCAGTTGGACACAATGTGGCTAGGTCTACACAACTAATGACTGCATGAAATAAGAAAAGAAATAGTCGGAGATTCTTTTGGTGACACAGCATTTGGTTATGTGGTAATTATTGTGGCATTTTACGTTGCAGGTGCAACAAACACAACATCGCCTCAGCAGACAAACTTTGATCAACCACTTCCGCCAGGGTGAGTCTGCCACTCACATTGCTGTCTCTGGTGTTTCTTAGTTCTTTTGCCATTAGAGGTGTGTGTCTGTTTGGGCTGCATTCTTGACAACATTCTGCGAACAGCAGCCGAAGACTGGACCGTTCACTCCTTCGACGTTGCACTCGCTGCACTATATCGCCACGAGTTTCTTATTCTCATCGATGTCATTATTTTATACATGGTGATGTATGAATTACCAGATCCCTTGGCTTTCACTGGCAAGATTCACTCGTTTAACAGCCTCTTTTCCAGGACAATCTGGCATCAGTTCGGACAGTCTTCCCTGTTATCCTCCAGACAGTCATTATTGCTCAGATGCTGTCTACTGAAGGGAGGATGTTAGCTCTCACTGGCGTAATTCTGCTAATATGCATGTTTTATGTGCCAAAATTTCCATTGTTACTTTTACGTTACATGAAATTTGACTAAAATTGACTGCCAGTCTACTCGGTGCTCAGGCTATATCAGTTGCGAATGGCATACCATGTCTTTCTCTAGTTTTCTGCTGTTACCAGCAGGTTTATGATATTTTTAACATGTCATGTCTAGGGCTGATACTCCAGGTGAGGGGCCGTGATGGCATGTCTACTCTGCAGAATGGTGCGGCTGCATACTCAGTCAAACGTATCATGTACTTGCCAGGGTGGATTCCTGTTGCCTTCCTACAGTTTTTGCTTTCCTGAGTGTCCTTCTTCTATGGTAGGTCCTCCCTAACTGCAGAGACTTTTCTCTGTCCTCACTGTCTTTAGCTAGCAGCCGGCTTCTGATGCATACTGCACGTGTCCAGCTTGTGAGACGCTACCGGGTTACTCGTACTTAGTAGCAGCACCTTGGTGGTCGCATGTACCTTGTTGTTTTCCACACAGTCTAATTTAACGGTCATTTTTGGTGATTCTGGGTTGGCTGGTTGCCCCGTTGAGCCGCGGGTGATTATTGAAAAATTGTCTCACCAGACGCTGTTCTGAATGCTAACCAGTGGAATTGCTCGCTGTACTTCGTCCCGTCTTCATCCAGTAAATGACTGCTGATGACTGCTGAGGGAAGAGAAATCGCTGCTCTACAGAAGCTGTCTAATACTATACCCGCTCTTCTTTCACTGTGTGTTGATGAATCGATGAAGTAAGTAAAGCAGTCCAATCCTACTACTCCTTACATTCAACGTCTGGCTTCATTATTTCCTATTTCGATTGCTGTAGTACCTTTGTACAGTACTTACTCGTGTGTGTCTGTGTGTGTGTTAGTATGTTTCTCTGTGTGTGTTGTTATTATTGTTTTTTTTTCTGATTGTCGTATATACCTATTCAGCTCTTTAGCTGCAAGAGTGTTTAATAAACTTACCCATTAAATCCAATATGAGCATGCACCATTACCGATATTGGTACGTAGCACTATGCTTTGTTAACATCCGCCAGAAAGGTCGGTTCTGAGCTGCCTCCCTGGCTTCTGGCAGCTCCATGCCAAATAAGGACAGGTTGTTGCAGACATTTTCAATGCAGATGGAGCGTGGCCTCCCTCGGGTCTTCTCCAGTTATCCGGCGGTTTGCGCGAACAGAATTCGATTGGCATGAGCCAACTTATTCATTTGAGCGATATGTCCAAACAGAGAGAATCGATGGGACTTGATAAATAAGTAAAGCAGTAGAGTGTATGTATGTGGCCACACACAGAGATGCCATTTAGTTTCCAGAAGTTGTGAAGCATAATAACAAAGAATGTTTGTTACAGGTTTGAGATGCGCTATGACCCTCAAGGTCGGCCATATTACGTTGACCATAACACCAGGACAACTACATGGGAACGACCGATCCCATTACCTCCAGGGTACGTACACTTACCACTACCTCTTCTGTTGCTGTTGATGCTTCAGAAGTTTTGTCTGCTTTTCGCTGTAGTTATGCATTAATTCAGTCAGCATATTTCTAGAGACAGAGTGGTGTGGTCTTTCTATCTGTAATGACTGTGAGCCGTGCAAAATTGTCTGAACCGATCGAGAACCCGTTCGGGGTGTGGATTCATGTCCCAAGGAACCATATGCTACAGGCAGTCCAGATCCCCACACGTGAAGGGTCAATTATGAGCGCGAAACAGGCTGCCAAGCACATGCTCAGACGTGTCTGATGGTCAATATACTCAAAGCGACTCAGCACGGGCCAGCACCAGTAAGTTCTGTGAAAAGTTTCATCAGGTTGACACGAAAACTATATTAATTACTCTAATACAACCAAAAATAACATACTATTTATTGACGTTTCGGCTTCATGTTGGAAGCTTCATCAACTGACTTCGGTGCCAGTCGTCAGTATATAAAAGCTTGTCCCATACGTGGCTTAACTGGTAGCTCCCCTTGTCTCTTCATGTTGTCAATCTTTCTGATCCATATCGCCTTCCTTATGAGTCTGCCAGCTTTGTCTGATTCTCGATCAATCACCTTGGCGTTCGCCCAGTCTATCACATGATTCTCATTGCAAACATGATCTGTGATTGCAGATTTGTTGGATGCCGATTGGGGTGTACTAGATGGGGTGCATATTGGTTCAACGTGGCGAATATGATTGACCGTCCATGTGCGGCGGCGATGCGGCCTTATGTCAGATTCTTTGACCACTTGTTGTATTGTGTATTGGTCAGTTGGGAGCGTCGTGTGGACCCTCATGGTCGCGTGTACTACGTTGATCACAACACGCGGACAACGACTTGGCAGAGACCGAACGTCAACTTGATGAACAACCTGGAACAGTTCAACCAGATGAGACAGAACAGGCAGATGGACCAGCTGGCCAACCGGTTCCTCTACCCACAGCAGCAGGCTGTAGCCAGCAATGATCCTCTGGGACCACTGCCTGAAGGATGGGGTATGTGTCAGTGTGTGAAATGTGGGGTCGCTACTGTACTTTAAAACAACAAAAATGTACAACTGAAAAGTAAAGAAGCAACATTAAAAAGTGATCTCACACAGAGTAGTGTGTACTTTAGTAACAGTAAGAAAAGTTTGTTTGATATACGTTTATGTGCTGATGTTTCATTAATAAAACTGCTCACTCATAAATATTTTTTTGTTTGAAGTCAACGTCCTAAACCACACCACCAGCACCACCACAACCATTTTACGGCCCTTTTTCCGGGACTACCTGGGTGAGCTGGTGCCAGAAGAGAAACTTCTGGACTTATATGGTGCAAGGGAAGAATAACATAGGCTGACTCACCGACCATCCGGCTGGGCGCCACTCCATCCGGACTAACCAGTGCCCACCTCCATCATCCCCCATTTTTTTACAGGCCGGATGCCCTTCCTGCCGCCCAACCAACAGTGTCAAAGCACTCAAGGCAAACTTCCTAAATAGTAGTGATAAACTGAACTGATAATTATTTATGTTGATGCATAGACCACATGATGAAAATCTCCTAAACCTAAGGCCTGCTAATGATTGGTAAATGTAACAGAAATGTTTAATTTTTTTAATATGAAAAGTGTCTAATGCAATAGAAGTGCATTGTCGTCGTCATTAACTTGAAGTCATCTTGGATGGCAGCATCACTCTAGCGTGATCTCAACCAGTGGCTTGCTTCAAGAGATTCACAGCAGGGTATTGTTATCTCCTTGGTGCTGGTCTACTGAGTGGGAAAATAGTTTCTTTCCGAGTTCTTTATTATTAAGTCAAAACGTAGGCAAACAAAGTAATGTGCAGATATCTGCATTGAAATCCAAATTGGTTTAGCTTTACTGGAGCTAGTTTGCCCCAGTTATCCTGGAAAAGAGGCCATTAAATGGGTGTCTGTCTCTTTTAATAGTGATAATTGTCCTGTAACCAGAGGCACTGGCAACACAGGTGACATCAGTATTGTTTACTGTTATGGGTCAGATTGAAAAGGTGAATCTTGCGTGTGCCTGCGTAAATAATGAAAGTTGAACAGAGTTCGAATCGAAACAGAAAATAACATCTGACACGTGATGTCATGTACCATCTGTTGTTACCTAGTGCATTTCGATGCGTTTTGTTGCGTTCAGAAAAGCGAATTGACCAATCAGGTCGAGTGTACTTTGTGAATCACAGAAACCGCACGACGCAGTGGGAGGACCCGCGCACGCAGGGGTAAGTGATGCTAGTCATAACAACAATAGTGCTGTTATCATGGCAGAGCCATTGCCAGAGTTCATGTGGTTTATTTGATGAATACAGACTCACTGCCACCATGCCAACTAGCTCGGCTAGTAGGCCGCTACCATCCACATTCACCATATCCATTTGTTATTATTACCACCACCACACCACAACCGTTTTATGGCCCTTTTCCAGGACCACCCGGGTGAGCCGGTGCCAGAAGAGAACTTCTTGATTTTATGGTGCAAGGGGAGATTAACAGAGGCAGACACATCGACCATCCGGCTGGGCGCCACGCCATCCGGACCACCAGTGCCCACCTCTACCATTGCCCCACATTTTTTATGGGCCAGATGCCCTTCCTGCCGCCCAACCAACAGTGTCAAAGCACTGAAGGCAACTAGTGCATTCGGATTAGGGAGAAGACGCTAGAGTTCTCCTCAACGCTGTTACCTGCACCATATCCGTACCATTACCATTTGTTATTTTTACTCAGCCCAAAAGCTAATATACATTTTACCGTCTCGTGGAGGTTAGATAAGAAGGCTGAGTCCACCTAGACACTGCAGTAAGTGAGAGTGTCTTGCTGAGCATGAGTTTGATAACCCAACAGACCCGCCACCAGGCACACATACACAGACCACACACACACGTGCAAACACCAGTTTAATGGCTGTTTGAAGTGAACCTCGGTTGAATTGTTGCCTTTGAGGGGTGACTGACTCAACGTTTATGTGGCTAGATAGCCTTTCTGATGCGAACCCGGAGAATCGCTCATCGGGCCTCATCGTGATGATGCCCGAGGAGACGGCATTGCTTCCTTTATATTGGCTTTATCATGCCAACTCCCACTATGACCCATGCAAATATGTTGCGCTTAGCATCTGTTTTTACTGGCAGCACATATGCAACTCTTGTGCATGGTAGGTATGTAGCAGTAGCACAGTGGATAGTGCAGTTTCTGCTGACCTTGAGTAAGATTAAAGGTCATTTTACCTATTGCAACTACTACTACTACTATGTCCGTTTAACAGCCGTTTATCAGGACGTCCTGGGTAAGCCGGTACCAGAAAGGTGAACCACTCTGGATTTTACTGCAGCAGGAGATGATGGGGTGGCAGTGCCATCAACTGGACCATATGCAAATCATTTGCACCTCGCTCCAGACAGACAACCACTCAGGATGCCCTTCCTGCTGCCCAACCAACAGCATCAAAGCACAGAACACAAGTCTGTTTAAATGCAGTTTCTTGTACAGCCTTGCAGCACTTGACCATTTTTCTTGTAGACGATGATTTCAGCTTCACCCACTGGTTAACAACAATCATGTAGTTAACTTTGCATCGCCTGAGTCCTGAGCCTGTTGTAGCTGCTTTACTTTACACTGACGATAAACGATAGGATGTGTCCCGTCTTGATGGTAAAGTAGGGAGATTTTACCAGTGAAAAATATTGGGGGTCCCCCAAAACAAATTATTTGTTTGGCTGTGCAGAATTGTTATTTGAAATTCTGTTTTTCCCCATAAAATTGGAAAGGGTTCCTGAAATAAGACCGGCATCATAAGTATCACCCCTGTGACAAGCACTTGTGCTGGTCACCATTGGCTTGACTCTGGAGATCAGAGTTCTGATGAAAATTAGAAAGAGCAAAGGCATTGCTTAATGTTTACAGTTTTGCTTTGTAGCCCCGTGTGGGCCCCGGTGCTGATAGTAAGATGGGTAAGTGTCTAAGCAAGTAAATGACAGATTTCTGAAGTGCTGAAACCAGAATAGGCCCTCTCTGTTTCCAGGCCGGATGTCATAGGAGGCAACTAAACTTGGCTTTAGTTTTTTTGTGTTTATTTTGTGTTGTTGTACATTTCTTTTGCTTGGTGAATGTGTGCTTCTGTTGTGTTAGGTTTAGTTTTTCCATACCAAGCCAAGAGATTGGCTTGGGGAACATCTCCAAAATGCCCTATTTTGTGTCGAGTAGGACGTAAAACCACAACTCAATCAATCCTGCTATGTAGAACATCAGCACCATGTGTCTGTTTGTTGGTGCATTCCATGGCTGGCATGGCTGATTGGTTGGTGATAGATCGGTGCAGGAGGACCCATTGCCAGAAGGCTGGGAGATGAGATACACTGGCGATGGAGTCCGTTACTTTGTAGACCACAATACGCGCTCAACGACATTCCAGGATCCACGCAGCGGTGCTGCCAAAGGGTGAGTCTCTTGGCGACATAATATGAATGTTTCCGTGAGTAAGGGAGTAAGAGTAACCATAGATTTGTATAGCACTTTATCATGACTCATCTCTTAAAATGCTCATACACGGCACATGTTAACAAGGGATCACACAGTTTTACCTGCCACCCACACGTTTATCCAAAGATGGAATGAACCATACCTGCCTCTACTCCCCAGCTGCAGAGTATCACTGCACTTTTGGCTGGTACTCATTTCCCTCGTCTCTGATATAGCCATATTTGTGCTGAAAAGGGACGTTAAACTCCAACTAACTAACTCATTTCCCATCCCACTGAGGGTAGGAGGCTGAGTTGGCCTGGGTGTCTTGGTGAAATACTGAGGTGGCTTGCCTGCCGAAGACAGTCACACATCCCAGTACTAAGCGGGCCTAACATAGAGAAACTGTTGATACGCCCAAAGCTGTTACCACTATCCCATGCTGCCACCTAGGGTTAACATTCCACTCAACACATTGCACCAGTGTTTTCCAGGTGAACATGGGTTAACTGGTTCCCCCCTTGGTTTTCTTCCTCCACTTGTTCTGGAAGCAGTGATGGGCAAATCTCAAATCAAATCTCATATCTTTTCAGAAAAGTATTTAAATCATTTAGCCAAATCTCAAATCCCGATTTTGCTTCAGATCCCAAATCTGTGAAGTCTTATCTCAAATCATATATCAAATCTTTCATGAACTAGCGGCTACGCTACGTGGTTCACGGTCGGGGGTGCAGTCCGCATCGGTCATCATTATGACGTCATTGATGACGCCATAACTCAGAAACTATAACAGATAGAGAAAAACGGAGACCACGTTGCCCCATGAAATCCTCTGAGCTATCCAATGGTGAAAACCGCATCGCTCTACGACAACTTTTGCAAAACCGGAAATGACATCATTTATGACGTCATAATTTGGTTCAAGATGGAAATTGCAAAAAAATGGCTGGAGAGAATTTTAGTATTGGTGCGTTCTACAATATAACCAAAAATCAGGAGAATCCGATCAAAAACTGTAGGATGAGATAGTTTTTTGAGCCCCCAAACACCTTAACCCTTTCGCCCCTAAGTTCCCATAGAAATATCTAAATAACCCTAAGCTCCCCAGCCGATATACATGCCACGTGGGGATAAGCTCTAGATGGACACGCCAATATCTCGGCCTTAGGGGTATTAGGCATATTCAAGAAAGCCGGAATATCGGCCTTAGGGGAATAAATCAAAGACGAGCAAGCCGGTTTTCAGG
>Ga0056133_10000243_pt1 | contig 12312 bp, 9 predicted proteins | sample WorMetGr2BELIZE1_FD_67351 | JGI IMG/M metagenome (GOLD analysis project Ga0056133, IMG submission 67351) | Marine gutless worms symbiont microbial communities from Max Planck institute for Marine Microbiology, Germany - Inanidrilus... ... | reverse complement strand
GGTCCCTCGCTCAGACGAGTTTGAATGTCAAGGTCAAAGGTCATCAGGAAAAAACATGCGCTGTGACTCCCATCACCCCCGACAGCCACGGTATGGTCCGTTCTGCTGCATGACGCACTGTAACGCACTCGCTGCAAACAACGTCACGCAGCAGCAGACGGGACCATTCCGTCGCTGACGGGGGTGATTTCGGCGGCCTGCGTGCAATTTGTTTGGTAAAACATCTTTAGCTGTAGTTTTTGTTGTTTTTAATTTCTCTTCCATATAGCTAATGGCAGATTCATCCCCAAGATCCCCTCCTGGCTACGCCTGTGTACTGGACCTTTCTTGATCTAACTCCTCAGGGAAGGGACAACGTACACTTTATGCCGTCCCCCAAACGGTAGTATCCAAACCAGTAATGCACCACACAAACTGAAGTTGTACATTACATTACAGCATTTACTGGCTTTGTTCACATCACAAACATGATTTACAAATGCCCGTCACCAGAAAACAGCAGCACAGTAGCACGGCAGCAGACAGCTGAAGCTTTTCAGACATAAAAGAGACGAATGTCTTCATGCCTGCTTCAATTTCATACAGATGTGATAACAGTGTGGCTGTATTATGCACTACACCTGTACAATACGTTCTATGCACCAGACTAAATTAAATACAGCGACGGAAGTCCAAGCTCAGCATATAAAATATACACACAGCAGCACAGAATTATTAAATTATTATCATATTTAACAAAACAGAAAGGACATCAGTACCGATAAAAATATAGATGAGTCATAGCAAAAGGCACATATTTAATTAATTAAAGAACTAGACGAATGACTAAGAAAATATTTATCTACATTCCATCATAAGCTGGTCCGTCGCCACCCTGCGGGGTGACCCAGTTAATGTTTTGGCTCGGGTCCTTAATGTCGCAAGTTTTGCAGTGAATACAGTTCTGTGCGTTGATCTGTAACCGCTTGGCCTTGCCGTCTTCTGTGTCCACGTACTCGTAAACACCTGCACGTGAAGGAGCAGTCATATCGATTGCGGTCTGCTGTTCCAAAGGTCCACTGACCATAATCCTAAACCTAACCCTACTAATCCTAGATCTGACCCTAACCTTCGGAATAGTGGGCCAGTAACGTCATATCACACGCATCCTTCCCTACGGCTACAGATCATCCTTCCCTCATCAATAAACCAATGGAAACAAGACACCTTTCAACGTCGTGCACTCAGTTTGAGAGTAACAACGGAGTTTTTACTGACCACATTAGTGGTCCAGGTAGAGCACTCGGTCGGTTGTGTGTCCGGAAAACAACTTTTGAACTAAGTGACACCTCTGACCTAGACATCTGGCACGTCGGTTCAGCTCGATCCTATCTAGCCCAAGAGGCAAGGTCAAGGTTATAGATCAAAACTCAAGGTCACACAACGAAATGTATTCCTTTCGGCTATGGATGTGCATTATGAGGCAAGACGAGCTGACGGTAACTAAAAGCAGACACGACTTTGAAACTGTAAATAAATAACAGCCATCTAGTTGGTTGTTTGTCGAGTTTTTTTGTGTTAAAGCGGCCGGTGTGATCTCGGATGACAGCTTTTTAGTTTCTGGAGTAATTTTAGGCAGACACGCTGCCAGCCTGCCAGACACCTCTCTTCATTAACGTTCATATTTTTACAACTGCTTACATGTCAGACAGACACAGATGCTTACAACAATCTGTAAACCTACAACGTCTAGTTTTCTGCCAAAGACTGTCCAAGAACTGAATATTTCAAAATACACCAGTTTTCAACAACCCCCCGTGTTCCTCATTTTCACATCTATGAGACTTTTCCCTGATTTTTAGCAAATTTCTGCGACATTTCAATGACTGCTTTCCCATTCTCTGCTGTCTCTAGCTTTTACACCACTTGCAGATTTGTGGTCACCCGTAACAATTATCACTACACATTGCACAACAAGCAAAGTAAGTGAATTGTGCTGACGCATGTGGCATATTGGCAGTTTCACAAAGAAGCAATACCATGCAGTACTTAGAGGTGTCATGCAACAGTATTTGCCAATTCAGAAACCCGACAACAGACCACACAACTCTTCTCACATCAACACTCAGCATTTGTTTCACTGTCCTGTGCAGTTACTCCAGGCACGGCTCATCAACTGCATTCAAAACGTAACTTCCAGAGATCACTGGAGCAGATTTTATACAGACAAGATGCCCTTCCTGTTGCCTAGCAACAGTATCACATATGTGTTCATAACAGTGTTTTGACACTGTCGGTTGGGCGTCAGGAAGGGCATCTGGCCAGTAAAAAATTGAGTGATAAGGTGGTGGCGACTGGCGAGGTTGTCTGTCTGCAGTGAGGTGCAAACGATTTACAGGTCCAGCTGATGCATCACGCCATTGCCACCACATCATCTCTTGCTGCATTAAAGTCCAGATTGGTTCAGCCTTTCTGGTGCCGGCTTACCCAGGTTATCCTGGAAAAGAGGCCATTAAACAGGAGTCTGTCGTTAGTGTTAGTTACTTGATTCAGTGGTCCTTGCAATCATTGTGCCACTAGGCCACTTCATCAGTGTTGTAATTGACTGATTGATCAAAGCATTGAAGGGAACAGAAACACTGACTCCAACCAGTGCAAGTGATGCATTGACCTCATCCTCCAGAAGGAAGGGACGTTGTACTATTTATGCCACCAGCAAATACACTACAGTACCCAGGTTAAATAATGTCTGTAGGTTTAAATTCCAAACTTCACTAGTGCCACAATACCCAAACCAGGCATACTGCAAGTACAAGCACTAGCTGACATTTCGCGTTCGGTGCTATGTTGCCATAGCAATGAAACCCATGCACCGATTGCAAATCTGCCTAATAGTGCACAACTCCAGGTCACCCCTACCATTCCCTGAAGTTACATCTGGGACAGTGCAGTAGTGTGGGAAATGGGAATGCAGCAAGAGACAGACTGACAGACACAGATGGCTATGATCAATATACATTTCGCCTCGGCTACGCCTCACGTGCAATGTAATGATGTAGCTTTACTGACTGACAGTCACAAGGAATTTGCGGCCGAGTCAACATACCAGCAGGGCAGAATCGTGCTTCTGGGCCGTCAAAGTGTGCGAGATTTTTGTCGACAGGTATGCTGTCATCGAGCAAGGTAAGATGTGCAGGCTGGTCATGATCGTGGTTAGTACCAGTCAGTGCAACGGACGTCAGCAGGTCGAAACTGACCTGGGCGTCTGGTGCTGGATACTCCATTGGCTTGCACTCCTCGGCTGATCTCAACAAGGTGTGATCAGCAGCTACAGAAGCAGTCATGCAAACATCGTGCAAGCAGAAGTCATTTAAATCAACAAACAAAACAGTAAACATACCGGTAATGCAACGTCTAACGTGCACTATAGAATCACCATCCACGTTATTAGCAGACTCAAATGAAGAACAATACAGTACTAATTTCAAGTGCCACCTGAACACTGTCACTGACTACGACATGCCTGTGTAGTGAAAACAATGATATCTATGGTGGCTCAGTAGAGAATATGATGGCAAAACAAGAAAAGGAGACAGGACGTTGGATGAGAAAACCAACAGAAGTTGGTTATCTCACCCGACATCCTGTTTAATGGGTATTTTCCAAGTGAAACTGGATCAGCCGCTTCACCCTCGGGCCCTTGGCTTTTATTCTTCTGCATGTTCTGGAAGCCTCTATGGATTAACAGCACAGGCTTTTTATGGTCTGGATGTCCTTTCTGTCACCCAACCAACAGTGTCAAAGCACTGAAGGAAACACAAAGCATTGACCCCAACCAGTGGCCTGACCTCATCCTTTCTTCATTCATCGCCGGACTCCAGAAGGGGTCCGCAAAATTGATTTTTGACTTTCAGTTCGCTTCAGTACCCCAAAAACCGCGGAATCGGTTTGGTTCGTGATTCAGTTTGGAACTTTGGACTTTTGAATAGTTCAACGAACGACTGATGACGATATTCAGAGTAACATACCTGCCTGTCGTAGTGCTCGGCGTTTCATGACATGTTGCAGGTAAGCCTAAGTATAAAAACTGGAGTGAGAATGAATGCTACTGATGAGACTGGGCCGTGCACTGCAGTGCAATACGGGCTAATTATGCTTACGTGTGGTAGTCGAAAGATGGAATACCGACACGACAGAAAACTGATCCTACAAAACGCTGAATTACTCACGGTTCGGTTATTGGAAAACCGAAACCTAACCATCCGACAGTTTTCCGCAGACCCCTATCACAGACTTATTGATACACTTACCTACAGGCTCGACAGCTTCTGATAGGGAGACGATGACCTAGCTAGGCTCTGCACGGCACCCTCTTAAAGCTGACCACAGTAACTGTTTGGCTTATCCAATGGGTCGTGTGCCTGTCTGTGTGAGTCGTTGTGGTATTGTGGTTAAATCCTTAAATGGATCGAGTTGGTTTTTGGTGTGAGGGCTACCACAGAGGACATCTACTTCATACTAGATCAGGTCATGATCCAACCAGAGATGGGGTGTTGGACACAGAAAATTTTCAGCTCTCACTATGACATGGTAAAGTATTCCAGCAGCTGCTGAGCTCTTCTTATCTTTACCATAAGGTCACGACTTCAAAAGAACTGACATCTGGTTAAAAAATCTGTCAGTAGAAAAAAGAACCTTTGTCGGAGTGCATATGAAGCGTCCACGGCTCATGACCCTGCGTGAGATACCACACTGTACCGGTGTACAGCATTCCTCCATACATTCCAAGAGACGAGTTAAATGACGGACGAATGTTTCGCACTTTGTACATCTCCTTCCAAATCCAGGAGTCACGGATGCGCTGTTCATAGCTCTCTGGGTTCAGTCCTATCAGATCACACAACAAAGACTATATGCAGTCTGCACACCAGCACCACTAGTACAATTAGTTGCAATTAGACAGTACACCTGCAAGTGCATCAATAATAAGTAATTTATTAAACCGTGCATACTTCAACTGATGACACAAGGATCAGCTGTCGCTGACAAACCCCACGTGACGCACTGCATCACAATACATGTGCAAAAGTCGCCAATTTTCAGTTACCTCAGCCGCATTTAACCTACCAACCTGCACATAAAGCCTCCATTGGGGTGACTCCATTTGAGTTTTGTAGAGATTTTTGGCATCAGAAAAGTACAATCCCTGGGCTATCGTGTGGCATTGTCTGCATGAGCCTACGTTTTGCCATTTCAGTAGAACACCGACTTGTGACAGACGGATGGACAGACAGACACATGACGACAACTAATACCCGCCCTAGCTAGCATCGTGTGGTAAAAATCAGCCATGGTGCGTTAGTATATTTTTCAGTATCACGAAAGAAAGACAACAACTTACCACAACACTTGCAGGATCAACAGATGGTCAAGTGGCCACCAACAACACAGTACAGAAATAAACCAGCATGTTTTTAATACTGAATATATATGTAAACTAAATAAAACAAATGCAACTGCCTATGCTCAGAGCACCTTTTGTTGGGCTTCGCAGGCTGTCATCAGTAAGGACATCAAACACAGCTTCAGCAGCAAGCATCCCACTTTTCATTGCATTGTGTGTGCCTTTGATCTTGGCAACATTCATAAAGCCAGGACTGCAGCCCACCAGGCATCCACCAGGGAATGTCAACTTTGGCAAACACTAAACACACACGCAAACTATGCACATTCAAGTCCCACATTCATCAGAAATACTGGGCCCAGTGAAGTCTTGGTTCATGTTAAAACAATGCAAAAATTATTGTAAGTCAGTTAAGACGTGATGGAGTTACTGTTGAAATTAAACCTGCTACATTATCATGTGCACAATTTAGTGTCAACATGAGAAACTGATTGATTGACTGAGTAGGGTTTAATGTCCCACTAAACACATTATGGGTCATATCAGGGACGGGCTTTTACGGGTCAAATGACCCAACCGACAGTGTCAAAGCACTGAAGTAGTAGTCCTAAGGAACAAGCTTCAATCTCACCAGGTCCATCTCACCATGTTACAAACCTACACATGCATGCAATATACAATAAAACACATAATACATACAAAAATGAATCTAAGCATAGTGAAATGGGCCTAGCGAGACAAAACCTAATTCAGAGAACTGTTAGGTCTGTTCATGTGTGTGCATCTCACTGGGCACAATTGTTGCACACAATATTGCACAGAACAGACCTCATAATTTTCCCTCTTACCCTCCAGACAATCACCATTGCTCCGATGATGTCGATTTGAGGGAAGGGGGGTTTGTCAACACGAGAAACAGTACTGAATACATTCATCAGTGTACAGTATAGCACTAACGTTATCAGTATTCATGTTTCACTTTATCAAATGCAAAACTAACGAAATACATGGCTTCAAAAGTTAATCCTGAAATTTCACCAAAAAGTGTAACTGTCAATACAGTTCGTTAATTTCAACTATATACAGCAACTGGTGTTGGACTGCAAATGTAAAGGGTGCTGAATCCTCTCCCTCACGAGCCAGCTCACCACCACCAGAACCATTTTACGACCCTTTTTCCGGGACGACCCGGGTGAGCCAGTGCCAGAAGAGAACTTCTGGACCCTATGGTGCAAGGGAAGATTAACAGAGGCAAACACACCGACCATCCGACTGGGCGCCACTCCATCCGGACTAACCAGTGCCCACCTCCACCATCCCCCCCCAATTTTTTACAGGCCGGTTGGCCTTCCTGCTGACCAACCAACAGTGTCAAAGCACTGAAGGCAACTCAGGAGTCAGCTCTTGGATCAAAAATGGTGAGGACAGCAGGTCATCTTCCCCGGTGCTTCAAGACTTCTTCAGTGCTTTGAAACTGTTGACTTTGATATGCGGCGCCTTAGAAGAACACTTACTTACTTATATGACCTGTAAAAACCTGCTCCCATTACCCAAAGGTTCTCCTTTGGGAGCAAGTCAAACTGGTTCAAGCCCAGAAAAGAAAAACAGATAGAAAAAACATTGATTAAGAGAAAGCATTCCAACAACACACTGAACACAGTACCTACAGCATATCAGCATAAGTAAACTGTTATTATGGAAATGAAATATTACCTGTACACCTCCTTCGTTCAGTGCTCGAGCTCCGTAACCAATTCGTTTTCCATTTCTCAACAGGGGCTCAATACTTGGATGATGTTTGAGCTTTTGCAGCTCTTGGAAAGGATTGACGTATGTGTTGGCATAGTCTAGCGCCACCTAGGAAACATCGGAAACTCACGGCTCACCCGCATGCTATATATTCAACAGGTCAAGTGTTGCTGTATCACAAAACTGTAACTCACATACAGTCTGAAATGCCGTAACAAACTCAGCAGAGCTACAACCAGCACATACTTCCAGTCCTCCAACACACCACAATGTCATTAACGCACAGTAAATGCGTTACTTACTAGCAGTTAGAAAACGAAAGTGAAAACAGTGGCGTCGCTGTGAATTTTGTAGCATTTCAAATCATTATGTATTGCTGATCAACTGGTAAACTTTTGATATCCACGATTTCTAGCATATGTTCCAGATCACTTCCAGAATTGAATCACTTCTTCTCTGGTCCACAATCTACCTACTCTCCAAATTTCACAAAAGTCTGCCCACAATTTTTTTGAGTCATTGTGTACACAAACACACAAACTGACAGATGAATGGTGGTGAAAACAGAACCCCCACTAAAAGTGGCAGAGCTAGCAACTTTGAGTTCCTGTTTAGCCTTACTACTTTTCTGAAGTTATGCATATTCACACTAGGCTGGGTCTCCGAAAGGTCTTATAAAACTCAGCAGAGTAACACTAAGAACACTAATGAATATCCACCGCAAAATTTTTGCATGCTGGATGTCACTAATCATCAAACCAACAGTGGACAGCAGTAAAAGAATAAAAGACAGCATTCATTTGTCTTTTGAACATACTGAAAAATGTACTATTAACTGAGTTATTATTGGGGTACCGCATTTTCAGCAGTAAAGAGAGAAAGACAATGACTTACCACAAGACCAAGTGAAACCACAGACTGTCCACCACCAACATGGTATAAAAATGAACCACCATACATTCTGTAATCCTTACACAAACATCCAAATGCTAGTTTAAGCCGTGCTTATCAGCCATCATTTCAAAATATATTATATAATTTGGTTCACTATACTAAGCCTTCAGTGCTCTGATACCGTACTGTTGGTTGTGTATCAGGAACAGCATCCAGCCTGTAAGAAAGTTGAGTGATGAGGTGCTGGCGTGGTTATCTGTCGGGAGTCAGGGGCAAATAATTTGCATATAGTCCAGGTGATGCCACTGCCACCCTATCATTAAAATCCTGATTGGTTTAACCTTTCTGATGCCGGCTTACCCAGGTTGTCGTGGAAAAGAGGCAGGCTGTTAAGTGGGTGTCTGTCTGCTTCACTACACAAGATGAGGTAACATTTTTTAAAAAGTATTATCAGCCAGAAATGCAAAATGACCATCAAAGATAAAAACCATTCACGCAGCACAGACGTCAGCTTTCCTGGTCCTCTGCCAGACATGACCCGAAGTTACAAGCCAATGGACAAGAGACTACTGCATCACAGTGTGTCTATTTATCTGTCTTTTACTGTAAACAATAATGTACTGCTTACTGACAGAGACAAGAAAAGTTCTGCACAGTGGTACTCCAGCTTGCAGTAAAACTTACATCAATGTCATGCCAATCTCACGTCAAACCATTGTCAATACAAAGAAAGAAAATACAGATGCAAACCAAAATGCACAGACAGAACTGCATGAAAATTATCACAATAATGCAAATAAAATTACAGCCAATTTTACTTATTAGTCAATTCCAAAATGCAGTGACTGGTCAGCTAATGCTGGTAAAACTGCAACCAAGACACAGCAAGCACACAGACACACCAGTGGCCAGCCGACAGTGTGTTCAACACGACCAGGCCGATGCAATGCCGGATCCACTTCCCAGAGCTCCTTCAAGCCAATACCATACGACTGAGGTTCACAGTTCTCCCGCAGCTTGAACTGCCGGAACAACTGCTTTGCAAGACTTCCATGGCAGCCTTCAGCAAATACCGTACACCGTGCATGCAGTTCCATACCACGTGCAAATGAATCCTGTAAAGAACAATATCACACACAAGCCACATTAGCTTAACTTAGTGAAAAGTAAAAACTCACTGTTACTAAGATACTATGCCTTTCAAATGCCAGCAACAACTGTAACTACTGAATTATTACTCCAAAAGTGCTTTAATGCTGCTACTGATAAGATGAACAGTGAGGTCTGAAATGCAGCCATACAAAAAATAAGCTGTAATGCAGTACCACAATACTGTTATGAAAAGTTACAAACTACACGTAAGTTTGTGTGATGAGGGGCTGGCAAGGAGCAAATGATTTGCATATGGTCCAACTGATGCTAATGGCATCCCATCATCTCTTGCTTCGTTAAAATCCAGATTGGTTCAACCTTTCTAGTGCCAGTTTGCCGTTAAACAGGTGTCTGTCTGTCTTTACAGCTGAATGTCAAATTAAATATGCAGTATCTTTCAACCTATAACATGCAACTGAAATATGACACTGCAATATTACAATGCAGCCAAATGTTGACACAATTAAGCATTAGTTACATTATTATTGGTTCACTGTCAAGTGACCATTATTTTCGTAGTGTCTGTTGGTTTGTTTGTTTGTGCAGAGTTTTTCTCAGTCGTTTTTGATCCAATTTTGATCAAACTTGGACACATGTTATATGTCATGCAGGGAAGGAAGGTTAAGTAGGCGTGAACAGCTGGTCGGGTAGTTACTAGTTGCACCCTCTCACAGCGTGGCCTACTTTTTGGCTAACCTGGCTGGTACTTATGCAGTGACAGCCACTAGCTCTTCTTCAGCACTAGCCCTGGTGGACGCTTGTTCCATGTAGCCAGAGGTTAGCCACATCTATCTGCTTCAGACCACGTCGGCGCGGCTGGCACCTTGATGCTGCTAATCAAGATGACAGAACGGTCACAGTTTTTTTAGAGGACAATGTCGAACCCTCTATTTCCTGCCCAGGATTATCTCCCTGATCGTCATGTGCATAGGAATTATTATGAAATAAATCTTTAGTAGGCAGACGCGCCTTACCGTATCGAGGCTTGGATTGAACCGCCAAACAACGGCTACCGCGCACATCACGCTCTACCTGACATGGCGACCAAGTGATTTATTCACTGGACTACATGGGCAGGTTATTATTACTATTAGATGTGTAAGAAGCTATGGAGATGGCGCAGATAACACCGTTGAGGAGAACTCTAGTGTTTTCTCCCTAATCTGAATGAGCTAGTAGCTGCCAGCAAGGGCATGCGGGCAGTAAAATTCTGCTACAGCAAAATACTCCAGTTCTTAACTGGCTTAACTGGGTGTGCCAGCTAACACAGGCTGTCCTGTGTAATGGCTGTAAAATGGTAGTAACAGTAGTAGTAGTAGTGGTACCATTAGACGTGTAACTTAGTATTAGAGCTTTATATTACCATCAACTCGTGTTGATTTTCATAGTGATGATTAACAGAAAATACACATCTGAGCACATTAATTCAAAATAACAAATATAATATTAAAAATGTCACAAAAAAGAAAATAAATTACAGATACAATACAGACCTTGGGAGATCCATCTTTATGTATACCAACATCATTTGTTGCAATGCCTTTTACACTGCCATCATCATGGTACAGGATCTAAAACAGCATAGTCAGAAGTTCCAAATAAAAAATGTACTGGTGCTGATATCAATGTGTTGAATAGTGTTCTGTAAGCATTTGAAAATGATCAACAGATACTGTTACACTCCGTTAGCAGTTTCTTGACCTCTTCCAGATAGTCCACGGCTCCCACACAGATGTGTTCGCATTGACTAATGACTATCCACATAGTCTTTAGCACTCATTCTCCAATACTAACGGCTCTATCAACTTTGCACCATTACTGATATTTCATCGATCAACATCTTCAATCAGAGAACAAATCAACCTGCTGCTAGACTGAACTGAAGTGTAGTGTTTCTGCTAGTGAACATCATCAGGCATGTGCAGCCCAAACACTGACCTCACTGGCTGCATAGCCCGGATACACCTCAACACCAAGTGCCTCTGCCTGCTCACCAAGCCACTGCACCACATGTCCAAGACGGACTATATAATTGCCCGTGTTGTGAAATGGTAAACCTGAAAAGCAACAAAACACTAATCATAAATGTGAAGTCATAAATTAAAACTGTAAGTCTAATAACACACATTTGTTGTTCTCAGCTATACATTACTTTCACTTACCAATCCTTTGAGATAGAGAGACGGTGAAGGTAACACCGTTGAGGAGAACTCTAGCATCTTCTCCCTAATCTGAATGCGCTAGTTGCCTTCAGTGCTTTCACATTGTTGGTTGGGCGGCAGGAAGGGCATCCAGCCTGTAAAATAATGGGGGGGATGATGGAGGTGGGCACTGGTTAGTCTGGATGGAGTGGCACCCAGCCGGATTGTCAGTGTGTCTGCCTCTCTTAATGTTCCCTTGCACCATAAAGTCCAGAAGTTTACTTCTGGCACCGGCTCACCCGGATGGTCCCGGAAAATGGCCGTAAAATGGTTGTGGTGTGTGTGTGTGTGGTGGTACCAATCCTTTCATATTAACATAAACCATTGTAGGTTTTACAATCTTTACAGAAATGCAACACAACTTCAGTTGCTAGCTGTAACAACACAAAAATGATTTTAAAATATACCTCTGAATATTTTAGTTATCAATTCGTGTACAATAAACTGGTACCAGAAATCAGTCGAGTGTCAGACCAACTGGTACCAAAAACTGCTACTGATTGTCTGGTACTAGAAACCAGACTTCACTACAGAAGGCCAACAGGAAGCTGCACGCGATCTATCAAATGATGCCATTTCCAACAACCGGGAGTGATCCCAAACAACAGCTCAGCAGTTGCTGAGATGGGCGACCGTTTGGCCACAATAGACATGGGCCAAAAAGTGGGGGGCTGCTGTGCCAGTTTCTGTGGGGGAACTGATTGATTGATTGAGTAGGGTTTAACGTCCCACTAAACATATTATAGGTCATATCGGGAACGGGTTTTTACGGGTCAAATGACCCGACAGTGTCAGAGCACTGAAGGAAGTAGAAGTCCTAAGGATAGGCTTCAATCCCACCAGGTCCACCTCACCATGTTACAAACCTACACATGCATACAGTATACAATAATACACATAATACATGCAAAAATAAATCTAAGCACAGTGAAA
>Ga0056133_10000242_pt1 | contig 12330 bp, 9 predicted proteins | sample WorMetGr2BELIZE1_FD_67351 | JGI IMG/M metagenome (GOLD analysis project Ga0056133, IMG submission 67351) | Marine gutless worms symbiont microbial communities from Max Planck institute for Marine Microbiology, Germany - Inanidrilus... ... | reverse complement strand
TATCAAGGACTGGTCAAACAGATCAGTGGCAGAGTGCTCAAGGTTGGCGAGAGTCAGGCCGCAATGGAGACTGCTGGTGCATGAAATGACCTCCAACCCTCAGCAATGAGGAAGGAAACAAGCAAGCAACTTTTACTTTAAGTAATAAAGTCATCTACTGTTGAGAATACTGCTCTACACAAAGAGGACATTTACCTTCTCCAGTACAAGATCAACCCTTTCGTCAGCAACAACGTTTGGCTGAATGATTCCAATTGTGAACATCTTGTCGAGTTGAACTATGCAAAGAAACACACAAACTTGCATATAAGCAAGAATTTATGTGAAATCAAACCATAAGAACAACAACTAGAATGTGGGCCGATGCCCAACGTGATGGCCGTCCGGCCGAATATAGGTGGCGCCCACTGTTCAATGCCGCAAAGTTTGGCTGACGCCCACTGCTGGAGTACCATGCAGTAACGCTGCCACGATGCGAAAGGCGTTGAAATTAACTTGCTGTGCCCCAAACTACCGGACCGATCTCAGCCGCTAGTGGGCTGAAGTTCACCATATTATGCAGATATCTGGAGGAGATATTGCTGCTTAACAAGTTTTTTTTCCGATTGTCAATATGTGCCTTAGTTGCTAAGACATAGCCTGACAAAGTTGTACGATGGTGAGCAGATGGCGAATTTTGGGCAATTTTTTGCGTCCTGCATTTTCAGCGAGCTGCATGCAGCACGTTTCAGACCTGCATCCTAAATCTGCACTAATGCCACACCATATGTGGAAGCATCCAATCTCCGACGGCTAAGATTAGGTGAGGAAAAAAAAGAAGAAGAAAGAAGAAGAAACCACGAGGCAAAAATATAATGTCCGCAGCTGCTACGCAGGGCGGCCATAACCAGCGATCAGCAAACATTACTGGTAAACTGTAACAAACAACCGCTTCAAACTACACATGTACATAAATATAAATTTATTTTAACATTCACATCTAATTTTGAAAAAATGTAAACTGTAAATTAAAAAGTGCATGCCAATAGTCGTGTAGTTTGAAATTTTAGACACATCTTTGCACAGTTCTTCTGCAGCTGAGCCTCTTGTAATAAATCAAATTTTTAAAAATATCATCCAAGCAGTCACAAAAAATTGCAGACTAACTAACTGTAGTATAACAGCCACAAACATCAAGCCAGCAAAAAGATCACACAACGCTGTATAACAAGCTTTATTGCCAAGAAAGCAGATGCTAAAATTTCTCTGAAATGTGCACATCTGAAATGCATGTTTCTGAAATGAAGCGATAGACGTGGTGCCATAGAAAAAGAAAACAGAGAAAAAAATTCATTATGTCATGAAGAATTTTTTTTATTTGTTAAGATAATTATGAAGTTGCAGGCTACGAGAACAGGCATCAAGACCATCAAGCTGGTAGACAGGAAAAACACAGAAGTGCACAGTGCATAAATTGGCACAGCTTAAGGGGTATGCTAGGTACATCCTCCAACATTTTAAAGTGTGGTTACCTCACTCCACTGTTCAAAACTATCAAAATAAAGACGCACAATGCAAAACCGCCACAATTAATTCACATGCGTCATTTTTTTCATGTTAAAGTATTGCTGCACTTCACACATGGTTTGACAGTTCTGATGCTGTCATCACTTTTTGGTCCAAAGTTGCACTGGTAGAAATGTTGACCAGAAATTAAAAGAGTGAACACGATGAAACAACTACAGCCAGTAGCGTAGCGATGCTCCGAGGGGTTCAGCAGTAAGGTCCTGGTCCTAGATACATCATGAAGAGTAAGTAAGTAAAATTTCAACAACCGCTGTCCAGCATATACTATAATTCTATGGGCATATACGACGTTACAGCAATCCATACTGTTCATATACTTTTCGTTTGGCAAGTTCTGTTCAGTTGGGCAATTTTTAGGCCATATTGCACTAGGCAAATGTGGCCTATTGCTACAGACTGAGTAGTCTGTCAGTCTGTCTGTCAGTTGGTCTGTCTGTAACGACCACAAGACCTGTAAAAATGGCTGAAACGATCGAGGTACTGTTTGAGAAGTGGACTTGGGTGGGCCCAAGGAACAATGGTCTAGATCCTCCACAGGAAGGGACATTTCTAAGGGGATGACCTAGGGATTCTCCCACACACTGCGGAGGACCTTTCCCAGTAACTCCCGACATCGGAATTTCCCCACGTTGTTGACCAGAGTTCCGACTGGCCAGCTGTAGACGCATTCGAGTGTCACATTAAATTTTCCCAATGAAAAATCCTGCCCTGCGATATGGCCTCTCGTCAGAATTTCTCTATCACATATTTGGTGTCACTTTGGCATAGGGCCCCCGAAAGTCGGACATGTCGGTTCACTGAACAGCTTGTAGCTATGCCAATGATAACAGCATGGAAAGCAGCGGCAGCAGCGGCGGCACACGGCTGACTGGCTGTCTACCTTTTGTCGACGTCGCAGTTCTTGGCATGCTGAGTCTTATTCTCTCAACACCCATCATCATCTCGTCCTCATCTTCTCCAGATATTTGCAAGTTTTTAACCAACACCAAAAGTCTCAAATGCACGTTTACAGGACCTTAAGCCGATTTTGTTATGATACACTATTCACAACCTCAAAGAGTAACAGCAGTGATGGAGTCTCGAGACACGAGTCCTGTCTCAAGATATCTTGAGACATGGTTTTACATGTCTCGGTCTCAAACCTTGTATGTCTTATCTTGGCTCTGTCTTCAACTTGTGTGTCTCATCATGGCTCAGTTTCATGACTGTGTACACTTACTGTCCACATGCATCATCAGCTGCCATTGCACGTGCGTTCCGTCGGAGTGAATTGTTTGTTTGCCCGCAGTGAGTACGAATTAGTGACCGCGCAAGATTTACTGACCATTTGCTGCATCAGCTGATGCTGGGCAAGTGTAATAGACACTCAGTGTGACACTGCATGACTGTAATACATCTTGATAGGCTGATAGCTGTGTGCTGGCAATATGTCAGTCTGCAACATTCCAAAATGTCTCTTTGTCTCATCTGGTCTCATCCTAATTATGGCTGCCCAGCGTAGTAAATGCGGACATTATATTTTTGCCCTGTGGTTTCTTCTTTCTTCTTCCTTCCTTTTTTCTTTCTTTGCCTAATCTCAGCGGTCGGAGACTGGATGTCTACCATACTTTCACACATGGTCTGGCCTTAGTGCAAATTTAGGATGCAGGTTTGAAACGTGCTGCAAGCGGCTCGCTGAAAATACAGGACGCAAAAATTCGCCATCTGTGCACCATCGTACAACTTTGTCGGGGTATATCTTAGCAACTAAGGCAGATATCGACAATCTGAAAAAAACTTGTTAAGCAGCAATATCTCCTCCAGACGTCCTCACAATATGGTGAACTTCGGCTCACTAGCGAGATTGGTCCGGTAGTTTAAGGCACCCCAGCTAATTTCAACAGGTTTCGTGTCTTGGCAGCGTTACTGCACGGTACTCCAGCATTGGGCGTTAGCCAAACTTTTTGGCGTTGAACAGAGGACGCCACCTATATTCGGCAGGGCGGCCATCACGATGGGCATCGGCCCACATTCTAGTCCTAAATGTCTTGCTTCACCTGAGTCGTCTCATGCCTTGACATCTGTCTTGGCAAATGTCTCAGAAAAATGTATCGACGCCAATCGGGAGCTAGAGTTAAACTTTTGATTAGAAAGTTTCACTGTTCACCTCAATCTGTCAGCAGATATGAACCTTTCAGATAAAGAGAAAGCTAAAAACTCTAAACTGTATGCACCAACACACTGACATGCATGCATTTATTACAAATATCTAGACCTGCAAATTTTAGTAACTGCAAAAACGCAACCAGTGACAAATTTCAGTCAGCTAAATTATTCTCTCAGTTTTTACTGGTCACTTTTTCAAGAACACTTTTAGTTCTCTCAGACAAAAATTATTAATACTTAAATGTGTGAATTTTCTGTAACTTTTGTCATCTTTAAATTTGTTTTATATATGTCAAGGTCTTCAAAATGTTTGTGACAAGATGCACGATACTGCATGTTAAAAATTGTAACAAGTTGTTAAAAATTTGCTGATATATAACATAAACTTTATTCATTAATGTTAACATCTAGAAGCACTAGTTAATCAAACAAATAACTTCAATGGATGACAGCCCTAAAAAGTGTGAAAAATCAATATAGATGCAGCACATGAAGCAAAAAATCTGCTGGTTTTTTAAAGTGAGACTTTTCACATAACATTCTACTGAATAAAGAAGTATTGCATCATACATTTTCGTGCTATAATTACCACATGCCACAGTTACAGATGACAAAATTACACCATGAGGCACCAAGAAACAACTAACATGCCAAAACGTATCAAAATGCATGTGATAACAATTACATTGGACAGCCAGTGTGAAACCTCTTTCCTCAGCAGTCCCTTGGTGGATGAAGAAAGGATAAGGCCAGTGGGTGACTTTTCGTGGTCCATGATCAGTATTCTGACTTTCCTTTGGTGCTTTGACACCGCTGGTTGCATAACGGTAATGGCATGACTTTGTCAGGAATGACGCAGTATGTGGAATGACTCAACAACCTCCACTTTCATCCGTTGTCAAGTCCCGTTGACTCTCTCTGTTTGGACATCTCGCTCGAATTAATGCGTTGGCTGACGCCAATCAAATTCTGTTTATGCAACTGCCGGATAAATGGAAAAGACCCCCAGGAGGCCATGCTCCACCTGGAACCAAAGTTTTTCCAACGACCTGTCCACATTTGGCACGAAGCTGCCAGAAGCCAGGGAGGCAGCTCAGAACCGACCGTTCTGGAGGATGTCAACGAAGCATAGTGCCACGCACCTATAGTGGCGCATGTCATACTGGATTGATTTGGAATGGCATCTGGCCTGTAAAAACCTGTCCCATTTATCCCCCAAAAGTTCTCTTCCAGAACAAGTGGAAAAAGAAAACCGAGGAAACCGAGGAGAAAATGACTAACCACTGTTCACATGGAAAACAACCAGTAAAACTGAGTGGTAGTTAAATCTTGTGCTGTTGTATCATCATCGTCATCATCATGTACGGGTAGTGCACATCGGCCTTAACCCCTGCTATCCCAGGCGTTCTGCAAGTAGAAAATAATTACGATGTCACCGTCAATAACGGTCCATTGACACAAGTGCTCAGTACACACTACCCGTGTTCATGGTCCGTGTTTAAAATGACGCCCGTGTTCACGGACCATGTTGATGGGCGACCGGCGGTATCGATGGCCCGTCAACACAGCTAGTGTGTACCAAGCAATGTCACAGTGAAAAGTTATTGAAAAAAGCTAACCTTGTGTGTCGTCTTCTTCGTCTTCCGATTCACTCGAACTTTCACTCTCTTCCATCATGACGCTGCTGATGTGAGACCGACTCTTCCGCGCTTCCGTCTGCGGAAACTTCGGATCGTATATCTGCAAGCAAGTCAGTCGGCATGTATGCACATGCACCGCTGTATGATGCAGTACAAAGAAAACAACGTAAAAACCAGGACTACAGACAAATGTAGTACTACACTACATTACATCCGTTTAGCGGCCTTTTTCCCAGGACAACCTGGGTAAGCCGGCATCAGAAAGGTAAACCATTCTGGATTTTTGTAGCAAGAGATAATGGGGTGGCAGTAGCATCAGCTGGACCATATGCAAATCATCTGCACCTCACGCCAGACACATAACCATGCCAGTACCTCACCACTCAGTTTTTACAGGCTTGAAATGTAATAAGTTAATAACAGCAGCTCACCGCCAGCATCAGGTTAATGACCAGCAGATGTCGTGGTCCTTCCCACAGCCGCTGTAGCCCGATATCTCGTGAAAAACGGCAATAACAGTGCCTTTGAAACTTTCTAAATATCTCAACAAAAACGCATTTTATAATTACGAAGAATAGCTTATTGGATTCAGCTTGCATTGCTGTACAAGAACATGTAATTCTGCTGACAGTCCGCGACCAACTGTCAAGAATATTTGATAGCGAACATGGGGATACTTTGTCCCCCATGCACAAATGTTTAAAGTTTCTTGGATGCACAACCAGACCATTAATACAGTAAATGTACGCACAAAAATTGCAAGCGCTTACTAAAAATCTAGATGCAATAACTCGGCCAATAACAAAATGCAGAAGGTAGCGTGGTGGCACAATGGGTAGAGCGCTGGACTTGCGATCAATAGGTCATGGGTTCAAATCCTACTTGGGGCAATGCTGTGTAACAACCTTGGGCAGGTTGTTCACACCTATGCGCCTCTGTCACCAAGCAGTATAACTTGGTAGCGGCCAAAAGGTAGTGATGCTCTGTGGCTGGGAAGGTAACTGCAGGACTGGTGGAAAGTAATGGCAGCCGGGTGGATGACTTACGGTCACCTGCAGGCTGACCATACCTGCAGGCTGACCACGTGTGGAAGTATAATAGACATCCAATCTACGACTGCTGAGAGTAAGCAGGAAAGGAAGAAAAAGAAGAAGATAGTAACCACAGCTCAGAGCTGCAAAATATAATGGCCTTGGGCCAGGAGCTGATCTTGTTCTACAGGCAGTGAGCCCGCAGGCTGACTGCCTGTAGACCGGGATAAGCTCCTGGCCCAACGTTTGGTATCGAGTATGGGAAGATTTACCTTTTTTTAGATGGTTCTCAGTCATGAAATCACGACAACAGCATTACAGGCCTAGTAATTAACAGTCAGCAGCAGCTGCCTGTGTCATCAGCTTGGCTTGACATCCTTCAATAAAGTTCATTCATCTGATTATCGCTTAATTTTGTACGAAGTGGCGAAAATTTCACGTTGTGCCATTGACTGCTTTATTGTTTTTAGCATAACCACACTGGCTTCGTCAGCTATGGGGCACTGGGCACGTGCCCCCTCGACTTCCAACAATGTAAGTTTTTCAGTCAACTTTAGACCGATGTCACACCTGCGATTTTGTCGCGCATCTTTGACACACGAGTTTGACGCGCATCAAAGTTGCATAGAATAGAGCAGCGATCTATTTTGAAAACGAGTCGCGCGACTGTGCGACACGCCATGACGAAACGTGCGATACGCCCTGTCACACTTGCGACTTTGACGCGCGACCGCTTGTCCCGTGTCAAAGTCGTGCGACTTTGTTGCAGGTGTGACATCGGTCTTACAGCTGCACAAAGACTGCCAGCGACTTTGCGTGGTTGCCTCTCCAACCATGTTTATATTCTGCGATAGCAGTTGTGGTAGTTCAGTCGCAACTATATGAACCTTGCTACCTCCGCCAAGAAGCATATGTTTGTCTGCCTGTGTCTGTCTGTTAGCAACTTTGTGCAAAAACTTCTGAACAGATTTGTATGAAATTTTCAGGGCAGGTTGGCGATGGGCCAATGATTAAACTTTGGTGGCAATCCGGATCACGGACCTGGATACAGATATGGATCCAGATCGTGACACTGGTAAGACGTGCCTTGGCAGAGGCACACACTGTCCCAGTGCTTCTAGCTTCGTGTACTATTTCATGTCATCTTGTGTGACAAAGAAGTTTCATGTAGTTTTGTGCCCCCGTCGCACCAGATCCTGGCGATGCCACTGCACCACCATATTAGTTTACGCTACTGTTTAATTTTGTAAACGCTGACACATTACTTATTGTGTACATGGATGCATCCCCACCACCATCCCTACTCAGCAAAGGGGACGTTGAACTCTGTGCATAATAAATCGATTAATCAAGTCATCATGTAGAAATGTGTAGCACAGTTCAGAAAGTTATTTCCGACCTCCTTCCGTTCAGCCATTCCTTCGAGGACTTTGTGCTCATGTGCAAGCTGGTCAGTAATTGTCTGTACCAAGAGTGGGCAGTTGGCACCACGAACCACCGAAACCAGTGCACCACTCTGCCCATCACAAATTACACACAGCTTACTAAAAACACAAAGTACAACAACTGGTAGCATCTCGGCACAATGACTAAATATTCATTCGTCCTGAAAATTTCCCAAAAATGGATTTTGTTCAGCTGTGAGTTGCCAGGATGTTTCCAACAAAGTTACAAAAGGGCAGAATGCTGACACACTTCTGCCGGGGTTCGACAGGGGACAGAATTTTCCACCGGAAATGACAGGCCACGACATTTTCTCACCCGTGACTGTGGAAACAAATCCAAAACGTACCCCTCTGGCTCACGTGAACCAAATGATGCCAATATGCTTACATGCCTGTGAGCGGTGGAGCCTAAATGCCACTTTCCACTGGCATACTTTTTTATTACTTTAATCATAAAGTATTGAAAGTACAAGACAATATATCAGATATAGATGTATTCTCTTGACACAGTGTACACTATTTTAAACACCAAATTATATATAATTTTCTTCATTTTCGTAATTTCTTTACAGTTAGCTTCAAAATGTAACATATCAGTTACAAAAGTGCTTCAACTTCTGGTGGCTCCACCCCCAGATCTCATGTCGGAGCATGAGCCTGGACCCCACTGGGACTTTCGTCTCCCAGACCCCCTAACTTGGCACATAATTTTCTTCATTTTCCGAATTTTTTAGAGTTAGCTTCATAATTTAATATATCAGTTACAAAAATGACTGCTGCTGCTGCTGCTACTACGACTACCATTTTAAGCAGGACAACATGGGCTAACCGGAACCCCCAGTTAAGAACTGGATGATTTTGTTGGAGCAAAGTTTTGCAGCCCACATGCCCTTACTAACAGCATTTAGTACATCTGGATTAGGGAGAAGACCCTAGAGTTCTCCTCTATGGCGAAACCTCTACTGGGTTATGTGATAGTTAAAGATAACTAAGCTTCATGCAACCAGACCCTAGCCTTTACCAGCTCAACAACTACTACTTTTGGTTACTGATTAACTGGCCAAGTTTTCACGAATTAATCCAGGTGACGCTGAGTCTCCTTGAAGCCAGACTTTTCGATTTATGGAGCAGGATTTTATTGGCTGGGTGCTTTTCCTGTCAACCAATCAACTGTGCCAAATTACTGAAGGCAGAATTATAACCAGCACTAAAGAAGAAGAAAACAAGGTACGGAGACGGTGCAGGTAACACCGATGAGAACTCTAGCATCTTTCTCTCTACTCCAAATGTGCTAGTTGCCTTCAGTGCTTTGAGACTGATGGTTGGGCAGCGGGAAGGGCATCCGGCCTGTAAAAAATATGGGGGGATGGTGGAAGTGGGCACTGGTTAGTCCAGATGGAGTGGCGCCCAGTCGGATGGTCAGTGTGTCTGCCTCTGTTAACCTCCCCTTGCACCATAAAGTCCAGAAGTTCTCTTCAAGCACCGGCTCACCTGGGTGGTCCCAGAAAAAGGGCTGTAAAACGGTTGTGGTGGTGTGGTGTGGTAAAGAAGAAGAAAACATAGATCAAAATAAAAACTCACAGCATAGAAAAGGAAGCAAGGCTCACATTTGCCACGATACCGCTCCAACGATTCAATTGAGTCAGCTTTGGCCTACACATTAACAGTCAATCTACATTACATGGTCCAAATTCACTGTCACAGAACAATGTATTGCACAGATCATGGACTCAATACTGGCACCTGATATCACACTTAGCCTATAAAAATAAGATAATATTAGACGCTTCTGTGACTAGGAAAATACAATTAAACTCAGTACCAATACTGTAAAACATAGGTATATTTCACTCATCAAGATAAACATAGTCCTTTGACATCATCCTTTAAAAGTATTTCAGTCGAATTTTGTGAGTTCCAAATAATGAAACAATTTGTTATAATTAGAATGCAAATATTACATACACAATTTCAAATTTTACTCAGTATAACTGCAAATGGTTTGTACATCCTAAAATGAAATCAATAAACATTTAAAATCACATACTAGTATTGTACTCAATAATACAATTGTACTATTTTTACCTCTGCCAAGGAGGATATGCTTTCGTTGTTGTTTGTTTGTTTGTCTGTCAGCAACTTTGTGCAGAAACTTCCAAACGGATTTGCATGAAATTTTCAGGGTAGGTTGGCAATGAGCCAATGAACAAATGATTAAATTTAGGTCGCAACCTGGATCACCATCTGGATACAGGGATTGTGTTCCGGATTTGTCACTATTGGGAGTTACGGAAAGTGGTTAACGGACATAAATCTGCTGTTCATACTGATTCGCCAGATGGCATCATCGGTAAGACGTGGCTTGGTGGAGGTATGCACTGTGCCAGTGTTTCTAGTTATATTTTGTAAGCACTATCCTCCCAATGTCTCAAAAATTAACTACCAAACTAACTAAAAGCCTCACGTCAGGTTTCACTGACCACTTTAGCAATATGTTAGCAAAGTGTGAATTTTTGGATAAGTATACCCCTCAGGTATTGGGGACACATTTCCCTCATTTCCCCAGAGCAGACATCTGTGCTCTTAGTATAATTTAGAAAAAAAAGTGCTATGCCACAAAAAACGGAATTTATGTCATACCGTCGCAAAGCGCAGGAGGTCATCTCCAATTTCATTCTTGACACGTTTGAAAGTAGAGATGAGTGCTTTGCAAGGACCACACCACTCTTGATAGACGTCAACCACTTCACAGCACATAAATCAACATCTCGGTGCTTATCCAGCAGCAGAAAGTTGAAACTGTTCAAATTTGACATCAGTCAACTTACTCAAACACGTGAAAATATTGAGACGAGACTGAGACATCATTCAAATGCTTGAGACATGAGACGTTGCAAGACACAGGAGACATGAGACTAGTCAAGACATTAAGGATTAGATTGGGACGGGACTAAAACGCTGTTAAAATGTCTGAGACTGAGACATTGCCAAGGTACAGCGTTCAAGACACTTTATATAGCCAAAAAACAACCGCAAAACAACCATTTTATGGTAAATAAGTAAACAGCGAGTAAATGGGCCTAGTGGCCTACTTTGAGCAAGACATGCCAGTGTTTGAGCACAGAATAAACACTCAGCTATGCCTGCCAGAGACACAGTCAAGACACAGTCATGAGACATGAGACATGACAAGACATGGAAACTTGAGACAGAGCCAAGACAAGATATACAAGTGTCGACACTAAGCCAAGACCGAGACAGTGAAAAACCATGTCTCAAGAGAGTGTCTAGACAAGACACATGTCTTGAGATGTACCTGTTAAACCCTCCTTGCCAATGACTTCTTCCCAGTCTTCCTGTGAATCCACTTCAAGCTGCAGAGCAACTTCTTTACCCTTGCCTCGTCCTGCCATTGTTTCACTCACTCCTCACCACTTTGAAGCCGGCAGAAATGATAAGGTCAAACGTTCGGCTGAACACTGGCCTGCCTGTACAGAAAGCAGTGTACCATGCAAAATACTCTCGTTTGCAAACCAGACTGCAATGCAAATAAGTAAGTAAAACATTTATAAAGTGCCATAATTATGAGGCTGCATGGCAGTACTATGTACACAGATGCGGCCTATTGTTGCCGACCAAGTAGCATGGTCTGTCGGTCGGTCTGTCTGGTGGTCTGTCTGCCACACTAATGAGCCCTGCAAAAACGGCTGAACTGATCAAGATGCCATTTGGGTTGAGGACTCCGGTAGGCCCAGAGAACCATGTATTAGATGGGGGTCCAAATCCCTTCATGGGACAGGGCAATTTTTTTGGGGAAAGGGGCATCCCATTGTAAAGTATAGGGATACTCTACCGTCGTCTGTCCAAAAACAGCTGAACCGATCCAGATGCCATTTGGGTCCTGTTGTCGTGGGCTTGGATGGGCCCAACGAATCATGTGTTAGATGGGGGAGCAGAGGTGCTGAGGGATGTTGCCATGGCAACCAATTTTTGCCTTTCCATGGGCTATAACTCTGGTTGCATAATAGCTAGTAACACGCTGTTTGACTCCAGAGGTGGGTTTTCGGGGTCAAGCCATCCGATGAAGACAGCCGATTTCAAGGCTCTATAGACACATTCCATTATTTTGTCAAATGGAATATTCAAAATGCCGACATGATGATACATGTTTGATTTTTTACAGAAGCACAAAATTAACCTGTAACATAATTGGTTCTACTGGCAAGTCAATGCAGAATTTTGTTGACTCCACAATGGGGCATACGACAGTGGTAGAGTTCCATCATGGAATTCCATACCTTCTAATTAAGTTGTCTATTACATTTTGCAGATTTGACTGCCATTTGTGTTCCTGAATAAACTCCAACATACAAAATATAATCAACTAGAAATGTGGGCCAATACCCAACGTGATGGTCGCCCTGTCGAATATAGGTGGCGCCCTCTGTTCAACGCCGCAAAGTTTGGCTGACGCCCACTACTAGATGCCGTGCAGTAACGCTG
>Ga0056133_10000240_pt1 | contig 12358 bp, 4 predicted proteins | sample WorMetGr2BELIZE1_FD_67351 | JGI IMG/M metagenome (GOLD analysis project Ga0056133, IMG submission 67351) | Marine gutless worms symbiont microbial communities from Max Planck institute for Marine Microbiology, Germany - Inanidrilus... ... | reverse complement strand
CATCACACCTGTGATGCGAAAGCTTCACTGGCTGCCAGTACGGCAAAGACTCCAGTTCAAGACAACCGTTCTGGTGTTCAAATGCATTCGTGGACATGCTCCGGTGTACCTGTCTGAATACTGCAAGTCGACAGCTGACAATACTGGCCGTTCACATTTGTGATCAGCCAACACGTGCCTGCTGTCTGTTCCACGGACACGAACAACCTATTGCGACAGGAGTTTTGCCATCAGTGGACCAGCCACGTGGAACAGTTTACCTGTGGCACTGCGGTCAAATGATGCTGCAGAGACCTTCCGAAGACATTTGAAGGCATTCTTGTTGAACTCTTTTGACAATTAGTTGTATACAATTATAGACAGTTGGGCTACCATAATGCTGTTTCTGCCGACATAGCGCATTTGTGGCCGCTGGGTGATCTTGCGCTCTATAAATACCCTTAATAATAATAACTAGATGGCTGTGTTGTGTGGGATGCCCATACAGTACTCTGCTTGAAGCGCTTGGCTGTCTGTGCGACTGTCTAAGTGGGTGTGTCCAAGGATAACAAGTGGTCAAAGTAATTTGACATAAGGCGCATCGTTGCTGTAAAAGGATGGTTCAATCTTAGTCGACAGGTGATGGCAACGTGTCCTTCCATAAGGGCACATCGGCGCCACCTGGCGAATACGATGGAACTTGTGCATCCTTCGGCCCACTCGAGTCCACAACCGATACGGCAAATGGATCGGTTCAGTCGTTTTTGCACAGCTTACGGCAGAAAGTGCCTATACTTTACAATGGGCGCCTTTATCCACCAGACTTGCCCCTTCCCATGGGGATCTGGACCTACCATGTAACACATGATGCTTTCGTCCCATACAATTCCACAACCCAAATGGCACCTCGATCGGTTCAGCCGTCTTTGCACAGATGACCGCGGAGTGTCTCTATACTTTACAATGGTTTGCCTGTTTTCCCTCAAAATTGCCGCTTCTGATGTTGGCATCTGGACCTCATTTAATGCATGGTTTATTGGGCCCACCCAAGTCTGGAACGCAGATGGCAAATTGATCGTTTCAGCCGTTTTTGCAGGGCTAACAGACTGACAGGGCGACAGAAAGACCGACAGACCATGCTACTCAGTGCGATGTGGCATAATAATGAGTAACTGTGTGGGATACAACAAAGCAGCAATCACCTGACTCCATTGTTATATATATCGGTCCGGTATCCCACCTAAACAGGTATGCAAGGACGTATTAATATGATTATTAGTTTCAACCGGAAAAATATTTAATTATTACGATTATTCGACTAATTATTAACTATGTAATTATTACGATTATTCGATTAATTATTATAAGGAAAGTTTACTCTAAAGTTAATAGTAACACAACTTCAAGGTTAGCTACGTGGCGCCGCCAAGCGAATGAAATAGCAATGCGTCGTGATTTCGCCACGAGTACAGGACGTCGTAGAAGAGTGCTTAAAAGTGACAGAAACTGGAGTTCCGTTCATCGCTAAGATGGCGCCTCAAGGATACATGATAACCATTTACCATATAACAAACATATTCTACAAATATCGTTGTTGTATGAATTTTGTCCCGTTTCACAAATGCAAACAACAACTTTTATTTATTGTGACCCGATATGCATTCATTTCTAATCCTGTTCTGCTCTTAGATGTTTTAGAGTTCGGCTGTTAAATTTTTTAAGTATGTAAATCACGCATGATCTTGCGTTCAAAAGTACACTCCGTGTGCATGCTCTACAGGCCAGGGGAATGACTTCCAATGGTACAGATGGAAAGCCAACATTCCATAGGCATGCCAACCTGTCGTGACTTTCCGCGATTTGTATTCATTTCGCAGATATCGTGGCCTGAAGTTGGAAGTCGTTGACGATGTTCACGCTTTGGTTGACCTTTTTGGAAAAAGACCCTTTACAGGCAAATTTTCAAAAATGTTTTCCGAGAGGATTCATCACGACTGATCTACGTATTGTGTGCAAACTTCATGAAATTTAGTTGACCGGAAGTCCGTGAAATCGCGTGTTGCTTACCAGACAAAAAAAATTTTCTGCTCACTCCCCGCTCTCGCTTCTGCGTAGATCGCACCCATAATCTGCCAGGGCCAGCTCCAGACAATATACTCGGAGCAGCCCAAATTTCATCCATACCTATTCACTTCCGGCGGAGTTATAGCCGAACGTGTGAACGTCGTTGAAATGCGCCACAAAATCTTTCCAGTACTCACCGAAGCTACAGCTTCTTCGCCGAGTAATAATAATAATAAATGCGGAGACTGCTATTTCTTGTATCGTAAATTTGTTTTACTAGTACTCATTTTCAATCAAGAGTGGATACTTGTGAGAGTAGTTGATGATGTTTGCTGGCTGGGGTGAGTGCCTGAAGTTACATTTAGTGCTCTGACATTGTTGGTTTGATGACATGAGGGCATCCGGTCTATATAATACCTCTGTTAAGGCTCCCTTTTGGAACAAATAGAGAAAGAAAATGGAGGGTTTCACTTGGAAAACAGCCATTAAAGTAGAAGAGAAGGAGTATGTATTTTGTGAAACAGTGATATGCTAGATAAGACACACACAACAACAACAATAACAACAACCATTTTGCAACCCTTTTGGGACTACCCGGGTGCGAGGGACTAATCCGCAACCCACCTCCATCCCCCCCATTTTTACCCCAGATGCCCTTCCTGCCACAACACTGCCAATTTATCCTGGCTTGGGTCAGGCACCAAATATGCTGGCTTGCATACCCAGTGGCTTGGTTATGTCTCATTCTTGTGTGCTAGATAAGAATGAGACACTTTTTTATTGCTGTGATCTGTCGTTAGTATTCCGGTACTGTATTTGCTTTCATCTGTGCTTGAAAATTTATCCGGATTTTCATGCAAACAGTAGCTGAGCGAATGACAGGTTTGAGAGAAGTAGAATGCTTTCAGTTGTCGTTGACTGCTTGTACAGTGAATTTTTTTCTGTCTGTGATGCAGAGGCTGCGCAGTGCAGAAATGCTGGAAATGCATCAAAGGACACGTGAAGCTGTCGACTCTATTGTACAACATTATCAGGTTGTTGCTTGTATTTGACAAACAGTACAGCAGTGTTGACAGCAGATAGTTGTATTGCATTCATAGTTTCAGGCCGTTTTTTTTTAAATTTTTTGTGTTTACTTGTTTTTGTTTTTAGTTTCTTCTTAATTAGTTTTTACTGTGCAATGCCATGCTAGTGTGGTATATGCCATAGTCGTGTGTCTGTCTGTTACAAGTTGGCATTCTACTGAAACGGCTAAACATAGGATCACGCAAACAATGCCACATATAGCCCCGGGACTGTTGTCTTTGTCTTCTGGTGCCGGAGATCTTGGCAAAACTCAAACGGGGTTATTCCCAATGGAGGCGCCAAATGTAGGTGGGGTAAGTTAAAATTGGCAGCTTTCGACAAATAACTTGTAAACATCGACCGTCGCAAGCGTTCTCATCTTAATTCGGTTGCAGGTTTATCACACTGAGCATTAACCTTTGTTTGCAGCATATTTGCCACGATGCAGCGCATTGTGCGGGTTCGTCGGTGACAGCTGATACTTGTTTGTTTTGGTCATGTTTAAGAGATATGGTATAGAGACAGTGTAGGTAACACCATTGAGGAAAACTCTATAGTGTCTTCTTCCTAATCCAAATGCAGTAGTCACCATCAGCAAGGGCATACAGGCAGTAAAACTTTGCTCCAGCAGAATCGTCCAGTTGTTAACTAGGGTGCCCGCTATTACAGGTTGGCCTGTAGAATGGCTGTAAATTATTGTTGTTGCTGTTGTTGTTGTTGTCTTGTGTGGGAGACTTAAGCTTGCAGATCATGTATTTCTTGAGCGTACAATAAATATTTACTAGAATGTGGGCCAATGCCCAACGTGATGGTCACCCTGCCGAATATAGGTGCCACCCTCTCTTCAACGCAGTAAAGTTTGGCTGACGCCCACTACTAGAGTGCCGTGCAGCATCGCTGCCAAGATGCAAAAGCCATTGAAATTTGTAGGGGTGCCCCAAACTCGCCAACAGATCTCAGCCATTAGTAGGCCAACGTTCACCATATTATGAGGACATGTGGAGGAGGTATCAGTGTTTAACAAGTTTTTTTTCAGATTGTCGATACATGCCTCTGCTGCGAAGATACAGCCCGACAAAGTTGTGCCATGGTGCCAAAATGGCGATTTTTTGCATCCTGTATTTTCAGCGAGCAGCGTGCAGCACATTTCAGACCTGCACTCTAAATTCGCACTAAGGCCACACCATGTGTGGAAGTATGGTAGACAGCCAATCTCCGACTGCTGAGATTAGGCGAGGAAAAGAAAAAGAAGAAAGAAGATAGAAATCACGGCAAAAATATAATTGTCTGCCCTCTTACATAGGGCCACCATAACAAATCATTGTGTGATGTCTGTTAGAAACTGCTGAGTGAGACAGTCAGGCAATGTGAAGACGTCTGCAAACAGCAGATTAAAGAAGCCATTGACAGCGAGCAGGCATCACTGGCAGATGTCATGCAAAACCAGGTTTTTGTTTTCGTCCATTTATGATAGACACAATGAGACTGAAGCTTTGGATTATACATATGCCATCTAAACGTCGTTTTCTAGGATAATTTCCAAAGCCCTTCACTTCTTCTAGCTGTCATTGTATTTAAGCAGAGTCATTCTTATGGGTTATGGTATTAGAGAGGGAGTTAGCATCCCCTTCCAGAGCTTTGATGACATGGTGTTCAGTTTTGATTCTGTCACCGGACATGTTGCTGACTTGTTGCCTATTGTGTATTGTCGTGTGATTGCCGCTGTTCCCATTATGAAAAAAACGTCTTGTTTTGTAGCAAGAGGTGATGAACAGGTTAATAGAAGAACGCAGCTGTGCACTGGAGGTCCGTTTTGAGGAATGTCTCGCTGAACAGCGCATAAAGCAGCAGGTTTTCATTCTCTGAATGTTGGAAATTTTGTGCCATCATTTTATCTCCGTCATTGTGGGCACTGTCGTCTGCTTTGTCATCTCGATTTCTAGGTTTTTCATTGACATGGTTTTCTGGAACTGCTCTGGGTTGGGCTATGTCTCAATAGAGAACTTCTGAGAAACGTTAAGCACGGTTTTGCCCAGATTAAAAACGTCTACTGAAATGCCCTGGAAGTCCTGAAAGTTGCATGCAACATGTAATATGCTACTTAATTGCACTGCCAAGCAGTTACCAGTCAGCGGACGTTCCAACTTGCGTGGTGCCACGAACACTCAGCAGCTACGGTGATAGAACTTTTGTAGTCGCAGGACCCCGCCTGTGGAACTGTCTTCCAGTCCAACTACGCAATCCAGACATCACCTACCGCTGTTCAGACGACAGCTGAAGGAACACCTTTTCCTTTTTCAGGAAGCATGAACACTATGGCACTCTGTGACTTTGATATGCAGCGCCTTAGAAGAACACTTACTTATTTACCATTTTACCATGAGTAAAAACCAGCAAAAATATTACTTTCGTGATAACCATTTCAAATGGGAGGTGATTATACTGGAAATAATATTGGCTTAGATTTTAATATCTCAGTATATAATGAGAGCCAAAAATAAGAAAACGTGATTATTCTGAAAGCCTGCTGAAAGATAATAACCACACCAAAAAATAGCTCTGTTGCAGTGTGACCTTTTTGGTTCACTGATACATTATCATGAGAAGTTATCATTCGTTCCTGAAGCAAGTTCTGAAGCAGTTATAAACGGTCACAGGTATTGCAGGCTTTAAACTGGAATGTGATGACATGATAACCATGCCCAGCCTGAAGTATGGTAACTCAGAAAAGAAGTCTAGTTATATAAAAATAACTAAAAGCAGTAGTATTGTGTGTTGAGGACTTGGAGTTTATCTGAATTTTTGATGACTGCTTTGCTGCACGAGTTTATGACCGAACACTGATGTGTAGGAAGTTCATGAGGAATTGCGTCGGGAAGAACGGCGTCAGACAGAGGAACATATCAACACTCTCCTTCAGGTGAACACGGCTTCGTCTCAGACTTGTTAAAAACTGCATGCTGTTTGGCTTGATTCTCCACACACATTTCATGCATAATGCATAATTGCCACATTTTTCTCTTTGGCCAGTAACCATTTGATGTCTACTGTGCGTACCACCATTCTGTACAGCTTTGACTATAATTTATTTCATGGTACATGTAATAAGTGACAACTAGAATGTTGGCCAATGCCAAACGTGATGGTCGCCCTGCCGAATATAGGTGGCACCCTGTGCTCAACGCCGCAAAGTTTGGCTCGCGCCCACCGCTCGAGTGCCGTGCAGTAACGCTGCCAATAGGAGAGCTCAAGACTTGGAGGATGCAAACTGAATTTTGCACCTGGCAAAATTCCGTTACGGGGCAACAGCCGCCAAAAATGTATATATAGTGTAGCTGCACAGGAGACGGCAAAACATCGTGCAAAGTTTGGTTGGCTTCCGTTGAGCGACATCGCTGCAGTAACTAAGCCAAGACGCGAGACCCGTTGAAATTCGCTGGGGTGCCCCAAACTAACGAAACAAACTCAGCCGCTAGTGGGCCAAAGTTCGCCATATTGTAAGCTCATGTGGAGAAAATATTGCTGCTTAACAAGTTTTTTACCAATTGTCGATACGTGCCTCAGTTGCGAAGATATAGCCCGACATAGTTGTGCGATGTTGCCCAGATGGCGATCTTTTGCGTCATTTTTGCGTCCAATATTTTCAGCGAGCCGCGTGCCACACATTTCAGACATGCATTCTAAATTCGCACTAAGGCCACACCATGTGTGGAAGTATTTGTGGAAGTATGGCAGACATCCAGTCTCCGACGGCTGAGATTAGGTGAGGAATAAAAAAAGATAGATAGAAGAAAGAAACCACAGGATGAAAATATAATGGTCTGTCCTATTACATAGGGCGACCATAACAATTATTGCATGATGATGCGCCGATGCCATGATGGCACATCGGCACTGTTCCACTTTATCTGTTGGTATGCTGGTCACCAGTCTCTGAGACTGCATCACGACAGCGTCTTCGTTCAGCAGCCAGCCATCAAGTGACAGTGCCGCCACGTTGGCAGACCACGTATGGCGGTCAGGCATTTGCCGTCGCTGCTCCGTTGACGTGGAACTCAATGCCAAAACGTTTACGTGACCCCTGCTTTAGTTCTGCTGTTTCTGGCCATCTTCTCAAAACATTTTTTTCCCAGCGTACTAGTGTATCTAGCGCATTAATTAGAGGCTTTGGCAATGATGCACTATATAAATCTACTTTTTACATTACATTACATACATATAAATGTTTGTACTTATGTTGATGATGGTTGTTAGAAGTGCTTATAAACAGACAGGCATGCATTTCTGTGGTTTTTGATTTAATGTTTTAATTTGTGTTTGCAGACTCTGCATATCTGTAAGCATTTTGTGAAATGTTGTAACAATTGTTGTTGAAAGGAGAAAGATAATGCCATTAAACAAGCTGTTGAAGAAGCGGTTCAGCTGGAGCGAGACCGTGCAAAACAAACAACCAGTGATGAACGTGTAAGTAGCTGTCGACATAGTTTTTTTGTTTTACTTTGTTTACCATGTCTGTTGAGTGTGCATTACTGTTTGATTATTCTATTCATAGAAGATCTAGTTCTCTGTGTTATGGTACTATTTAGTAATAACTTCAATGCTTGTACATTAGTCTGCTTAGATGCCTTTTATTGTCATTTTCTTCCCTGCTTGATGGCGGTGGAAAGAGGGACTTTTCTGGTGTACAGGAGCAGTTTTGCCCACAAGCCCTTGTTTATTATTATAGTTTATTACGCCATAAGGCAGCCACATCAAACACATACAATGCTATATACAGTATACAAAACATAGAAGCACACACACAATAAAACACATAGGCCTAATACAGTATTAAAATACAGTAGCACAGAATGCTTTAAATACATGACCCTTAATGTATGTCCGTGAGGAAAGTGGATCTTTTATATCATATTTACTACAGAGACCAATATACTCATAATACACTGCAGGTAATGCAACAAGCGTCCTTATTACAATGTTATCATATACCAGGAGTTATCTAAAGAACATTAAACGACGTTCATCAATGAGGTATGACAGCAGTAGTGACTGACAAAAATACTGTAATGGTTTAACAGACTCACGCCAGCAGCAGTTAAATATGTGATGAAATGCATTGTTCCAAACAGTTCCAATGTCGTGAGTGTTCACACTGCTACTTGACATAATTTCACATCCATATATTAGTTTAGGTAGGCAGTAAGTTGTCACCATTATGCAGGAACTCTGTGCACCTGTCACAAACACTGTCTGCTCTGCAGCATGTTGCGATATCATTCCATGTTTTCAACAGTAACTCGGGTATTCAGTGTGGCTGGTCTGGCTGAGTGGAACAGTTTCCTTCGGCTCTATACATACACGTTTTCCTTATGATGCAATATGTAACAGGTGTTAGCAAGTTGTCGGCCACCTTGCAAGTTGTATTATTATTATTATTATTATGAATGACTTGCATGAGTTACGGCAAAAATTGAAACCAAATTCACCCAAGAACTAACCTAGTTAGTCGCAGCTGTTGCCAGTTTCATATTAGTATGCTTAGACGGAAATGAGAAGGTAACATATAAGCAGAAGGCAATAATTTCTTCCGTGCTTTTACACTGTCAGTTTTTGAACAGGAGCCACATCCGGCCTCAAAAAACCTGCTGCACATATCTCCAAGGTTTGCTTTTGAAAAAGCCGGCCTAGTGTAGAGTAACCAAGCCAGTTAAATAGAAAGTGAAAGTTGTAGTATGGAATTGAGCAAAAAATCAAGCTGTCGGTTGTCATAAGTGAGAAGGGTGCCACTCTGCTCTTGTTTGTCATTTTGCCAAATGTGAAAGTCATCATTATTGATCCCACGATGTTTTGAATGTGTCCCTATACTCACTGTCTTTAAATTATTTGCTAGATTTTTGACTCGCAATTGTTTTGTGCCACCCTATAATACTAAGCAGACAGTGATGAACCCATAAAAGCAGATTTGCTGTTATGATAGTCCTAGTTGATGCCCAAAGTCTACATAGTAAAGGATTTGTGGCATTGGTGCACAAGGGATGTAAGAAATAGTGCTTATCCAGGGGTTCAAGTTTATTTTGACACAATATGCATTGTTATTGCAGGAACAGCTGCTACAGTTGGTTAATGAAGAACGCGAGCATTCACAGAAAGCTGCTGAAGAATTGATAGCAGAAGAAAGAATCAACTTTCAGGTTTTACTGAGACTATTTTACTAACAAGCATGCACTAAATATATTTAGGAATAAGTCCAGAGTATTTGATACTTATTTCAAAATTGGCCATTTAAAAATATTGGAATTATCACACATTTGGTGTGTTGACTTTTTGATCACTTACTTGAGTGAAATAGCCATTTCAACTAAGTTCAGTTAGCCACTTCCCACTACCCTTCAGTAGACATCATGTGAGCTGTGATGATTGTCTGGAGGATAAGAGGGATAATTATCGGAACTGTTCTGTGCTGTGTTGTGTACGACAGTTGTGCACAACGATACACAGACCTGAGCAGTTGTTAAAGATGAGTGTTGGTTTATGTTTAGGTTTAGTTTTTGTGCATTTGTTTAGGTTTAACATTGTGTATTTTTCTGGTTTAGCTTAGACTACTTTTGTTCTCATGTCATTTGCTTTTGTTGTGTTAGATTTAATTTCTTCAGTACTATGCCAATGGCTGGGAAGAACGTCTCCTAAATGGCGTATTTTGTGTCAAGTGGAATGTAAAATCTTAACTCAATCAATTCACTAGCAGCTTATCTCTGCTTTGCATTTTTCTGTTTCATACATCAATTTGGTTAGAACTTTCTTCGATCGGTGATTTTCAAAGCACTTACAGTCGTCAGTAGTACATGTAGTGCATTGTCTACGAACTACGAGTATTGTTTCTGCTCTTGTGATGGTGACGTTTACCAGTAATGGTAGAACGATGGATAGTGCATGAGATGAGGATAACACTGGCGTGAGATGTGGTTGAAGTCCATGCCGTTGTCTTGGTACATTTCTGTGTTCATGCTGTTGGCAGCAATCCATGGAGAACACGGTGCATGAGTATCAGACGCGAGTTGATGCACTGATGTCGAGAACTCTGCAGCTTGCTCAAGAACAGATCAAAACATACATTGGTGAACAAAGACGGGTCAGTATTTTGACGTCAGCCTAGCCGCATAACCTGCACTAAGTTATGGAGTTATTAAGCTTTGTAATGCAACTAAAATTTAATGATTTCTCAGAAAGTTGTATGAAGTCATTGTTGTCATTACTGTTAGTTACTTACTTTCTCACTTACTAACTACTCTTAGTTTTTGTTTATTTAATAGTTGTGCTCGTTGTTTGAGCCTATAGCTGTTTGACTGTGTTGACTGGGTGTTGTCGAGTGAGCCCAGCCTCTACAAATGAAGCTACAGCAATTTGCAGACGCTTCCTTGCGGACGTTTGGTGGGTAACAAGCTGCATGAAAACTGGCCATAAAATAATATGTATGCTTTCTACAAATTAGGTTGGGTCGGTCATGTTCTCAGAGGAAACTCTGAATACTTGAACAGGAATTGAAGGATTATTACCCAGTGAGTTTGTACAGTTGGATGCTGTGTGTTTAGGACGATGACGCTATGCGGCTGCGGCTGCTGTCAAGCGTTGATGTTCTGCTGGACACGGCGAGGTCTCAACTTCAGCAGCTGCTTGTGACACCCAGTGATCATGCACATACTTTGTCATCAGACTCTGCTGAACATTGATTACATTGGTACTATTAATTTGTGATGTGCTTTAATGCTGGACAGAGCTTACGACAGAGGAACTTCGCTAGCGTCTACGGGAGCATGTGATTTGTTGCAGTAGGTAGTAGGCTTGCATTGGGAGCGGTGTAGGCTATTCGTGCTGAAGGTCGCAGCGTAATGTGCCCAATTAGCTATGCCAGTTCTGTGTATGTGTTCATCTAAAGTGAAAGCTCTACATGGTGGAAGGGAAGGAGAGCACATTAGCACAATACCTAGCAGCAGCAAGCAGTCTAGTTTCCATAAATCCTAAAATTGAAGCTGGGCTAAAATACAGGCCGTGTCTTGAACACATGCCACGTTGCGGTTTGCTTGCATATTGGGTCTGTACTCCATAGTGGATATCACTGTTCGGTGGAATGCAAATACGAATTTGAATAGTAGCATGCGTAATGTACTGCAGAAGCTGATATAAACAATTTACACCACATTAAATCAATATGTGTTTAGTTTAAGTGAGTAATTTCTAAAGATTTGTGCACTGATCATTGAGCGACGTGTTGCCATCAGTTCACTGTAATGTGGATGTACTAACAAAATACAAGCCGGGGGTTTTGACGCAATTGTACTAATTTAAGCGGGGGACTTGCCATTTCGAATGATCAAATGATGCCATTATGCAACTAGATTTCAAAATATTTTTTTATTGCTTTAAAGTTGTATGGTATTTTACTGTGACTCTGCACTCGTAATGGATCTGTGTTGTGTTGCATTTATTCCGTACCATCCATTTAGACCTACGATCATAATATAAACATAGCCTATAAACAAGACAGCTGATTCAGTTATACCTGGTGTCTTCCGTAATTTTAATGACTTAGAAATTTGTTGCAGCCAATTTGTAGCACGAGGATAGGGCATGTCATCTTATCCATTGTGAAAGCCACAGTTTTGTAATTATTGTTTATTATTAGGCCGCATTGCAGTACTACGTGCGTAGATGTGGCCTATTGTTACCGACCAAGTAGTGTGATCTGTCAGTCGGTCAGTCACACTAGTGAGCCCTGCAAAAACAGCTGCTCCGATCGAGATGCCGTTTGCGTTGAGAACTTGGGTGGGCCCAAGGAACCATATATTAGATGGGGTCCAGATACCCCATGGGAAGAGGTAATTTTGAGGGGGTTAGGGGCGTCCCATTGTAAAATATCGGGACACTTTGCGGTCATCTGTGCAAAAATGGCTACAGCAATCGAGATGCCGTTTGGGTAGTGGGCTCAGATGGGCCCAAGGAATCGTGTTACATGGGGATCCAGAGGTGTTGAGGGACGTTGCCATGGCAACCAGTTTTGGGACGCAATTTGCTATAACTGGCTTTGTGGGCTATAACTTTCATTGTATGATAGCTAGCGACACACTGTTTGATTCTGGGGTGGATTTTCAGGGTCAAGCTATCCGAAGAGGACATAGCCAAGATCGAGTTTCTAAGGGTCGTTGCAATGGCAACCAATTTTGGGACTAAAATTGCTTTTAGCTGGCTTTGTGTG
>Ga0056133_10000238_pt1 | contig 12452 bp, 11 predicted proteins | sample WorMetGr2BELIZE1_FD_67351 | JGI IMG/M metagenome (GOLD analysis project Ga0056133, IMG submission 67351) | Marine gutless worms symbiont microbial communities from Max Planck institute for Marine Microbiology, Germany - Inanidrilus... ... | reverse complement strand
ATGCTGTCGACCAGCATTCCAACTGGCCGGCCACAGAAGCAGTGGAGTGTCACAATAAATTTTCCCAACGAAAAATTCCAAGTGCGATGTGGCCTCGTCAAAATTCTTTGACCACTTGTTATTATTATTATTAATAACATGTACAGATTAGAGTGACTGTTGTGAATACGCTGCTAAGGCAGCGTGCACAGTCTGACAGGCACTGCAGGAGATGGTACAATGAACTAAGTTGGCTCAGTGGTCAAATAAGCTCAACTACTCTAGGAATGACTTCAGTCCTCATTGCACAAATGGCAAAGTTTTTTTACAGGCCAGATGCTGCAACCAACAGTATTAATAAACCAGAAAAATCATAGAGTGACCTCATGCTTTTTTGATTCACACTATATGCAATTCAGTTACATACTCACGAGGCAAACAGTCATTAATACACACACATACAAATGTTTGATGGCCACCCTCCAGGTGAACTCAGCTGACTCGTAAACTCTGAGGGTTCACTGGTACAAAAAATATGTGGCTAGATGCATTTCGTGACATTAATAATAATATAATATTAATAGTAATCTAATTTATAATGCACAGAGTGTCGAGGAAATCTTGAATCGGGGGCAAGGGCAGTCACCAGGCGGACAGTCGACAGATTGTGTCAGTGAGTGGCTAACAGACTAAGGAAATGAGACTTCAGCTGAAGTTTAAAGGTAGCTACTGTAGCAGAAGTTTAGACAATGGCAGGGAGTGATGGTGAACATTAGCTGAAGGAACGCTGACCAAACTTGGTATTCATGTATGGGATTTGAACAAGTTGCTCGTTGAAAGAGCACAGAGTACAAGCAGGCCAGTATGGAAGCAGTGTTACAAAGTTAAGTATACTGATGTAAAGCCAAGATTTATAACTGAGCGTAATGATCTTAAATTCAATCATGACTCACATGACTTTTACCTTTTTTCCAGGGCCAGACAGAGGAATGAGCAAGCTGGGCCAGGCTCAGAGGCTTGCAGGCAACCAGGGCCTTTAAACAGTAGAGTTCATCTAGATTATGAATCTTCTTGTAAAGAAGTGTACTACTGAATGCAGTTAGTGAAACATACATTCATTTTATTCTTATCTCATTCTCTATTTTACAACCAAGCAGGAACAGGACCAAACAGCTGAGACAGCTGAAGAGAATCTTAGATATTTCAGAGTCAGATGCAGGCTCAGAAGAGGAAATTCATGGAGCCTCCATTACTGAAGGCTGCTCGTGGACTCCATATGACTAAATCTGGTTCTGCCTTTCTCTGTCCACTGAGTGACCCCTGAAGAAAGGAATACTGCTGCATTTACATTCCTCATTTATGCAGACAGCGACTAACATCTGAATATAATATCTTTATCATATTGTTCATTAAACTCTACAACAGCCTTTGGATGCACCACTATCTGGAAACCAACAAAATGCAGAAAACCTTGAGGTTCGGTTTTATATTCTGATGATAAAATTAAACTTAACGGACTATTGCTGCATGCAACAGTGCTGTAACTAAAATGCTATGCCATGCCAACTCTGGACCATAAATTTTACACCAATATACAGCTTATAATCTGGATGCCAGGCGATAACCCAAGTAGCTCCTCACTTAACTACAAAAAAGTGCTGCAATGACTTCCTAACAATCGACTTGACACCATCAACTACTGAGCTCGTCCATATAACAATCAGTTTCACATTTCAACAAATACAAAGCTAGTTCGCTATCACGCAGACTTGCAATGTGCAGCAATGCATGCTAGCATACATTATGCTAAAATAACAACTCATTAAGCACGTCAAACTGCCAACAAATACTTGCTAAGGCTGTAGGCAAACATATCTCTATCTACAGTCCAAAAAACAGATATAGTTCTCATCAGCAAAGCTGTGACGGTTAACCATTTTTTATTCTAGTATTTTTTCACTGCTATAGACAGAGCTGCAAAAAGTAAGTATCAGCAGCTATTCACCAAATGAACAAATCTGACAAGTTTTGTGACGACACATCAAAGTCTTCTGGAGTTATTTTGATGCAGACACAAACATCTACCTTAAACAAGAGTTTTGTTTGAGGCATGCAATACTGCAATCCAAAGACAGCATAATGATCTAAACATACACCAATCAAATGGCAAGTGAGAAACACGATGCACAAAAACAACAATGACATCAAGCATCAAGCCAGGGCTGGCCTACCTGACAGAGACTTAAAGTCAGGAATACAAGACTGGTTACGAACTTTAGATGAAAGACATAGTCCTGCATGTCCAAGAGAGCGAGTAAAAATCCAAAAACAGACAAACTTAGCAACTGATCAATGATTTAGTTCAATCACACACTGAAGCTAAAAATACATCTAAATAACAATAATTATAATAAAAACAATACTCCACTTTGTAACAAGCAGTACAGGCTGCATCAGAAGTAAGGTATGTGACACAAATATTAAGCAGTAAATTTTTGGCTCATGCTTAAAACAGCGAACAAACAAACAACAGTCATAGTTTTGTTTAAGTAATTTATACAAGAAATATCAAATATCACGACAACAACAACAGAGAACACTCATTCCAAAGCACTGAAAACTTCAGTGACATCTTCCCTTAATGTATGTGCACCGTGCACTGCTGTACACAAGGCAAGATGCACATACACTGCAACAAATAATAAACACATAAAGCACAAAAGTCATTTGCAAACTTTGCAAAAAGTTACATCTTTGTCGCAGTGTGGTGCTTGGTTAATGTGACTGCTAGCATGATTAGTCTTCACAAAATTTTTGAAAGGGACAAGTCTTGGTATAGGAAACAATCAGAGTTTAAGACTCACTCCACTCATCAAGAGTAAAATCATGAAATTAGTATGCACTATTGGGAATGCACCGCAACAGGGAAAGCCACTACGTAAACTACCAACACTAGATAACGATCAGCATGAGAAATCCCATTATGGGAAAACCGCACACCATGGTCAGCCTTGGTAGAGGTATGCGTGCTTGCCTGCTAGTTTCTTACTGGTATCACATGACAAACTTATTTCTTGTGCTTAGCACAAGCCACAGACTTCAGCCATACTGCACTGCTTCTTCATTGCAATGTCGTTTTTCAGGTGAACCTCGGTCAGCCGGTTCCTCCTCAGTTTTCTTCTTCTACTTGTTCTTGAAGAAAACCTTTGGGATTAAGTATAGGTTTCTACAGGCCAGATGCCACATGATGATGACGCAGATGCCAAGATGATCCTAATGGCTCCCCCACCAGAGAACTGGCATCATCTTTTCTTCATCTACAGCACTGCTCCATTTATATGAGCTCTCCAACATCAGTACCATAATAATCGAATAATTAATATGATATCTTAGATTGCTGAACGAAGGTGTAACTTCTGTCATCACACACTGTCACTGTACTTGCCACACATTTAATCGCCGCAAAAAACATTTGTCACTAAATATGTGATTTACACATGCACACTTACACGTCCAACTGGAACTGCAGAGCAAAGGAATTTTTTCAGTAAATAATTGGAAAATACTTGGTTTCCATTACGATTCAAAATACATTCATATGATCAAGTCATTGCTTAATTCAAGTTCAGTTACAAGTCATGAAGTTCATGCGTATCACTTGTATTTTACAGGTTTTTCATATTTCTCTGTCTTTCAGTAATCGTTCTTTTAGTAGACGAGTTGTGCACATACTTACATATACTGAAACAACCTCCATGCAATGTTAGTCTATTATTTCTGAGTAGACAAAAGTCCACATTGGTACTAGATATTTAATAAGCAACTTGTAAAGATAATTCTTTCACGAATTGTATAATTATAAATAAATAACTACACGTTTGAAATGTGTGACAGTTAAGTTGCATTGTATGTTTGACGAAAAACTTTCAATGTCAGACAAGTAAACGTATCCAGTAAACAATAATCAACCAAGGAATACACAAGCAAAAAATTATTAAGTTAGTGATAGTATATCTATAACAATGATATTGCACATGCCATAAACGTATCAACATGCTCGAATGTAACAGATTAAATATATGTCTATACAAGTACACTTTGCAAATTAAGAGTATGCACAGCTCACTACTGTATACCAGAAACTGAATCAGAAATGCAACTACTTACCATGTGGCACCATTGCTGAAGCGATTTCGTCATCATCATCCGTGTTGAGGAACTTGCTCCTACTTCGGCTACTTGGCAAAGAATTATCTACGGTGTCACAAAAAAACCATTTCCCTTCGTTACTTCACAAATGGGAATGATGTGAAAACATACAAGTTTATAAGCTGCATCGTGGGTGCAACGTCCATTAGGATGTGCAACTGATGGTCGACTGAACTACTGCTTACCAGTTCATGCCATATCAGCCAGCTGCTATTTCTGAGACTGTAAAGCACTGGTAGTCACATACGTTAGACATAGTGTGCTAATTCTAACCTTAACCATGATGCTAAACCCTAACCCTAATTCTAGCCTTCCAAAATTTAATTCACTCCTCTCTGTTCATAGTCTACCATTACAATTTCATGAACATCCACCCACAACTTTGAGCGGTGCTGTTTGCAAACAAACACAACAAGTATCAGCTGTCAGTGACTAACCCACGCGACGCGCTACGTCATGGTAAATGTGCTGCAAACAAAGGTGGATGCTCAGTCTGATAAACTTACAACCGAACTAAGTTGATAACACTTGCAACGGTCGACGTTTTCGAGTTACAGCGAGTTATTTGTCGAAAGTCACCAATTTTAACCTACCCCACTACATTTAGCGCCTCGGTTGGGGGTGACCCCGTCGGAGTTTGCCGAGATCTTCAACATCAGAAAACTAGAGTCCCTGGGCTATCGTGTGGCACTGTTTGCATGATCAAATGTTTAGCCGTTTCAGGAGAACACCAACTTGTGACAGACAGACACACGACTATGGCATATACTGCACTAGCATGGCATCGTGTGGTAAAAAATGGTAGTAAAAAAATTACCCCCAAAAACCTGTGGCAGCAGTATTAATGTATGGAATACTATAGCAAGTATCCAAACCTTTACGGCTTATACAAATCAATATATGAAAATAGAACAAAACTAGAAATGTGGGCCAATGCCCAACGTGATGGCCGCCCTGCTGAATATAGGTGGCGCCCTCTGTTCAATGCCTGAAAGTTTGGCTGACGCCCACTACTACAGTGCCGTGCAGTAACGCTGCCAAGATGTGAAACCTGTTTACATTAAGTGGGAGTGCCCAAATAACAGAACCGATCTCAGTCATTAATGGGCCCAAGTTTACCATATTGTGACGACATGTGGAGGAGATATTGGTGCTTAACAAGTTTTTTCCAATTGTCTATACGTGCCTTTGTTGCAAAGATATTGCCTGACAAAGTTGTGCAATGGTGCTCAGATGGTTATTTTTTTGGCGAATTTTTGCGTCCTGTATTTTCAGCGAGTCGCGTGCAGCACATTTCAGACCTGCATCTTAAATTCGCACTATGACCACACGCCACACCATGTGTGGAAGTATGGCAGACATCCAATCTGCGACGGCTGAGAATACGCGAGGAAAAAAAGACAGAAGAAAGAAGAAGAAACCACAGGGCAAAAACATAATGGCCTGCCCTATTTCACAGGGCAGCCATAAAAAGGCAATAGACATGTGAAAGGCAGAAAGAGGAGACAACTGACCAGACACCAGCGAAACAGAAGATCCACGAAGCACAGAGTCGAGCTGCGGAATGCCGGGGTTCGTGATGATGTTGAAGCCACAGATCTTCTCTATCTTCTTCCAGCGCTGCGTTCTTTCCTGAAGCTCGACTTTAATGTCCTCCAGCGCCGCCCTTCAGCAATCAGTGCATAATTACTAATGAGGTAAGGCTCACATATACTACAAGTACAGAGTAGCATGCACAGAACACTCGTACTGTCACACTGTCACAATTTCACAGCCATGATATTGTCCGTGCCCATGTAGTCCAGTGGTTAAGTCACTCGGACGCCACGTGCGGTAGAGAGTGACGTGCGTGGTAGCCATGGTTCGGAGGTTCAATCAGAGCTTCGGTCCGGTAAGGCATGCCCGCCTACTAAAGATTTATTTCATAATAATTCCTATGCACGTGCTGATCAGGGAGATAATAGAGGGTTCCACAGTATCCTCTAAAATCTGTGACCGTTGCCGGCATCTTGATTAGTAACGTCAAGATGTCGGCTGTGCCGACGTGGCCTAAGCAGAAAGACGTGACTAGCCTCTGGCTACGCTGCATAAACGTCTGCCAGGGCCAGCGCTGCATAAGCGCTGGTGGGCTGTCAATGCACAAGTTCCAGCCAAGCTAGTCAGACAGTAAGCCATGCCTTGAAGGGGCGCATTAGCAAGTACCCGACAAAGTTACTCACGCCTACTTAACCCGCCTTTCCTGCACGTCGTGCACACACTGCACACACCAACCAATTCCCCTTCTCTCTCCCAGGGGCAAGCGCATTGGGCCTGCTGACGGCCTATGCGCTGGAGTCCAGAGTAGGCTGGATTCCTGCCCGCAAAGAACGAACGAACGAATGATATTGTCCGTGAATTTGGGCATTTGGAACTCGTTACCGGACGGTCTTCAAGATCTGATATGTTACTTTCAGAGTTTCCAGTATGATTGAAAACTTTTTTTGGTCTACTAAAATATGCAGCGCACTGGAGGCTTTGCGACTGCACTATATGAATTTATGACTGACACGGATATCGACATATTCTGCACCTGACATTCATGATCTTGCTGTCTGTCTCATCAAGTGATGCCGTGTGGGCGACACGAAATGATCCAAGAAACTTTCCTTTCTGCTTCCGAATCTTTTCACACTGAGCATCACAACCACAAAAACACATCATAATCAAACATCAACATGTCCAGACTAAGCAAGCCAAAAGTACAATACAATAGCAACTCAGTTAGTTACAGAAATTGTCAAGAAGCTTATTTCACCTCTCAGGCAAAGTCAGGTTTTTGATGAAAGTACAGTAAAACAACAGAAGCAATCACACATATTATCCTAGACTGAACATCCAGCAAAAAATAAAACACTTATCCCAGTGAAAAAATATTATATTCATATGAAATTATTTATAACTGCAACTGTTTACAACATACTGCCATTTAGTGAAACAACAAATACTGACTAAAGTTCTCCTGCTGCTGAACTGAACTATATTTTGTATCATGGGAGAAGACTGAAACTACCTAAACAATGCAACACGAGGACAATTAAGGCTGTTTCTTACAGTAGCAGTTGATATAAAGACATAACACAACTCAATCTTCGGACTTCTCCCACAGACCATAATAGTTCTTATTTCGGCCGTAGTCAAGAAACACTGCGACATCACTGTACCATGTCTTTTGCATTGCCAAGCTGCTTCTCTGTCAGCTGACGCTTCTCCTCGAAATATCTCGTCTCTATTTCGTACGTCAGCTGCAGCCACTGCTGCAGGTCACCAAGTGGCATGTGTTGACGTATTTCCAGCTGTCGCTCAGCCTCGCAAAGTGCACGTCGCACCTACACACAGGTGTGCACAGGCAACAATATACACACACAGGTGTGCACACTCAGGTGCAAATAGGGCATAATGAATCAACACACAGGTGTGCACAGGCAATAATATACACACACAGGTGTGCACACTCAGGTGCAAATAGGGCATAATGAATCAACATACAGGTGAGCACAGTGCACATCGCACCTACACACAGGTGTGCAGAGGCAATAATATACACACACAGGTGTGCACACTCAGGTGCAAATAGGGCATAATGAATCAACACACAGGTGTGCACATGGCATGTCGCACCTACACACAGGTGTGCACAGGTAATAATATACACACACACAGGTGTGCACACTCAGGTGTAAATAGGGCATAATGAATCAACACACAGGTGAGCACAGTGCTGCACTCAGGTTGCACAGCACATATTGTACCTATACACAGATGTGCACATACACATGGCTCCTCCAAACAGGTGTACAGAGCATGTCGTGCACACACACAGGTGTGCAGAGTATGTCATACTACACACAAGTCACAGGTATGCACAGCACATCATACCTATGCACAGGTATGACACAATGTGCATTGTTCTAAGTACACATACAGCAAATTTTAGCGACAGAAGCTTTAGTGTTCCTGGCCCTATTCATGGAATGACACCACTGTACTTGCAACAGAACAATACCTACAAACAATTTATGTAAGCACCTACTAGAAATAATTCTACTTGGGAGTTAGCTGCCGAAAGTGCATTGCAACTATTGCTTATTTGTGCCTTATACACAGACAGCACAGCGTACCTACATGTATGTGGATGCATCAGTAAAACAAGACACCAAACACGCTTGCAAAATGGGCTTACTGCAGGAGCAAACATCAAAAAATGAGGCAATATACTCCCAACTTTAGAATCATAACTCCATCTAATGCAGTGACAACCTTAAACCAGACCAACCAGCATGCCAAATGGCACCAAAGTGTGTCCAGTTGTGTGACCACAATTCACCTCGTGACCAATCAACAGCCAATAACAAAGCTACATAATACTTTGAGTGTGGCAAGATCGTAATTTATCAAATATTTTTTTATTCTCTAGTCAACTATTCACACCTCAGATAATTTAAACAATGACTGTTTTCCTGAACAGTACAGCAACTGTGGTAATTGGCCAGTGGCAAAAAAAGACTGCCTGCTTGTATGCATATGTATTGTGTAACTGAGAACATTTTGAACACAGCTTGCCACATCCATAAACAGCTTCAACTACCATGTACATTTTTGCATTAGTTTCAGTTACTAAGTTGTTTATAGCAAAGGAAACGGTACTGGTCATATTCAGGTATGGTTAGTAAAATTTAGTTTCATCAGGTAAAGTGACAATACAGTTAAAGTGTGATGAACAATTTTTGATAGGTCTGTGCACAAATCATTTCTGACTGCAACAGTAAAAGAATAATCGCATTAGAATTAACAAGGTTATGCTGAAAATATTTGGCCAAGTTTTTAATAAAACTCACAATGTACATATAAAACTATGTGTAACACAACTTCCACATTACTGAATTTCCCACGCACAAACATGCGATGAATCAACAGCATCATTTCTGCCCAGACATCTACCTGGACAAGCTCCTCCTCAGCCAGCTTCAGCTCTGAAAACTCTTCTTCATGCTGCATCTCTCGCTGCTGCCGAAGTCGCTCGGCTTCAGCCTTCACATCGACATCATCATTACCATCATCATCATTCTCATTATCATCGCTATCAGTACTGTGTCTGTTACAAACACCGGCGGATTACACAGTCAGCTAGGCGTTACTTCAGTATCTTACAAAAAGTATCCACATGTCAACAACGACTGAAAGGTGCTTTCAAAGCTGTTTGGGAGTCTACATGGTCAGTCTCCATACAGACAGACAGATATCTGTTTAACGGCCTCTTATCCAGGTCAACCTGGGTAGGCTAGCACCAGAAAGGTTAAACCAATCTGAATTTTAACAAGTCAGAGACGACGGAGAGGCAGTGACATCAGCTGGACCATATACAAATCACTTGCATCTCGCATATGACAGATAACCATGCCAGCACCTCATCGCTCAATTTTTTACAGGCCAGATGCTCTTCCTGACGCCCAACCAACAGTGTCAAAGCAGTCAAGGCATAAATCCGCATACAGATGAGACTGGAAATGCACTCTATGTCAGGGGGTCTGCAAGTGAGGGAATGAACAACATCAGTAAAGTGACAGCATGTAAGCTGACAGGCTGGACAATGCCTACAAGGTACAGTGGGCCACAGCTGTTAAATGACATATGTAATTTGCATTACAGTTTGTTCTGGATGCTCCACCAGCTAAAGCAGCAACAGTAAAGAACCAGCAACTGCATCGGGACTTCTCAAACCTAGTTCGAAAATTAATCACGCAGCATGATACTTTTAATGTGACAAAAATATTACATGACTACAATATATGATACACTGCCGATCCTCATGTAATATTACATGAAGTAGTCTGTATAATAATAATACCAGTACAATCAAAAAAATCAATGGCAAGGAACAAGAACATTCAACTCCAATAGGCACCAATACAGACTACCTATTAGTTTCCATAAACACTGAATTACAGCAGATTTTTGTACAGATCATGAATTTGTTGCTTGTTCTAGTTGTGGTTAAAACATTTAGCCACAACATTCTCTTTCTGTTTTAAAAATTCAAAAAGTGGACCAAAATGGACTGCTGATATAACTAAATACTATCGATAAATCAACCAGTTCACTTCAGGCAGTGTCACTAAGAAAGTACATTGGCACACTTGGATGACAGCCGCAAAATCATAGAAACACGACAGCATCGCATCACTTGTTAACAAAGTATGCAAAGAAATACCAGAGAACCACTACAAAACTGACTGTGACACATAACTGACACACTCATATTTGACAAAAATTATAAACACAACCGACCTTAGCATGTGCTATGTCATGCAGCTGTCTTTCTAAATCTTCTTTATCGTCTGCCACCATCCGCTGAGCAGTCTGCGCCTGCTCTAATCTGCAGCAGAATACACACGGAGTTATTACAGTGATCAAAACCTAACTCATGTTTACAACAACCAACAACAACCGTTTTACGGCCCTTTGTCCGAGACTACCCGGGTGAGCCGGTACCAGAAGAAACACTCACACGCCCACCATCCTGATCATCATCCAATCTTTATCAGCTTTTTCCATCTACCACGGTCCATAGCATCCTCCTTGTTCAAATTACGTGCTTGGCAATCTTTTTGCACAACCTCTCTCCATGTCCTCTTTGGTCTATCTCTTGGTCTGGAGCCCTCCACCTCATATTCCATACATTTCTTCACCCAATCTACCTACTTCATGTTTAGATCAAGATTAAATAAGAATCACTAATACAGTTTTCTACACAGTGAACCATCAAAAACGTGGCAGTTTATTTTTGACTGTAACTTTGGCTAATCTTAACCGATTTTTACAGTTTTATATCATTTTAATCGCGAAGAAATTCTATATGCGACTACAGTAAAATTTACCACATCACCCGATTTGTGTGCGCACCGTACCTGGAAGAATTAAAACCTACATTTTTGCCGTGATTCATAAAATGTAGCAGTGTACATTTGACTGCAAATCTGTCAAATCTTAACTGATTTCAATAATTTTTGCAGTGCCAAAACCGGAAAAAAGTACGAAACAGGGCGTGCATTTACTTATTTATTACTTAAAAAGTGCTGCTAATGATGTAATAAATTTGTCATTGTTTGCTTACGACAAAATTGTGTTAAAAACTTAAAACGTTAACAAAAGAAGACAAGACATTGATAAAAAATGTCTGAGAATCAAAAAAGTACAGGGTGAAACGATTAAGGAATTTCCAAATAAGAAATGGAGCAAGCATAGTGTTGAGGACTTTCAGAAGCAACTGCGAACAACAGGGTCCATTGAATGAGCACCCGGTAGTGGACGTCCACGTGAAACCTTTACGCCGATGATACGCAACTGTACGAGTGCTGTCTACCTGAGAATGCGTCAGTGGTTCGAAATCGATTAGCCAGTTGTGTTACTGAGGTCGCCCGGTGGTGTGCATCTTGACGCCTACAACTGAATGCCGACAAAATGGAAGTCATTTGGTTTGGCTCTAAGGCCAATCTTGCCAAACTGGAATCTGCTGATTGTACGTTGCCTGTCAGCTCCTAGATGATTGAGCCAGTTACTACCGTTCGCGATCTGGGTGTTCTTCTGGATTCCAACTTGACCATGAAGCAACACATCAACAAAGTAGCCGCTGCGTGCTACTGCCAACTACGGCGACTAAGACAAATCTGTCGCCGTGTTGGACCTGAAGTTACGACCCAGCTAGTACTGGCACTAGTCACAAGTCGACTGGACTACTGCAACTCAGTCTTAGCATCTCTCCTACAGTCGACAGATGAACGCTTCAACGTGTCCAGAATGCTGCCGCCAGGATGATTTTCAACCTCGGAAGACACGAACACGTAACACCGTGCCTCATTCAGTTGCACTGGCTACCAGTCCGCTTCAGAATAACTGAGAAGCTCTGCATTCTGATGTACAACATCCGAGCCGGGAAGTGTCCATGTTATCTGCGTGACATCATGCAGCCTACCATCGCCAGAGCGACACGTTCTGGTCTGCGATCTCACTCAGACACGACGAGCTACGTCACACCTCGGCTGCGTACCAAATTCGGAGAGCGCGCCTTCTCGTTTTCCGGTACAGCGGCATGGAACTCTCTGCCCACTGATTTACGAACTGTTTCAGACATCACCGATTTTAAGAACAAATTGAAAGCCCATCTTTTAAAATTGGCTTTTGACATTCAGTGAACGCTTTTATCAACTTATCTTTTATTTTATTATTAC
>Ga0056133_10000236_pt1 | contig 12467 bp, 3 predicted proteins | sample WorMetGr2BELIZE1_FD_67351 | JGI IMG/M metagenome (GOLD analysis project Ga0056133, IMG submission 67351) | Marine gutless worms symbiont microbial communities from Max Planck institute for Marine Microbiology, Germany - Inanidrilus... ... | reverse complement strand
TTGAAATAATTCTTTCTAGTAGGCGGACGCGCCCGGGCCGAGGCTCGAATCGATCCTCGGCCACTGCGAACGTCACGCTCTACTGCACATGGCGTCCGTGTGTCTTACACACTGGACCACATGGGCAGGTAGTCTGTTCTCGTGCATTTGAATCTCAGCAGGGGTTAAAGATTCACTTTGGAAAAGTGCACAAAGTTAATGATGTGGGTAAAGAAACTGTTGTTATTGTAAAGCCTCAGTCAAGTGCATGTTTTCATGTGCCTGTCGGTCCTGCGAAAGATACACATTATTGTTTGACATGCAAGAAAGTTTTTACATCGTTGCAGTCTTTACGATTACATCAGTTTTGGAAACACGAAGTGTCCAGTGCAAATGATATTGCACTGTTGGAGTCAGAACAACACGACTCACTTGTTACAGGCTCAGCAGGCATTGATCACGCTATTGGATGCAATGCATCAGCCATACACACAAAGGCGTTTTGCTGCTCCACATGTGCTCAACTGTTCAGCACACAGCAATCACTGAATGTTCACATTGGTAAAGCGCACAAAGATAGTAAACAATTTTACCGACGGTTATTACACACTGATAATATCAGTGTAAAGAACAGTGAAACAAACAGTTATGCTGTCTGTAACAAATTTAGCTGTTGTCTGTGTAAAAAGCAGTTTCTTAATCCTCGTGCATTACAGAAACATCAGCGTCGGAAGCATGGTGTAAATTTTGCAGCAACTACATCCATTAGAACAGATTCTAGCATGCAGTCTTGTATACATGTATGCACAAAAGCATCAATGTCTTCAGAGCCTGTCACGGATAAATTTTGTTGTACTGCATGTAATAAGGAGTTTAAATCTATTCGAGCTTTACAGATACACTCCGCAAAAGTGCACGGCAAAGTTTCTGTTCCTGTAATGAGTAAATTGTCGTCCAGTATGGAAAAAAACCAGACTTCAGCTGACAATGTACCATCAAATGTGGGTACACAGAAACAGCAGGATGATAACTGCTGCACTAATCGTGCCTTACATAAGAAATTTTTGTCTGAATTGAGTAAACTCTATAAACAATATCCTCCGGTAAAACCTCCGGAAATTGTTGAAACTGATACCTTACACATAAAACTGAAAGCATATCATGATGAATTGTTGCGTATTGTAAGCAATGTGTCAACGGCGAAAGTATCAGATGAGGTGCGGGAAGTAGTTGTAGACGTTAAACAGATAGACGATGTGAAACGAAAATTTAAATGGAGTAAAGACGATGAGCAGCGGTTAAACGAGTTGAATGTTGTATCTAAAACACTTCCTGTGCCCACGGGCTGGTATTGGGCTGCTGAGGAAAACACTCAGCAAGGCCTATTTAACAAAAAGAGGATGGAATTTTGTGTTGAGAAGGAACTAACGTCACAAGTAATAAAATGTACACAGTGTAAGTCAATGGGTGTTCTCGTGGGGTTAAATCAGGTCAATTCAAACGTTTGTGTAGACTGTTTGCATAACAAGCAGAATGCAAAATTCAACGACGCTTGGTCACGGGTTCAGCCGGCAAATCCCCAGTATCCAAAACGAGTTGAAAGGGGTCATGAAATGGAGGAGTTACCTGTTTTGACAGTTGCAGAGAGAGCGGTTATTGCAGCAGTTCATCCAGTTGTTACTGTTACAAAAAATTTTGTTGCGAATAAGAAATTTAAACAAGAGAGTATTTCGCTACTTCAGAATTCAGAAAAGACATGGTCTAAAATCTTGCCTCGAAGCGACTTGAAAGACCGGTTTATTGTTGTAGAGCGTACTTTTAAAAACTCACAGAAAAGATACATAATTGCTAATGTACAACATATTTCTCAGTGGTTGCATTATTTGTTTATTAATCATACAGAGTATATACGCATGAGTGCGAGTAACGAGTTGGTGTTGAGTAGTGGCGTTGCATGCATTGGAGAAACAGAGTGAGTTGGCCGAGGTTATTCGTGATGAAGGTATTGCTGAACCTGGACGAGGAGGATGGAACTTTTCAGGCTGCATTGGAATCAGGCTTGTCTAAAACAGACATTTTCACATTTGATAAATATCCAAATTTGTATCTAAATAAGCAACAAATGGTAAAAATTAAACAGAAAGGCTTGATCGAAATAATTGAAGATGATAGTCAGCGTAGACCAACGTATAATGCATCGGCGAATGTGTGTTTTCCTCATTTATATCCAAATGGTGAGATGTCACCTTTAGATTTTGGTGATCATAAATTAGCAAGAGACTTACTAAAAAAACAAACATTGTATGCACACTCAATGGCTGATGGATCATGCCGTTGGCACTTTGCTGAAGATTCAATTCATATGATGCATCAATATGCAAAATTGACGGAGCAAAGGGTGCATGCCATGGTGGGATATTACCTGAGTCAGCATCCTGAAAATGTCCATACTCCTCTGCAGTCTGTGTTAAAGGCATTTAAGGATGGTGTAAATGGCGATGGTTTTTTGGATAGTCAGCTGCCGGAACTTTCAGCTGTGATGTCTCACATTCCCAATTCCACACAAAAGTGGTTTTCAGAACGATTGGGAATTGAAGCCATTTCACGTGATCTGGGCGATCCAAATCTATTTATTACGTTGAATATGGATCCTCGTGCATGGCCTGATGTCCGGCAGCTGATCTATAAATTGGAGAATGGAGTAGAAAGTGCGATGGATAGAAATTGGTTTGAACTGAATACAGAGAGATACACAGAGTTATTGGATAAATATGCTCCACAAATATGTATTTATCTGTACAGAAAGACGAAGATTTTTCTTCGGGCTTTTTTGTCTGGTATATGTAGAATACCACCTTCGGAACTTGGTAACATTAACAACACAGCTAGCGACTGGTCAGCTGAAGATAGGTACAAAAACGGTTGGCATTTTACTCGTATAGAATTTACACAAACAAGAGGCCTGCCTCATTTTCACTGTGTAGCAAAATTGCCAAATGTTCTCGATACTGCTGTTTTGGGTAGAATTATTCATAATGGTAGAGTCGTGCGGCAAGAATTGAAATGTGGTAATATTCGCTCAGGTAAAGTAGAAGATGCCTGGAGTATGGTGGAGATGGGTTTACTGGCTAGTAGATATGCGACATTGTTTGCAGAGTCCATATCACAGGCATCTTTCTACTCGCAGGATATGGATGTTGACGTTCATGATCAGACAAAAGTGATAGATGTAGAAATGCTTCGGCAGCAGTTTGTTCAGAATTATAAAAGCAAAAATATATCTCTTAACTCTCATCCCATCATGAGAACGTTCAGTGATCCAGAGTGTGATCCCAATGAGAGTATTGAAAATGCAAAAGTAGCGGCTGTATCGTGTATGCATCACTGTATTCAAAACGTTTGTGGGGGCGATGACAACGGTGTTGGTTGTAGGTTTTCTTTTCCGAAGAAACTTATGCGCCACACGGTGCCAGCTATCATGCAGATCAATGCAGAACAAATGGAGGCACAGGTGCTGCTAAAAAGAACTTGTGATCGTGTGCCAAACTTAAATAAATATTTTTTAAAGTTCTGGAGAGCAAACCATGACGTCACAGCATTGATAGACGTTTCGCATACTAAGCGTTATGTAACAAAATATGTCAGTAAGAGTAGAAAACAGAACGAGTTAATCGAGGGAGTTATAGACTATCTTGGGGAGCGGTCTAACGATGTCTTGCCGCCAAGTTTAAAACAGGCATTAAGTCACCTAATTTTAGCCGATTGCGCTCACCGTGAGTTCGTCAGTAAACCCGAACTGGCGTACAAGGTTATGAATCTGCCAGAAATTCAGAAAAATTATAATGATGTGCGTGTTGTCGGTTTTTATCCACGAGCTAGCATAATTGAGAACGTAAATGAAAGTGTCATTGTGTACTCAGATCGTACGGAGTATTCCGCATATGCAGAAAGGTGCAGGTCACAAACTAATTGTGTAGAGTTTGATAAAACAGAGCTCGAGTTCATGTGCTTTAGGGATTTTGCAGAGACAATAAATTATAAGTGGAAATTGCATAAAAAGCTTGCAGCCGAGCCGTTGTCACCAAACTCTAAGCGAAAATTTAAAACCCGTGACATTGACTCGGGCTATTGGGAACTTCGAAAATATTGTACACGCCGGCATGTGCGCTGGAGTACTGTTCTGTACAGTGAACCAGCTCATATGTACGAGGAAGTAGAGATAGGCAACACCACGACACAGACACTATACTTCGATCTTCCCATTAATAAAAGGAAACAGCTGTACCGGGCATATTATGAATTGGTTTGCTACCGGCGGTGGAAAAACAGCCCAGACGAGACGTTTTTGTCATGTGAGGTTCGTCAGCAGTTGAGTAGGTCAGATCCTGAATTGGCCAACAGGTATAGTCTTATGAAACTTGAGGCATTTCAGAGAGTATATAAGGAGCTTTGGCGGGCGGGCGAAGTAGCACCAAAGGGTAGTCAGTGGCATAGGGATAACCAACACTCATACACTATGTACTTAACGTCATTACATAACACTGACATTCGCTTAGATCGCTCTGCGAATAAGGGAGTTTTTATTGCAAGGTATGAGGCTGCAGATGAATTAGCTGATGTTCCCGTAGATCTCCGTTCCCCAATAGATGAGGAGGTAGTGGAAGCCGATGTACCATCCATAATGAACTTCTTGCCCTCAGATGCCCTTCGCTGTGTAATGGACCAAGACCCTCCTGCAAGATCAGACATAGCTGTTGCATTTCCCCTTCAGCCGGACTATCAGAAGCTGCAGGAAATGGTTAATAGTGCTAACAAGGTCACATTGTTCATGGCCAACCCTCCTCCACCAGCCATTGCGCGTAAGGACATCAGCTTTTGGCACAATACGGCAATTGAGTTGGTGGCAGGCGGCGAGCAGCAGGTTACATATATATATGGTAAGGCTGGTACGGGAAAAACAGAAGTTGCTTTACATATATGTGAACTGTTTAAAGGTCGAGTACAGGCCGGAGCTGGAACGGGTAAAGCAGCGTCCAATTTTAATGGTCCTACAACACATGCTATGTTTGGGTGGGCACACAATGAGTACAGTCTTGCTGTAGTGAGAGCAAATGAGGCCACAAAATTCGATCGGTTGAGGCAGTTTTATGAGAATATTGACGTTTTTGTGATCGATGAGGTCAATGCAATGTCAGCAGCGGAATTGGGGTATCTGGACGAAACCATGCATAACATCTTTGATCCAGATGGCAACCTGAAAGATAGTCATGGAACTGTGAAGCCTTTTGGTGGAAAAACGATGGTGTTTTTTGGAGATTCTGCTCAGCTCCGGCCTGTGTGTGGTGCGGCCATCTATGACAGTGGAAGTGGTTGTAAGACTGGAAGAAGGACGTACCAGTCTAACCAATACAAGATGAGGACGGCAAGGGGTCAGGTATTGTACAATCAGTTTCTGAGTGAAAATTGTATTTGGTTGGGTAGAGGTTTCAGGAACGAAGGATTGTTGCAGGAAATCCTCGATCGTGTCAGGAATGGCAAACAGACTATGGATGATCTCCATATGTTGTTATACCAACGATGGAAGTTTCCTGCAGTTCAAACTGATTATGGTGTCCATTATAGCAATGAGTCTTGTACTCTTAACAATTGGCTTGATTTGTGGAATACCTGCAAACAAACCAACCCACATAAACGGTTATATATATCCAAAGCTGGGTATCACGCCACGGGTGAAAACGACTTAATTGTTTCTGGTCTTGCGTCCATACCTGCAAGTCAATATAATTTCGCTCCTGATGTGCTGTGCGTTAGCGAAGGATGTGAGGTTCGACTAATTACTAACTTGAATGTTAGTGCAGGTCTGGCTAACAGCACTACTGGTACAGTTGTTAAAGTAATTTACAATAATGCTGACGTACAGGCTTTACTTGATGGACAGCATCCACCAGCATATTGCATTATAGTGAACTTTGTACAATTTCGTGGGTTTCTTGTTAATGGGGAAAGATCATTTCCATTTACAAATACTCACTGGGTGCCGCTGTATCGGCAGAAATTCTTACCTCAAACATTGCCTTCCTGGATTAGGAAAAAACAGTCTCCATCGTGTTGTTACAGAGAACAGTTCCCTTTAGATCTGTCGCGTAACATCACGGCACACCGGGGGCAAGGTCAGACGTGGAAGAATCAGCTAGTGTCTGTTGACCTTGGCTTAGCAAGTCCCAATAATCACATTTCGCCAGACATAGGATCCGTAATATATGTTGCATGTACGAGAACAAACACGTTGCAAAATCTCTTTGTTAGTCCAATATTTCCAACCATATGGGAAAACATTGGAAGGTCGGAACTGGACAAAGCGCGGCGGGAGAGTGAAGAGAGGTTAAAGAAAAATGCAGAGGAATTTGCAAGAAGGCATGGCTTGCTGGATAAATTTTGGGAGGAAGTGAATTTTGTGCCAGACTATTCAGGCAATGATAACGAGTGGCAACAAATTTTGGCTGCATCCAGTCCCCCAATGTATAATGAACAGTCTACGTTGTTAGGTGCCACAGATGTACAGTGCTGCACCTTCAACCGTCATCCTGGCTGGCTTACATCATATAAACATGAAAGGCATATAGGAATTGACCAGGGTTCCAAGAACTTTGCTATGGTTGCAGTTGACAAAGTGCGAGATGCTGTTCCTATGGTTGTCGGTGCGGAACTGTACAATCTGGAAGCAGAGGGTCTTAATGTAAAACGTTTTGATCTCACTGATTTGCTTTTGCTGTTACAAACGAAAACTGTGCTGATGCATTGGATGCAGCACCCAGATTACTCGCAGATTCTTCCACGTGTTGACAGAGTTATAGTTCATTTAGAACAGCTGTCCGTCAAGAATAAGCATAGCAAACAATTTGCAGTGGATTTGGGACGAACGCTACAACGACTTGTTGATGTCGACAGTTGTGTAGTGAAGTTAAGTCAGCCACACTTGCACAGGGCAAGTGGACCGATGTTTAAATTGGGAGAAAATATCGTTCAAGCATGCGAACTAAGTCCAGCAGTGTATAAGTCTAACGTAAGGGCCGTGCGAAAAAGACTTGCAAGCTGTCATGGTGTACAGCGAGGTGTGAAAAAGGTACGTCGTCGACAAGAAGCTGTACCATCGGATGTGGAGCCTGATAGTAGTTCAGACACTGACGTTGTTGGAGATACGGATCATAATTCAGATGCAGTGAACTATAGGCAGAAGAAAAAGATGTCTGGCGATATATTTAAATATTTTATGCATGCCAGCTTAGAGCAACAGGTGGATCTTCAGGTAAATGTCGATGAAGCTGTTCAACTTCAGTGGAGAGATTTGGAGGCTAAGCGGACAGTAAGAAAGTTTGATGACATTGGGGATGCATTGCTGCATGCACTGAACAAGCTTTTGTGCGGGTGTTCAAACTACCGACCGCTTGTGCCCTCGACCCCGTCCCTGCATGTAAATCGTTCTGTGGTTCTAACAGTGTTGCCAAATAAAATTTACTGGGTAGTTTTGCAGTGCACTTGGAATGTATTTACTCTTGAAAATATTTCAGTGTTTGATTCTCACTTGCCTAAAAATCAAACGTATGCAAGCCGTGACACCGTGGACTTAATCACTTCTCACATGGATGCATCACTAAGACAGGCGTTGGTGGAACTGAATGCGACTGATCTCTACAGTGAAGTAGAACATATTAAGATCATTGTAAAGCAGCTTCAAGGATACGCGCAGCACTCCTTGTCAAATAAGGCAGCTGGAGCCTTGACTTCTTCTACTGTTGAGGCTATGAAAAGGATCTGTGATGCAGCTGCAGGTAGTGACGGCCATCTTTGTGATCGCACTACAAAACAAGAAGGTTGGTTGTACATAAGAACTCTGCAGTCCGGTAAAAAGTTACAGATTATTAGGAGTACTGGAAAACATACTAATTCAATTTTGGCTTTCCTTGAATGGGCAAAAGAGAACATTCCTGATTATGTGAAGAATCGGCATCTACATATGCATGAAGCTGACAAATTGAAATTTTTCAGGGAACTTGAAAGTTTGTCTTCACTGGAAACCGACTGCCATCAGATGGGAATGCTGCGTATCTCTGATCACGTTGTCCGGCTGCTACGTTCAAAACGATTTTGTGATGTATTGACCAGGAGTATTTTGGCTGACCTCGTACTCATTGGTTTAAATAAAAATGGGCAATATGTGAGTGCACTTGCTTCCACATATAGGAAAAATGCGTCCGCTCACAACACGAATGTTTAACAAGTATCAGGCAGTCTGTGGTTTATAAGTCTTGTCCAGTGTATCAGAGCATATATTTTGTTACTTTTGTCATTTTATATCTTATTATTTGTTTTTTATTGTTTGGCGAGCGTTTGTAAAACGGTTCGCCCTATGCTACTGGACCGTTGTCTGTCTGTCCTATCTGTGACGTTGGTACATTGTGGCCAACCGGTTGGATGGATGAAGATGCTACTTGGTATGGAGGCAGGCTTCGGCTCAGGCCACAGTGTATTAAATGGGAATCCAACTCCGCCCAAACGGGCACAGCCCCCAAATTTCGATCTGTTGTGGCCAAACGGCTGGGTGGATCAGGATACCACTAGACACGGAGGTAGGCCTCGGACTAGGCGAAGTTGTATTAGATGGGGACCCAGCTCCCCCTCAACGGAAAGGGGCACAGCAGCTCCCCGTCCCCACTTTTCGGCCCATTTTGCTCTGGCACGGTCACCCATCTCAGCTGCTACTGAACACCTGTTATATCATTCTAGTTAATTGCAAATACTAGTAGTGGTGTGAGATTTAAGGGTATGTGTAGTGTGCATGTTACGTTCTTTCAGTGCATTGACACTGTTGGTTAGGTAACAGGTACCCTACCCCTAAGGTGTGCTGCATCGCTATCGTTGATGCATGGTACTTTTGTTATCTTATTTCGTTGGTCAGCGGCATACCCTGCTAGCGTTACTGAAGCACCTGTCAAGTGTCAAGAGTATATAGGTAGTTAGTCGCAGTAGGTCTGCGTCGTTCGTGTGAGGTGCTGACTGGTGAGGGACACAGACATGATGTTGACCTGACTTGACAAGTTAGGCTCCGTAACAAGATTTTAGTCTTCTACAGTGTCTTGCTTGTCTGCCTGGTTGGTGCTGATGTCTCCCTAGTGCATGCAGCCTATGTGAACTCGGTGTACGCATTCAGCAATGTCTGTGGAATAGAGTTTACGCTTTGTTGAGTGTTTTTGTGTCTGTGGTGCCTTGTGTATTTCACGTTAGGTGTTTCAGTAACGACAGTGTTAACAAGTATATTATCACTGTTTCTCTTGCTAATTTAGTGATCTGTTATTACTCGTAGCTTTTGTGTTCACTGTCAGATGTGGAGTGGCTAAATGTACAAATACCTTGCAGGTCAATAAAAATAGCCAATTTTGCGGAGTGTGTCTGTATTTTTGGTGATGTATTGTGTATTACAAATGACAGTTAACGTATGGTGCTGCAGTATGGCATGTCACAATTAGGTAGGTTATTACTTGCCAGATTTGAAGTCTTTATCTCCACTGCTTACGGATATATGAAAGAAAACACAAGGCAGAGAATATGGCATGGCATGGAGTACTTAGGGTCACTCAAGCTGATTGGAAGTTGTACCATTTGATAACGTGCATACAAGTTCCTCTTAGCCTTCCATTTTAACTACGTCCCTATCTTGCACTGTTTCTGAGACAGCCAGATATTAGTCAAAAATTGTCAATTCTACTTTGCTTCACCTACATGTAACGCAGTCAATAGGGGTGACCCCATTCGAATTTCACGAAGATCTTGGGCATCACAAAACCTTGGTCCCTAAGCTATTATGCGATCTTGTTTGCATGATCCTACGTTCAGTGATTTTTGTTCAACTGAGACTTGTGATAGATGGAGAGACACCGGGCCACAGCATATGCCACGCTATATTTGCATCACGCGGTAAAAATAACAACACTGCATGAGAATACAGTCGTGTGTATCTGAACCCTGAGTATTAAGGATCATTTGATCAGAAAGACCTGTGTGCCATATCCTGTTTTATTTCGTGCGATTAATTGTGTATATTTCTTCCGTATATAATATGTAGTGCATATGATTATGTACTGCATATGTATATTTGTTGCTAGTGTGAGTGTTTGGACAACGAAGAGAACTGAACTTGTGATTGAATTGCATTGCTGAGTGTGCATGTGGGTGTGTACAATGTGCACCGAGGTGTATATGGCTGATTTGTTGCTTGAAATGCTACTAAATAACATAGTGTGCTAAATTACCCATTACTATTATTATTTGTACTTTTTACACTAGTGGCTAATAATAAACTAATAAAAAACAAAAGCCAAAAAGTGTTATTATAAAACGCATCATTATAATTGTTGTTTCGTGGCAAGCTGCAGTAAATATTAACTGTATCAAACTTTCTCTCCTGGACCTAACGCAACTGGGACGCTTCCACAAATGTGACTGTTGTGCCCCTTTCCTTGAACAATACACACTTCATGTCAGTCTGTGTATAGCATTGGCGTCACCTTGTTCGCGAATATATCAAAATAACACTGAAACTGCTGTTTTCGACATATATATTGTTATTAACACTATAAAAGTGAAAAGATGGGATTCACCTTTCTGGCACACCGATATGATATTGTTTAAGTTTACGGTTGTCTTTATTCGTTGTTTTTGAATGTTGACATTACTGTCCATATGCTGTCACTGGCAAGTTGTTCGTCACCTGTTGTACGTATATTGCGAATACTGCGCAGTGAGCCAGTGATGTCAAAATACTTTCAAAAAGTATTTTGAAAATACTGTATTAAATACGCCAAAAGTGTATTTTGAAAATATCACAACAAAACACATTTACACAGCGTTTTGAAAATGTAAATGAAATACTATTTTCAAAATACTTTTTCAAATAACTTTTTAATGTAGTTTTTGAACAATCTTCTATGTCAGTGATCTGTATGCTAAACAGTTGATGCAACGTACTGTTGATGCTAATGTACTGTTCAATGACGAATTATAGGCCTATGGTTTATGCTTACGAAATTACATGTGCTTGTTGAATTATGATACTATTATATGCTGAAATGAGCTGCAGACGTGGTCAGCCAGCTTATCGCGTCAAAAAATTGTCACATATGTGATACTTAAGCACTTTAAACTTAATGCCAAATTGTACTCATTAAAATTAGCTACCGGTATTGTGAAAGACATTAACAGCAAACAAGAATTTTTACTTGGAAGGCACTGTGGACCACATATAGCCTACAAGTGGTTGTCATGGCACAATAGAACTGCTCCTGGTTTTGCAGGTAGTATTATCACATATTATATAAGTCGTATTGTATTCAGCTACTATGAGAACATCATTTTGTGGCATGTCGCCATCACGTTTAACTGAAACAAGCAAAAAATGATACCATAACCTTTCTTTCCAAAAACTTTCTCAGAATTGATCGAGTTAAGGTTTTGCATCTTACTCAACACAAAATAGGTCATTTTGGAGACATTATTCCTAGCCATTGTCTTGGCATAATGTTGTAGAAAATTTTACTATAGCTACAGGCGTAGTTACTATATAAACTGATGTGGTCCATAAATACTCATTTTTGCATTTCATCGATAAAACTGCACATTTAGGGGTCATATCGGCAAATAGCTATAGAGATATATGTTGTAGACTGAAGCTGTACTAAGTGTAAGTTATAAATTATTCACTCTTCACTGTTGCCCAGTTACATATATTAGGCCTACTTCAAATCAGTGATGTCAGCAAGGAGTGAGCCCACAAGGACATAGACCGTAACTGAAAGTAATGGGATTCGCTGAGTGCGAAATAACGTGAAAGTGCTCATAAATGACGCTGGGAAGTTAGATCACAATAGTCTAGTATGACTGCAAACTTGCTATTCATTTTTGGTGTCACCTATCCGACCGGACGTAGTAGTGGCAAACTAGAAATAGTTAAGGCAGTATGGAATGCCGAAAATGCCAAAGTGTACCGCGACGTTTACGATCGTGCAATTCATGTACATTTCGCGACAGCGACATCGGCCGATTAATCATCGACCGGACCGGCGACGCTTCTGACCGCCGTCGTGGACCGGCACCGAAAGTACCACGACGAACCGACTCCGATCACGCTGAGTGTTCTTTTAAGTTTCGACCTAATAAATGTTAGTATAGGCTAATCTGCAGTTTCAAGAGTTGTACGTATATCTACGCATGTGTGTTTTATGTGGGTTGCTGTATGCACTTGCCTTGCATCTCATTAACGTGTTAAAGAAAACTAGAAATGTGGGCCAATGCCCAACGTGATGGTCGCCCTGCCAAACATAGGTGGCGCCCTGTGTTCAACGCCGCAAACTTTGGCTGACGTCCACTATACTAGAGGCCGTGCAAAATCCGTTGAAATTGGTAGGCGTGCCCCAAACTCCCGAACCAATCTCAGC
>Ga0056133_10000235_pt1 | contig 12493 bp, 13 predicted proteins | sample WorMetGr2BELIZE1_FD_67351 | JGI IMG/M metagenome (GOLD analysis project Ga0056133, IMG submission 67351) | Marine gutless worms symbiont microbial communities from Max Planck institute for Marine Microbiology, Germany - Inanidrilus... ... | reverse complement strand
ATCCCGGGCAGGAAAACAGAGGGCTCGACGGTGTCCTCTATAAACTGTGACCGTTCGTCTCTGATATAGCCATATTTGTGCTGAAAAGGGACGTTAAACTCCAGCTAACTAACTAACTCTTTGAGATCAGTTGGAGGAAGAAAACCAAAGGAGAACTGGCTAACCCAGGTTCAGCTGGAAAATGGCCATTAAGATGGAGATGGAAGTGGTGTTGTTGCTGTCAAGGAAGAAATGGCATGTTCTACAGAACAGCACAGTAACCATTACTATCATCATGTACATACACTGGCTCTCCATGCTGTGCAGGTACTTAAAATGGTAAGCAGTTGCTTTGAATGTTAAGCTGCTTTTTAATGTCTTTGTTAATAATTAGCTGTTTCATATTGTTTTTGTTTTTTTGTGATGAGGTGCTGGCATGGTTATCTGTCTGGAGTGAGGTACAAATGATTTGCCTATCTTCCAGCTCACGCCATTGCCACAGTATCGACATCCAGATGTGAATGTTGTTCTGTTGTGTTGTATGCACATGATGCAGTGGAACTGCTTGGTTTGTGTGGTCTCAGGTTGAACATGGCAATGAATGAAGATCGCTTGTACGTCCTGTCAGCCAACCCTCACTACGCTGTGCCAGAGGAAAGTAAGCAGATATGGCGTACTTTTACTACTGGAAGTGAATTCTGTCGAGTTGCCTTGGTAGCCTGTGAGTCGAATCCATTGTATTATTGTTTGACCTGCTTTATCACACACGTGGAGAACAATTTCTATGCTGTTTATCAAGTGAACCTGGCTTAGTTGATGGTCCTGCAAAGGTTCAAAAATTAAACAACGTGGAGCAGCATTCCATGAGTTGGATGCCCTTTCTGCTGGTTTTCCAGGTGAACCTGGGTTGTCTGGCTGCCTCTTGATTTTTTCTTCACCATTTGTTCCAGCATATGTGTCCTCTTCTATAAGACAGAACACAACATTTTGTATGCTCTTTAACACCATCGCATTGTATTTACTTGAGAAATAATTGAAAATGTTGGAATTCGATCTGGAAAATTCAAGGCCCTTGAAAACTTGAAAACAGATGAGGTCCTTCATAGTATTTGAAAAGTCTTTGAATTATAAGATGCAGTCCTTGAAAATAGCATTTTTGCACTATTCCTATATCTGAAGGTTGAAGTTTTATGCGCAAAACTTTTGGGCGATGAATCCGAGGATAAATTGATGAGATGATGTCAGTCTGTGAGCTGTTTATCATCACAGTATTGGTTGATACATCTCTGTGTTTTGAAGACTCATTGCAATGAGTCTTGTGATAAATTATGTATTTCATGTCGATAATTTTGGTCCTTGAAAAACGCATTTAAGGTCCTTGAAAATCCTTGAAAAGTTCTTGAGTTTTTCTGTTTCAGCTGCTGTGTGAACTGTGTATTTTTTTGGACCTTCTGTGAGATGCTAAACAGTTAGAACGTGTCTGACTGCAGTGTACATTGCTGATGAGTGGGAGGTGCCACGTGAGAAAATCCAGATTGGTCGTCCGATCGGCAAGGGATCATTCGGCATGGTGTACGAGGGCGTGGCGTCAGACATTGTCAAGAATCAGCCCAGCGCTTGTGTTGCTATCAAAGTAAGTCGTATTCAGCTGTTTTGGGGGACTTTTTGTTTTTCGTTGCTTCATTGTTTTGTGATTATGTGTGGGGGGTATTTAGTAAAGATTTGAGCCATATGTGTTTAAATAATGAAGAGGCAACGATTATATTGTAAATGGAGACGATATAGTCAACTGTAAGCAAACTAACAGTCTTTTTGTTGTGTCACTGAATGAAAGATTTCTTCATTGAATCCTACAAATGCTTATGTGGTTGTCTTGAAGTATGTACTGTAAAACGGTTTTATGTTTGTATCTTGTCCTGTTCTGTTCCATCTTCGTTGCTGAGCATATAGTTTCCAGAACAGTTTGTCTTCGCACATACTTTGTGTATATTGCATGCATGTGTAGTATTGTAACATGGTGAGGTGGACCTGGTGGGATTGAAGCCTATCCTTAGGACTACTACTTCCTTCAGTGCTTTGACACTGTTGGTTGGGTCATCTGACTCGTAAAAACCCGTCCCCGATATGACCTATAATGTGTTCAGTGGGACGTTAAACCCTGCTCAATCAATCTCCTATGCACCTATGTTCTTACATCTGGTTTGTAATGAAAAGCTAAAGGGTGTCATACTCATTAGAGAAAGTGTTGGTGGGGTGCTCATCTCCCTTCCTTAGACTATTGAGCCCATAGATGGATATACATCGGAGTCTGTGACACATGGCCAGTGTAACGCCATGTATCACAGTTACCTTCCCAGCCACAATACAATACAATACAATACTAAAGTTACTTAGTGTACGCTAGTTACAAAACTGTCCACTGGCATATTACAGAGTTCAATGTTTAACCAAAAACCACTGTAACGTATAAACACATGCAGGACTAAGTATTAAAATAGAGGTTAAAAAGGTAGGTCTTGAGATGACGCTTGAATGTAGAGCGCTGACCATTGGCCAGAACTTATTGCCCTGCCCAATGAGGGCAGGATGCTGAGTTGCACACTAATGTCCATGACACACGCTCCAGAAACCGGCGCCAGAAAACTGGCATCGGTTTCTGGCGCATCTGTCATACAATCTGGTGTCAAATTTTTCTGGCGCCAGATTCTGGAGTCGGATAGAACATGTTCTATTTCGTGACAGGATCTGGCGACCACGTGATCAAAATACTGATTTGTGATTGGTCAGTGATCAATATTGTTGTTTTCATTTGTTGGAGTTGTAAATTTTGTTTGTATTTTAGATTATTGGAATTATTTAACTTATCCAGTCTATTTAACATGAGTTGGACGGATAGCGAAATAGAAAGTTTGATTACTTTTTATTTGTCCATGTTGGTTTCTGGCACCAGAAATTTTGCAACTGGCGTGAAAAACTGGCGCCAGAAACCGACGCCAGTTTTCTGGCGCTGGTTTCTGGCGCCAGTTTCTGGAGCGTGTGTTGTGGGCATAAGATGGTATGCCCACAAAGTGTCACCCATCTCAGTACCAACCACGCTTGATGATGTGACCAACAACATTACCAGTAAGCCAAGCCACCACAGGATGATGCGTGATGATGCTTTATGATGCGTGTTTGTGTGTTTGTAGACCGTGAACGAAAGTGCATCAATACGTGATCGTATAGCATTCCTCAACGAGGCATCAGTTATGAAGTAGGCAGCAAATTAATATTTCTCACACATTGGTTATGTGTGACATTTTTCTGCTCAGAATGTGTCACAAATGATTGAGTTCATCTCCTCTGTGTGTCAAACAAGGTTGATCGCAAACATCTGAGACATCTGTACTTAGAGTAAGGAAGAAACATTGGTTACAGGAAACGGAAAATTTATTAAGCAGTAAGTAAATAGGCTAGCAGTGGTGTCAATGAGTGATTGTGCTGTGAGACGAGTTCTGCTTGTTGTCGTTAGTACCTGGTGCAGCTCTTTGTCGAAGGGAATGTCACCTGGATTTGATCACCACTGAGATCTGTTGGAGTCACTAGTTGCATCAGGATGGGCATTTGACTAAATTGGTGCAGTTTTGTTGATGCTACACATTTAAGCCATTGAACCACAGCGTGCAGCACATTCCTCGTCCTCTGTTTTAAGAGTCATTTTCAAACTGAACCTAGGTTAGAACCTAAGTTAGCTGGTTCTCCATGATCCATCGGTTTCCTTCCTCCATGTGTCATCGAAGAGAACCTACCGGGATAAATGGCATGGTTTTTTAAACGCTGGATGCCCTTCGTGTTAGCTAGCCAACAGTGTCAACAGTGAACCGTGTGAAAGCAATGACAGTAACTCAGAGCACTGACCATGGAAGATCAGCCACTGGCCTCATCTTTCTCGATATGCTGACAGACGCCTGAGGGAAGAGGTGTTACTTCCTTTATGCTAGCATTACTGCCTTTGTGTCAGCTCTCCAGCACCAGTACATTAACTTGCACCGTGTTATAAAGTGTACATTGCTGCTGTGTACTTTGCAGGAGATTTGACTGCCACCATGTTGTAAAGCTTCTGGGAGTGGTGTCAAAGGGCCAGCCGACACTGGTCGTCATGGAACTGATGCTTAATGGAGACCTCAAGAGTTACCTTCGAGCTCATCGGCCTGATGAAAATGTAACACACTCAGTAGCTGCGGCATGTTGTAGCATGTAGTCTGCGAGTTTATTAGTTGCAAAGTGTAGAATATTACAAGCAAAAGGTAGGGTGTGGAGAGAGTGTACGTAACACCACTGAGGAGAACTCTAGCATCTTCACCCTAATCTGAATGTGCTTCAAGGGCGTACGGCCAGTACAGCTTTGCTCCAACGAATACTCCAGTTCTTGACTCGGGCAAGACTAACAAAGTGTGACTCATGTAATGTCTGAAAATGATAAGCAAAATTTGCCCAAAAGTAGCCCAACTTACATTGTCCTCTGAATTCATTGTAATTAATGCTCATCAATAAACAACCAATGTCAGCATCCACCAGCAAAACAAAACTCGTTCACAGTAACTGCAACACTATATGAGCATTAATCTAGCCATCAGCATCTTGTGGCAAAATATCGTCATCATTGTCCACATCTCTACTACTATTAATTTCACAAGGTTGTCGGTGACCATGGAAGTGCGAGCCTTATATGGGCACCTTATCTGCGGCTGGCTGGTCGTCGTCTGGGGGTGGTTGACACACGCTATGGTGTCAAGTGCATGTGGTGGCTGGGCATGGTCATTGCATGGAAAGCAGACCTGAAATGGAAAATGTAAATAGGTAACAATGGGTCGGTTTCCCTCGACTGGGGGCATTCTAGTTCTTGTAAATCTCGGGGAATGAAACATGACAGCATATCAGCTGAGGACTGGCAATCATTGCAGCAAATGCATAATGCATACAAGAAACTGCAGTAGCCCAAAAGTAGTGACTAAATCAAAAACAGCCCCAAAACAACCCCCAGCAAGCTAAGTTTTCCCATGGAACAGGGTCTCAGACTATCCCAGTTGGCAGTTGGGCGGGAAAACCACGGAACTGGCAACTATGGTACATTTTATCATGCATGTTGTTGACACAATGCAGGCGGACAAGAATGTGAAGCCATTCAGCTTGACGGAGATGCTGCAGATGGCTGGTGAGATCGCAGATGGCATGGCTTACCTGGCATCCACCAAGTTTGTACATAGAGATCTAGCCGCTAGGAACTGCATGGTTGCTGAGAACAGCACTGTCAAAATCGGAGGTATTGCTTCTTGTTGGCACAGCTTTTTTTGCAGTTGTTGACATAAGTGATAGCAGTTGTGGCCCTTATGGGCAGGGAAACTGACATTAGAGAGCTCATATAAAAGGAGCAGTGCCCTTTACTTATGAGTTACTATGTGATTGTTGTCGTCATCATCACCGTCATTATTATTATCATCGTAAATGCAAGGATTATAATGACACTGTCACGAAAATCGCTTCAGGGGCATTGCACAATATACAGGGTGACCACTTGCCTGGAAAACCTGGAATACCTGGGAATGATGAAGTTGATAGCTTCATGGAAATGTCCGGAAACTGACCAAAAGTCAGGAAAATGTCAGGGAAAAATCTTATCAGGTAAAACCGTTTATTGCCAACTTCATTTTTAGGGCTACACCAGTGTTTAGTAGACTTTTGTAGGCAGCCTTATATCACCTGTTCTAAGGATTTTGCTGCTTATTAAATTACCATAAATATTGCTGTAGAACAAGCTCTGACGTTTATAGTGTACTGGTAACACTGACAGTAATATGTTTATACCGTGAGGAGTGCCATGTTTCATTGACCTAGGCCAGGTTCCACAAGTCTCATCAGTAAATCTTTACATTTGTTTGAGTGGGCTTTTCTGGTCTGATGCCTTTCCTATCATCAAACCAGGAGCATCAGAGCTCTGTGTTAATTAATTCCATGGAACACAACAGTTTAGTGGCCATTTACCGGGTTTATCTGAGAAGAATGCATTTAACAGTGAGTAGGAAATTGTATGTTAGCTCTAACTTTCACCATGCATGCAAGTGTGTTATATGCTGCGTTAGTTCTGTCCTTGATTGCACTCTGTCCATCTGTCCACCACAGTTACGTAGTACTCAACACAGACTGGAGGTATGTTTGGCCATTACTACAATACAGGGAGTTTCGGGTTCCTGCAGAAATAACCAGTCCTGCAATCATACCACAAACTTGACTTTGCCATTTTAGTCATTTTTGGTGTACAGTAAGTGGTGACAAACCAGTGCAACTCTTCGAGACTGGTTTAGGCCAAGGCGCCAAAGTTTCCTTCTTACATTTTGGTTTTCATGACCTCAGTTAAGATTTTAACGATTTTTTCCGTATATTATAATAGATGCTTGTGTTGATGATTAGACTTTGGCATGGCACGTGACATCTACCAGACAGATTACTACCGGAAAGGTACTCAGGGTATGCTTCCAGTTCGCTGGATGGCTCCAGAATCTCTTCAAGACGGAATCTTCACTACATCATCTGATGTCTGGTAATACTGTTCACTTTATTTGTGGCATCGTGACTTGGAGTCATGTTTTTTGTATCGTTTTGTTTATCTGGGCTGAGGCACGTAGAGTCTTGGACAGTACTCTTATTTGTTGTGCGGTACTTTCTGCTTGTGCTGGGTACTGAATAACATCTCTGACTTTCTCATTTCTGTCGATTGGTCTTCCTCTCCAAGTTGCTGCTCATGTTTTCTGCAGTACCAACAAGTCTCACCGAAGTCATGTCGCATTTATTTCATAATGAACTAAATCGGCTCAGTGTTGCTTCATGTCTCACTATCTATGCAGCCTGGCACTGCTGTACCTGATGGACTTCTATGACAGCATCTACACTCCATCTGCCACCATCTTCTTGAGATACTGTGCTATGGGCTCAGCACATTTGGCCAACAGGCTTTTGCTGGATGGTCCGTCAGTCTGGCACTCTCTTCCGTACTGTTTCCGAGCTTCTGATTGCAGCACTGACAGTTTCAGACATTTCCTGAATGCATTTCTGTTTGCGCAGTATTAGGACCTTCAGCGCAGATGGATGTGTGATGTTAAGGTAAAAAATAAAGTCCCAAGTAAAGAGTTGAGAGAGTGATTAGGAATAGATGACATAGTCTTGGTACTACAGCAAAACAGGCTGCGATGGTATGGGCATGTGTTGCAAAAGAAAACACTGATTGGGTAAAGAAATTATGGAATATGAGGTGGAGGGCTCCAGACCAAGAGGTAGACCAAAAAGGACTTGGAGAGAGGTTGTGCAAAAAGATTGTCAAGTATGTAAATTGAACAGCGACGATGCTATGAATCATAGTAGGTGGAAGAAGCTGACAAAGGTTGGATGATGATCAGGATAGGTGAGTGGGTAAATGTTTCTTCGGGTACCAGCTCACCCGCATAGTCCCGGACAAAGGGCTGTAAAACGATTGTAGTAGTAGCAGTAGTAGTAGTAGTAGTAGTAGTAGTAGTAGTAGTAGTAGAACATTCAGCGCATTTTCCAATGGAATGCTGTCTTTTACATTATTTGTATGAAGTTGATGATGATGATCCTGAACCCCAGTCTTCTGGTTTGTAGGTCATATGGTGTGGTGCTGTGGGAGATGATGACATTAGCAGAACAGCCTTATCAGGGCTTGTCTAATGAAGAGGTCCTACGATACATCGTCGGAGGTGGCGTTATGGACAAGCCACACGGCTGTCCTGACCGAGTGTATGTGTGCATTATTATTTTATTTCTGTTATAGAAGGTGATGTATGCAGCAGCCCGTTGTTCAATGGATGACCCTTCTTTGACTTCTGTGTGAGTAAGTGGTGGCCATATTCGCTCAAATGCACGAAAAAGTCCCATCTTAAGAGTGAACATACTCTAGCCTTTGAATAGAGGAGTGCTTGACGTAAAGGGGTTAGTCTGCATATGCAACACTTATGTATGCTCTATGTTATGTTTTTTTTTATTATGGCCGCCCTATGGAATAGGTCAAGCCATTATATTTTCGTCCTGTGGTTTCTATTTTTCTTCTTCTTCTTCTTCTTTTTTTCCTGCCTAATCTCAGCAATCGGAGATTGGATGTCTACCATACTTCTCCACATGGTGTGGCCCTAGTGCATATTTAGAATGCATGTCTGAAATGTGCTGCACACAGCTCGCTGGAAATGCAGGACCCAAAAAATCGCCAAAAATTTGCCATCTGGGTACCATCGCACAACTTTGTCTGGCTATATCTTCGCAACTAAGGCACATATCGACAATCGGAAAAATTGTTAAACAGCAATATCTCCGACACATGTCCTCACAACATGGTGAACTTTGGCTCACTAGCAGCTGAGATCCGTTGGCGAGTTTGGGGCACCCCAGCAAATTTCGACGGGTTTCGCCTCTTATCAGCATTACTGCATGGCACTCTAGTAGTGGGCATCAGCCAAACTGCGACGTTGAACAGAGGTGCCACCTGTATTCGTGAAGGCGGCCATCATGTTGGGCATTGGCCTACATTCTAGTATTTTATATAATACTGTGGTAAATTATAAACACTGTAACCATGCCTGATTTATCAGCTTTCATGGTGTTTATCTACCAAGGTATGTCTTACTCAGTAAATATAAGACTTAAAATGGCCATAATATTATTCATTAATTATCATAAATTATTAAAACGTGTATGATTTGCAGGTACAAGATGATGCTTGAATGTTGGCAACACAGTGCAGTTCGACGGCCGTCGTTTATCCAGCTGCTGGATCAGCTTGCTGCTGATCTCTCGGATGAATTCCGCAATGTCTCGTACTACTTCAACCATGAGCCGGACAATGACGATGTTGCTAGTGACAGCAGGTCAACGGACAGTCAGATTGCCTCCGCAGAAGATGTGAATGAAACGGTTCCATTCCGAGCTCCGTCTTCTGCACAGCCAAGGTCAGAGCTGAGTAGCTCAGCAGCGGACAGTAAAGTTTCCGATTCGCGGAACTTAGCCACGGAAAACGACCTACAGTCATCTGGTTTTGTTGGACATTCTTCCACGGACCGGAAGCCGCGGAGTGCCGAGTTCATTGAGATGTCAGGCCCACTGAATGTCACAACAGCAAACAGTGAACAGTTGTCTTCACAGGCTGATGGCTTTGTAGATGACAGACGGTCACGTGGGAACAGTCAGAAAGATTCCCGAGAAACTGAAACATCCTGTCAGAATGATGTCCCTGGTGTTGGGGATGCGGAGAGCAAAGACAGTAGCGGAAGTTCGCTCGGCAGCTGCAAGAATGGCCTTATCAACGGTCACGTCATTCCATGCGGCATTACCTTCTGAGGTGCTCTGAGTGTGTTGTACATCCTTCGACGTCATACCTCTTGCGTGTGTCGTGTTGTTAGTTGTATAAAACCTGTCTTGTAATGGCAGCATTTCGGTGGCATAGCCAGTGTAAAGCAACTGGAGCACCTGCTTCTTGGACTTCCAACAACCACTTGTCCTAGTCATTCAAGTCTGAGTTTTTATTCTGATGGGAGACGTGAATGCACGTTCGTTGAATGGTTACTTATAACTGCAGCACTGTACTCCAAAATGCAGAGATATACTGGGTCACTTTAACTTTCACTGAAACCAAACTCTAAAGCCTTAGTCTGTACAGCTTATTACGAACAGCTAAAACCTGGTTTTAAACCAAGTTCGGATTAAACTTTGGTCTAAAACCAAAGTAAGTTTAGGCCAATTGCTTAGGTGAAAGATAAAGTGATTTGGTTTTAGACTAAAGTTTTAACTCTAACGGATTACTGATAAATGCGTATCTAAATGCATTACAGTTGTTCCGTCTGAAACCGGATTGTGGAGATTAAGTTTGGTTTGAGACCAAACTTTGGCCTCAAACTTTTGGTTAAGTTTGGTCTTAGACTTTAGTTTAAGACCAGAGATTAGCATCACTTCAAGTTTTGCATTAATTAGGTCTTAGACTGGACTTTTGGTCTTAAACTAAAGTTTTAGACTTTGCTCCAAGTGAAACTTAGTCACCCACTGAGTGGGCCTCAAAAAGTTAACCCTTACTGATTTCTTAACAAATTCTGCTAGAATATGGGCCATTGAGACTTCTTTTGTCAGATTTGAGTGTAATACATGCAGTAGCACACAAGGATGTAATCTTTAAACTATTATTATGGCCACGCTATGGAATAGAGCAGGCCATTATATTTTTGCTCTGTGGTTTCTATCTTCTTTCTTCTTTTTTTCTTTGTCTATTCTCAGCAGTCAGAGATTGGATGTCTACCACACATGGTGTGGCCTTAATGCAAATTTAGAATGCAGGTCTGAAATATGCTGCACACAGCTCACTGGAAATACAGGATGCGAAAATGATGCAAAAAATCGCCATCTGAGCACCATCCCACAACTTTGTCGGGCTGTATCTTCGCAACTGAGCCATGTATCGACAATCGGAAAAAAAACTTGTTAAACAGCAATATGTCCTCCACATGTCTTCACAATATGGTGAACTTCGGCCCACTAACGGCTGAGATCCGTTCGGTAGTTTGGGGCACCCCAGCAAATTTCAACTGGTTTCGCGTCTTGCCTTCATTACTGCAGCGACATCACTCACTGGAGGCCAACCAAACTTTGCACGATATTTGGCCGTCTCCTGGGCTGGTACACTATATATACATTTTTGGAGTCTCTTGCCCTCTGACAGAGTTTTGACAAGTGCAAAATTCACATTATGTGCAAAGTCTTGCATTTGCCTATATTGGCAGCGTCAGCCAAGCTTTGTTGCATCGTACAAGGAATGGAATTATGGAACTTTTGCAGAGATGCCACCTATATTCGGCAGGGCGGCCATCGCGTTGGGCATTGGCCCACATTCTAGTTAAATATTCTGTTTGTTAAATGTTCTACACTGTGTCCCAATTGAAGTGACGCCAAAATTCAAATCTGTTTAAATACAGCATAACTCACCAGAAATATGTTTATCATTTTAATCACACTAATTATTATTTATTTAACATAAGTGTACAAGTTTCAACAGAATATAAAACCTAGTTTCTGAGATATGAAAGTTTTAAAACTATCAATTCGGGGGTCATTTGTCAGTACAGGAAATTGGTTACCGTATGTATTTACAGCAGTTTATCAAACGATAAAAGAGACCGTTACCTATGATAAAATTTTTTAATACATGTCTTACATTGTCACATTTATATCTCGCCTTAAAACTTTAATAAAATTCTGTTCTCCTTTGTGGAAAGCATCATGTCAACTAAAACGTAAACACTACGTCATTGTTTGTGCAACTCGCGGTGGCATCAATTCAGCAATGGTTGCAATCTGCACCATGAAGCCCACAATGAAATCTACAGAATCAATACATTTTCAGTTTTTCATTTCTTGGGAGCCAGTTGACCCCATGCCCTCTAATCTCCACTAGCAGCTTGTTCAGTAATTGATGGCCTTTCACGTATTGGAAACTGAAATTTTCAAGTTTAAGTTTTTAAAACTTCCATACCTCACAAACTAGGCTGTATGTCTTGTTGAAACGTGTGCTGTTTACGTTAAATAAATAGTAATTAATGTGGTTAAAATGATATGTCTCTGTTATGTTGTATTTAAATGGATATGGATTTGAATTTTGTCATCACTTCAGTCGGGACACAGTGTATGTATGACAGTAGACTTGGCGCCAAGCTGAGACACTGATTAAATAAGTGAAGGTAATTAAATTCTAATTGAAAACTTGAGAAAAGAAAAACACTGGGGGTACTGAGAAAATATCTAAGAATTTGCTGCAAAATAGTAGTCTATCAGTGGATTTCAACATACTTCTTTCAAATAACAGTCATGATTTTAAAGCTCAGTCATTTTACACACTATACTAAAACTAATGACACGAGTACTGGTTTCTGCCAGTGTAAAATAGAATATTTAACATCATAACAGTAAAAACAGTTTACGTACTCTTGTTCATGACTGTGTTAAAAATGCCAGTAAAACCACTGTCTTAGTGTTAGTAAAAGAGATGGGGTTTACCCTACTCTTTTGGTCCTCCCTGTATAAACGATATAAAAAAAATCCTCAAGTTGTGGTGCTTCAGTCGTTTGCGTGTCTTCAGGTTTGCTTCTCGCTGGCTTTGCTCTACTTGGAATGCATCTGACAACTTTCTTGGCTGATACCTATTTCTTTGTACCTGATAGAGAGTTGCATGGGGATGGGAATGACGGTAATACCACAGTAACTGCAGTAGTACCACAGTAATGGGGTTTAACATTGTGACGAACACCGCGGTAATTGCGGGGATGGGGACAGCATTCGCGGTAGTTCCGTGGGAGCAGTGACGGAGCTTGCGGTAAAACCGCAGTAGTGGGGATGATAATCCACAGATGTAGCGTACTGCAAACGTGCACATATGGAAAATGCAGAAAAACTGTTCCAGAATGATTGCTTCATATCACCCGCGGCACTTCCC
>Ga0056133_10000234_pt1 | contig 12519 bp, 8 predicted proteins | sample WorMetGr2BELIZE1_FD_67351 | JGI IMG/M metagenome (GOLD analysis project Ga0056133, IMG submission 67351) | Marine gutless worms symbiont microbial communities from Max Planck institute for Marine Microbiology, Germany - Inanidrilus... ... | reverse complement strand
TTTTTGGGTGGCTGCTGAACAAAAAGGCAGCCAGGGTTGAGGTTAATATATCGCTAGCCTTCCTTCACTGGGTAAGGATAACTCTCCATCCCTGACCTTTCGTCTTTGATATAGCTATATTTGTGCTGAAAACGGACGTTAAACTCCAACTAACCAACGACAGGAATGGTGTCTTGCCCATAAAACCTGCTGCACAATTCCAAAAGTTTTTGCTTTTGAGACACCCATCCCAGTCTGGAATTACTCCTGAAAATTGGTCCGGTAAAGAGAAGTGTGATAATAGTACGGATGCACTGGTCTCCTGTGTCTGTGTCAGACTTGATTATTGTAGCAGGTAACGCAATCTTGTGACCTTTTTTTGTTGTTGTTGAATAAACGTTTAGTCAGTGATGTGATGTGCAATCATGATTTGATTCCAGCATAGACTCAAAGAATGGCATAAAATTTTACACTGCTTAATAAATCACGTGGTGCTGTAATATTTTGCTGTTTTCAGTTGTACTGAAGAGCTTATAATTCTAAATAATATAATATAACTTTTTATGTGTTGAGTTATGATGATATGGTAATATTTACTATGAATGACATGCACAGTGTGACATTAGTTGTGACATGATTTGGATATTTACCAAATGTGAGAGATTTAATCTATACTGCTGTTGTTCTTGTTTATATAGGGGGTGCAAAAAACCGGCCATTTGTCTACAGTCAGTCAGAAAGATGCCAGATATTTCACAGTGTAGTGTAGCAACACGTGTTTGAATCTATAGTGATGACTGATTATCACCACCCATACGTAGTAATGGGCAGGCCATTATGTTCTGCTGCTGTAGTTTCTTCTTCTTTCTTCTTCTTTGTTTCTTTTTCGTTGCCTATTCTCAGCAATCGCAGACTGGATGTCTACCAAACTTCCACACATGATGTGGCCTTAGTGCGAATTTAGAATACAGGTCTGAAATGTGCTGCGTGCAGCTCATTGAAAATACAGGATGTGCACAACTTTGTCGGCTATATCTTTGCAATGAAGGCATTTATCGACGATCAGAAAAAAATACGTTAAACAGCAATATCTCCTCCACATGTCCTCACAATACGGTGAACTTCAGTCCACTAACGGCTGAGATCGGATGGCAGGTTTCGGGCACCCCAGCAAATTTTAATGGTTTTCACGTCTTGGCTTTGTTATTTTTGCGATTTGATCAACAGCATTCAACAGAGGGTGCCACGTACATTCGGCTGGGCGGCCGTCACGTTGGGTGTTGGCCCACATTCTAGTTCACAAATTTTCTGCTGTGAGTCAGTCTCGCGGTGAAACAAATATGGAAAATAGATCTGCGTTTGGCAAAGCTATGAATGGAATGTAGTGACACGTGCTTAATTTACAATGGCCAATATGTCCCGGTTTTTCTGCGCATCCCTGTGCATTTATTAGTATTGCATTGTTTGTTGGCATTTGTTGCCGTGTTTGCAGCATATTTGAACTGAAATACATAATAATGCGTCACAGCATTCCTCAGTGTCCACTAACGCTTGATGGTCTGGTTCAACAGAAATCTCACTGTAAGAATTTCTTCCTGTTTCATGCCCATCTTTTTTGTCTTTTTTCGCTTAAGTGTTGTAGAATTTATATTATTGGTCTTGTTTTAGCAGTGCTTTGCAGCATTGAGGTGGTGTAGGTAAAATCATTTAGGAGAACTTTAGCATCTTCTCCCTAGTCTGAATGTGCTAGTCACCGTCAGAAAGGGCATGTGGGTGGTAAAACTTTGCTCCTGCAAAATGCTCTGGTTTTTAACTGGGGTTGCCATCTAACACATTTACCTGTATAATGGCTGTAAAGCAGTTATTTCTGTATGCTTTGATAATGTTAGTTGTTGGCCGTGAGAGGAGGTTCTATCCTTTTTTGTGACAGTTTGACTTTAGCAATTTCAGAGTTTCATTCAAGACTTTATCTGGCCTCTGCTGAGCATGCAAATTCTGCCCATTAGACAAAAAGTATGAGCAGTAAAGAGAGGACAGCTATTATCTGCTGTACAGTTAATATTGTGGCTTTGTGCTGCATCCATAGTGTAACTTTTTATTAGACCGCATCGCCCGTACTACGTACGTAGATGCGTCTGTTGTTACCAGCCGAATAGCGTGGTCTATCGGTCGGTCTGTCAGTCAGTCAGTCACACTAGTGAGCCCTGCAAACATGGCTGAACTGATCGAGATGCCATTTGGGTTGAGGACTCTGGTGGGCCCAGGAACCATGTATTAGATGGCGTTGAGATCCCCCATGGGAAGGGGCAATTTTGAGGGGGGAAGGGGTGTCCCATTGTAAAGTATAGGGACACTCTGCGGTCATCTGTGCCAAAATGGCTTAACTAATCGAGATGCCGTTTGGGTCGTGGGCTCGAATGGGCCCAAGGAATCGTGTTAGATGGGGGTCCAGATCCTCCGTGAGAAGGAGAAATTTTTGGGGAAAGGGTCACCGATTGTAAAGTATAGAGACTTTCTGCAATGAGCTGTGCAGAAACGGCTGAACCGATCGGTTTGCCATTTGGGTTGTGGACTCAAGTTGGCGAAAGGAAGCACCAGTTCAGTCATATTCGCTAGGTGGCGCCAATGTACCCGACAACACTGACCACGTGAGTAATGAGGAGCTGATGAGAAGATCTGGAATGAAACCTCTGTCTGACAGAGTGAAAGCATGGAGGATGAGACTGGATGGTCATGTGTTGAGACAGACGGGAAGACAGACAGACAAACAGAGGCATGAATTGAATACCAAAATACAGCAAGAGACCAAAAGGACGACCACAAAAGACTCGGCTTACAATGTTCACAGAAGATCTACAAGGTTTCGGAGTAACATGAAAATGTGCAAAGAAGATCGCTAGCGACCACTAGAGCTGGAAGAACCTCATCACCCAGTCTTCCAATGGGAACTGGAAGAACTAAGTCTAAGTAAGGCCAGTCACCCAAAGGCAAGCTTTTGGAATTTGCACAAGAGGTTCTTTGTGGTTGGACGCCATTCCTGTAGCCCAGTCAACAGCGTCAAAGCACTGAATGAATTTCCTGCTTTATTTCTGAACTTTAAAATGTCATTATTGGCAAATGTTGCTCTTATTTTCCCGCTCGTGTTGTTGATTGTTTTTGATGTCGGTGTCGTCGATGCAGCAACTGACGATGAAGATCCGTGGTCTGTGTTTGCATGTCCTGCTCAGCCTGTCCTCACGTTCTCCATTTTCTCACCTGGATCACCTTTTCCACCTGTTCAGGTATGTTTCAGGATTATTCAGGAGATACGTAAGCTTTGTTGAATTGCACCGTCATTAGTTGGTTGAAGATCAGGAAGGACATTCAGCATGTCAAAAATACTGCTTTGAAAGCTGACAGTTAAGCCCGCGACACACGAGCGAGCATTGGTGACCGATATTGTCATCTGTTGCGGGTTTTTATGAAGATTGTTAGAGGGTGCGGCCTAATCATACTAAACATAGAAGTATGTGTCAGTTTTAAAAAGATGAGTGTGTTTTTGTCAGCAAGTTTTATGGACCATTTTGCATTGTGACCCAATAAATACTGGCATTGGAGAGCCAGTGTAAATGTAGCCTCATCTCTTTCCTCGGTAGTTAGTTGTTGAATCAAGAAAGGATGTCATCCAGTGGGTGATGCTGCTTAGTGGAGTCGGTGCTTGAGTTCCCTTCAGTTCTTTGATGCTGTTGGTTTGGCAGCAGGAGCCACATGCAGGCTGCAGTGCTTTAAGAGTAGGCCTGTTCCATTTCCAGGCCAGATGTTGTACAAGGGGACCAAAGCTGACTTTTGTTTTGTATATTTATTTTGTGTTATAGTGTCTTTTGGTTTCTTGACGCATGTCTGTTTTTGTTACTACTATCGCTACTACTGCTACTACAACCACCACCAGCACCATCACCATAACTACTAGCCAGCACCCCCAGTTAAGAACTGGAGGATTTTGTTGGAGCAGAGTTTTACTGCCCATAAAGCCCTAGCTGATGGCAACTAGCGCATTCATATTGGAGAGAAGACGCTAGAGTTCTCCTCATTGGTATTACCTGCATCATCTTCCTACCATATGCTTTATTTTCTTAAGTACTGTGCTAAGTGATTGGCTAGGAAAAACGTCTTTAAAATGACACATTTTTTGTCGAATTGGGTGTAAAGCAAGCCTGGAGTAACTGCCGTTAGTGGATTAAGAAAGTGGAACTTTTGTGTGGTTGGCATTTCCCATAGACTTGCTACACTGTGGTTTATTTAGGATCTTACTTTATCATTTGCTTGTACTTGGCTGTCTTGTGCTGTTTTTGTAGATGTTGAGTCCTGCTTTGCTCCATCATTCGCTGAGGCATAATGCCGCAAATTTCCTCAGAAGCTCTGTCGCTGTAGATGTTGGAACCAATCAGGTTGTGACAACTTAAATTATTTGTGATGATTCCTGTATTGTAATTGTATTATAATTGCTCACTCTAGCAGTTTTCGTTGGTTGTGAATTCTCTGAAGATTTTGGTGAAAGTCGTTTCACTTTACCTTGAATGGTTGTGCCAGTATGGTTCGTGCTTAAATATGTGCAGTTTTTCATAAGTCATCGTATGTTGTGTGTTTTCAGCTGATGATACCGCCGATACTATATGAGTATGTGAGCAGTTTTGTGGTGATGGATGGAAGTCGACGTTTGAGTCATAACGAGGCGGTGCTTCAAACTCTGAATCAGCTGATTCCACAGTGGCATGAACTCAGCATTCAGCTCACTAATGGTTGACAACATTCTCTTGACTACAAAATTATTTGAGTGCATATAGTAACTATGCATAGAGTGAGTACAAGCGTGTTCTCGCTAACATTTTGCGTTCGCGTTATCTTGCCAGAACGCCACCAGTGGAAGCCCGCAGTGCAGTCCGTCGCAGTAATGTTGAGAACGCCCCCCATCGATGGCCAGTCACCGGCCAGCAGTGTGCGCAGACCCCGCCGAGTGTTCGCTCTACGTGATCATATCGTGGGATGGACGCAAGCTTGTAACTAGGGTTCGCGATGTGTTGCCATAGCATTGCAACCCATGCACCGCTTGCAAATCCGCCCAATAGTGCTCAACTAGGGGGCAGCCTCTACCATGCCCCCAAGTTACACCCGGGTCCGTGCAGTAGTGTGGGCATACGGCAGCGGACAGACAGACAGACACACACAGACAGACGTGAATGACCACAATACATTTTGCGTCGTCTACAACTCACGCAAAATGTAATAATCATCATCATCATTGTAATGATAACATTTATGTAGAACCATACTGTCGGCTTGGTTAGGCAACAGGATGATTTGTCACATTATTCGAATAAAATTGAATCAGCTGGTTTAAGAAAATTTTCATATTATCACTAACTTACTAAGAAAGTGATGTTACAGTAAAAAAACAATAATCAGGGATTGCTGCACATCACAGCAGAAAAACAGCTGGCATAGATGTGGTATGAAAAAAATACGTCACTGTCACCCTATGTATATCATGGCATAGTCAACCGTCAGGAAGTAGGAGTTCCAGTTTGTGAGAGTTGTGGCACAGAAATCGTGCCAACCCATTTCACAGTCAGTTCAAGGAACAATGTTTGATGCACAGTTGGATGACTGTAACGATCATGTACCAGTGTGACTCACATACTTGTCATCTGGTATGTTGGCATGTCTCCCTTGAAGTGATTTTTGTTACGAATGTCCTAGATAAGTCTTTAGCACATCTGAGGACTTTTTGATTTGTGCTTTGCAGATATGCTCATTATCGTCATCATTCATTATTATTAATGTTATATTGCTGTTATTAAGCCACATCGCAGTACTACATACATAGATGTGGCCTGGTGTTACAGACCGAGTAGCATGGTCTGTCAGTCTGTCACAGTAGTGAACCCTGCAAAAATGGCTGAACCAATCGATATACCGTTTGGGTTGTGGTATGTGATGGGCCCAAGGAATCGTGTATTAGATGGAGTCCAGATCCCCCATGGGAAGGGGCAGTTTTGAGGGGGGTAGGGGTGGCCCATTGTTCCTTTGTAAAGTATAGGGACGCTCTGCCGTGAGCTGTGCAAAAATGGCTGAACCGATCCAGATACTGTTAGGGATTTGGACTCAGGTGGGCCCAAGGAAGCATGTGTTAGGTAGGGTGCTCACTGACGCCACCTGGTGAATACCACTGAACCACCGTCCATGTGCGGCGGCGATGCAGTCTGCTGTCAAATTACTTTGACCATTTGTTACTTTGCCCGCAGGAGCAGTTGCGAAGTATTGTGATGAGTATGTCTGTCTGTGTGTCTGTCTGTCTGTCTGTTACTGAGGATATATCTGGAACCACCCCTGTAATCTTTACCTAATTTTTGTGCGTATTGTCTATGTCCATGGCTCGGTCCTCCTCTGGCATGTCGATGATAGGCCACATCGCCTATCATGGTGGGGGGAAGAGGTGACGGGAGTGCACAGTGCGAAGTGTAATCTACGATTGCCTTGTTAAATATTGTAACTATCATTATTGTTATTATTATTTTTATGATAATACTTATGGCAGTTGTTATTTTAATTGTTAATGGCAACTACAGAGAGACAATTGTTTTGATTATGTCATCAATATTAGGTCATGGTGTGCATTTGTATATTATCTATTTCCAATGTATATGTGTTCTTGGATCAGGAAAATCCAATGAGGAACTAACTCTCCATGATGGTTTAGACTGTTGTTCTTGTGTTTTCAGCTGGTTAGAATTTGGACATTTTTGTGTCTTGTGTTTTCAGTATTTACAGTAAAAGTGAATTTGCCGGAGAAAGCTATGGTGGTGAATTTTGAATGGACGGTGAAACAGAGCTCAGCCGATAGTTTGCCAGCCAGCAGTTCATCGTGCCTGGTGTCAGCTCTGTTGGATCCCAACACCTCCAGTTCTCTTAGTTCTGCGAGAATTGTGAGAAGAAAGTATCGTGTCGGTGACCGTGTGCTTGCTTACCTGCAATCGCACTCGACTGTCCTTGCCACTGTCTGCGGCCTCCTGTCCTGCAGAAAAAGTCAACCAGTGTCCAAAAATAATTCCTCCAAAGGAGAACAGGCCGAAAATTGTACCATTTATTACAGAAAACGGAGGAAGGATGTGGAATATAATGGGTGCACATTTGTGAGAGAAGTGGACGTTCCGTGTAAACTGACGTATGGTTCGGCCAATCGGCATCGAACAGGTGTAACTCTGGCTGTCCCAGCTGCAACTGGCATCGATGAAAACCTTCGCGATTACATCTTTCGTAAGCTGAAGAATCAGTTGCCGACACTGAGACGATTCCTTGTCCAGTTTCTATCACCACTGATGCCCGGGGCTGACGATCCGACGTCCGACCCATTCTGGCTGCTGTGTTCAAGGGATATTCCGGATGAATTATGTGCATTTCTGCCGGCGCTGTTTGCCGACGGATGCTTTGCTCTTCATGTTTATCGCCACATTTCACAACTGCTGCAAATCTATAGTCTACAATCAGTCGGGTTCAGTAAATTATTGACTGGACCAAGTTGTCGCAGCATGGAGGAAATTGTAAGATCGTTTGAAGTCATTCCGTCGTCCGTTGTGCAAAACAGCATTCTGTGGGCAGCACTGCGTGACTTTGTTGTTACCTCTGCAGTCCATGGTGGTCACCTCACTTCTGCACATGCATTGAGGGTGCGTGATCCTGGCGGAAGGTGTCGCCTGCTGTTGTCGACGACCGCGCAGGCTGATCCGTCTGAAAGGTCGACGTTGGGAGAGATGCTGAAGTCGTGTTTGGACGACGGCGAATGTCCAGAGTTGAAACACGTTGTCGAGAAACGCATTGTGACTGAGAAGCTTCACTCTGAGGTAATATGTACAGATGTTGCCTGATGTGTGATGTTGAAATATATCTGTCCACCACCACACCACCTCTGTTTTAAATTGGTTCATCCAGTTTCCCGTGTCCTCTTCCTTTACCTGTTCTGGAATAGATCTTCTGAAGACAAATGGTACTGGTTTTTTTCTGGCCAGGATGCCATGTTATTCCTGTTACCCAGCCATATCAAAGGAAACAAGTGCTCTGACCCCAACCAGGGAAAATTGCCCACTGGCCTAATCCTTTCTTCATCCGCCACCAAAAGTCCCCAGGGATGGGAAATTGCTCCCTGTACTGATTTAGCAAAGTCAGTGTCCTTGTCAAATACATTTATCTGAAAAATATAATTTCACACAGTGGTATGCAGGTGATTACTTTCTTGCATTGTAAAATGATTCTAGACCTTGTTATTTGCATTTTCTAGATTGTTTGTTTTAACTATAACCACTGCAGTGAAAACGTACCATCATGCAACAGAAACATTACCTGATAATGGTTAATTATTATAAGAGTTTTTATTTGGTATAATTTTTTATACTGTCCCCACAGTAAAAGGGACTTCTGTTTCAGTGGATGAAAATATTGAAATAATAATACCAAATTTTACCATTTTTTTGAGTAGCACTGCTGGTACTAATGATCATGAACTACCACAGCACCAAAAGAAACCTGAACGCGATGCTCTGTTATGTGTCAGTGCCTGATGCAGTCCGACTCAACGGGAGTATTCTCTGACAGCAGTGTTGCAGCAATGTTACTTCAGTCATCTTGTGGCTCAGACATGGTGAGTGACCGGTCATTCTTGTTCACCGCTGGCATGTCTATGATGACGTGTAGTTTGTAGATTTTTCCTGCTCAGAAGGCCCGTGCAGCCCCAGACCAGTAAGAATAAGCCTGATCCATTTCCAAACTGGATGCCATAGAAGGCGACCAAACCTGGCTTTAGTTATTTTTATGTTTGTTTTATGTTATAATATTCTTGCAGGTTATTGGTGCATGTCTACTTTTGTTGTGTAAAATTTACTTTCTTCAGAACCAAGCTAAGTGAGTGGCTTGGAAGACCGTTTCCGAAATGAACTTTTTTTGTCAGATTGGGCATAAAAACCTTAACTCAGTCAATTAACCTGTGTAAGAGCACTCTTAAAGGCTAAATAGCCTTTCAAAGTGTTCCAGTCTCACCTGAAAAATATTTTCCAGGTGAGCCTGGGTTAGCCAGTTGCAGTTAAATGTGTGATTGATGCAGAATTTTCTATAGCCAGGTACACTTTCTGATTGTACAAAGATGATGCAGGTAACACCATTGAGGAGAACTCTAGCATATTCTCTCTATCCGAATGCAAGGGCATGTGTGCAGTAAAACATTGCTCCAACAAAATCCTCCAGTGCTTAAGGGGGGGTGCCGGCTAATGCTGGTTGTTCTGTGTAATGGCTCTAAAACGGTGGTAGTAGATACCCTTCCTGACTCCATCCAAGATTGCAGTCTCCCGTTTGCCAGTCCAAACCATCAGCAATTTAATATTTTGAAAAATTTTTAATAAGAAGAGTATCCTTTGTGTGTGACGTAGGTGTGTCGAGGAGGAATGACTGGTAGTGCCGACAGTGGAGTGGTGGACATGTTCTGTAGCCAGCAGAAGTACTGTGTTGCACATGACTGGATTAACAGCTATCATCTTAGCTCCCAGCTGCACACCGTCAGTACTCTACGTGCTTAGAATGTTCAGCTTTGTCTCTGGCTTGGCTGACAGTTCTGTGAACAGTGTGCATGGCATTGTTTTCCTTAAAAAGGGTGCCATACTCATACAGGAGCAGGGTGCTCATCTCTCTTTCCACAGAGCCTGTGATGCATTTCCAGTGCGATGTTAGATCTGTGCTTACCTTTCTAGCCCCAGAGCACTGCCACTGCCCCTTGGATGGTAACAGGGTAGCCACAAACCTAGAAAACCTGGAAAACTCCGGGATTTCTCTGAACGTGGAAAACTCATGGAATTTTCAGGGAATTCTATTCAAGTGAGACCTGGCCTGTCAGTAAAGAAAATGAGGTGGCACTTCAGCGAGCAGAGGTGAGAATGGTCAGATGAATGTGTAATGTTAAGGTAAAAGACAGAGTTCCAAGTAAGGAGTCAAGAGAAAGACTACGAATAGATGATATAATATTGATACTACAGCAACACAGGTTGCGATGGTGTGGTATGGGCATGTGTTGCGAAAAGAAGACACTGATTGGATGAAGAAATGTATGGAATATGAGGTGGAGGGCTCCAGACCAAGAGGTAGACCAAAGAGGACATGGAGAGAGGTTGTGCAAAAAGATTGCCAAACACACAATTTGAACAGGGAGGATGCTATGGATCGTGGTTGATGGAAGAAGCTGATAAAGATTGGATGATGATCAGGATGGTGGGTGGGTGAGTGTTTCTTCTGGTACCGGCTGACCCGGGTGGTCCCGGACAAAGGGCCAAAAAACGGTCGTTGTTGTTGTTTTATGCAACCTCAGGGAAAAATTATAACAAAAGTAGTTTTAATAGGATAGAATATTTGCGTAAAACAACTGTTGACTGAGTAAAATTTTGTGATGTATCATCAGTGATGTAGTTCAAGACAATTTTATTGAGAGCAAGACAAGGAAAAGTATAATTATTTCTCTGGAGAAACCCTGGAAAACTCCGGGAACTTTTTTTCTCCTACTTTGTGGCCACCGTGGGTAAGCTTACTCGTGTTAGATCCTGCGGAGGTCGGAGACTGAATTGGCTGCCTAGGTAGCTGGTTACATACAAGACAGTAAACATGCCTTCTTAGGAAGATGTTAAACCATGCCTTACTTCTCAGCAAGCACATTGGTCACCACTAGTGCACATTTTCCATTGTGATATTACCATAGTCATTGTAGTTTTTGAAATTGAATCATTTAGATTTTTCAGTTTTGGAGATAAGTATACTCAGCTTGAGAATAACTAGCATTCATGCAATGTGCACACAGCTATTTTATTGCCATTTGCCATGCATACTTCAGTCAGCCAGTGGTCCGAGAGGTCTCTAACATAATCGATGGAGATTGCTTAATGTCATTACTAATACCTAGCATACTACTACTATTACGAATACTACTACTACTACTACTACTACTACTACTACTACTACTACTACTACTACTACAAACTGAAATGTGCAAAGAAATGGTCCAACTTGGACAGAGTCAGTAGAAGAAGGCTGGCAAATGTGCATCATCCCGTGGAGTCAGTGTATCAGGAAAGGATAGGTCCAGGGAGGTGATTTTCCCCAGTGGTTATCATTGATTTATGTGCTCTCAGTTCTTTGACACTTTTGGCTGGGTAAACTTGTTCCAGATATCACCCAAAGGTTCTTTTTATGGCCGCCCTGCGTAGCAGATGCGTACATTATATTTTTGCCCTGTAGTTTCTTCTTCTTTTTTTTCCTCGCCTAGTCTCAGCCGTTGAAGATGGGAGGTCTACCATGCTTCCACACATGGCGTGGTCTTAGTGTGAATTTAGGATGCAGGTCTGAAACGTGCTGCACGTGGCTCGCTGAAGATACAGGACGTAAAAAATCTCCAAAAATCGCCATTTTGGCACCATCGCACAACTTTGTCGGGCTATATCTTCGCAACTAAGGCATGTATTGGCAAACGGAAAAAACTCGTTAAGGAGCAATATCTCCTCCACACGTCCTCACAATATGGCGAACTTCAGCCCACTAGCGGCTGAGATCGGTTCGGTTGTTTGGGGCACCCAAGCTAATTTCAACGGGTTTCGCGTCTTGGCAGCATTACTGCACGGCACTCCAGCAGTGGGCATCAGCTAAACATTGCGGCGTTGAACAGAGGGCGCCACCTATATTTGCCAGGGCTGCTATCACGTTGGGCATTGGCCCACATTCTAATTTGAGACCTGTTCCAGCCTTAAGTAAATCCAGTAAAGCCAGCTGGCTTAAGAAATATAAGTAACAGTAATAGCAGCAGAAGTACTGATTCTGTAAATGATGTTGATGATTATATGCACAGCTTTAATCATATTATCATGCTGCCTTTGCCAGTATGAAGGTAAATTGTTTGTCTGATTGTCATCTTTGTTGAATTTTGTTTCCAGAAAGTCGAGGAGATGCAGATATCAGACATGCTGAAGAGTGAGGATATCATGGAAAACGTTAAAGCGTTTCAGGTATGTTTTGTTTGTGGTGATGGTTGCCATGTTATTCGCCGCCGCTTTCCAAGCTAATCCCTTTTAGTTCAATTAGATGCCATCGATTTTTCTTCTGCATTTGTGCCACGCCTTGTGATAGACCAAAACTTGTCATAATGTGCATTATGGTCACCATCATCATTTGAACAGCTGTTTTCCATGTGGATCCTGGTTAGCCAGTCCCCTCAGTTTCTTTCAGTTGTTCTGGAAGAGATCGTTTGTGTGTGTATGGTACAGGTTGTTTTTGTGGGCCGGATATCATTCCTGTCACCCAACCAACCCAGATGTCCTTCGTAAGACTCAATCAACCCAGATAATGTCGCTCCTGTCACCCAACCGATCCAGATGTCCTTCGTAAGACTCAACCAACCCAGATAATGTCGCTCCTGTCACCCAACCAACCCAGATGTCCTTCATAAGACTCAACCAACCCAGATAATGTCGCTCCTGTCACCCA
>Ga0056133_10000233_pt1 | contig 12573 bp, 9 predicted proteins | sample WorMetGr2BELIZE1_FD_67351 | JGI IMG/M metagenome (GOLD analysis project Ga0056133, IMG submission 67351) | Marine gutless worms symbiont microbial communities from Max Planck institute for Marine Microbiology, Germany - Inanidrilus... ... | reverse complement strand
TCTTCACGTGACAGGGCGGCCATCTCATTCGACATTGGGCGGTCAAACTGTGCAGTTCTATTTAATTTTCATTCTTAAAATAATTTATAATTGATAGTTTGATTAATGAAAATCAATAATTATGCCTCTCAATAATGAAAACACTACTCCTTTGCTGGGTCCCGAAAAGACAGCCACTGAGGATTGGAGTGAGCCAGGTGGATGCCTTCCCGTTGCCCAAACAACACTGTCTAAGCAATGAAGCACAGCTTCCCAATTGGGATGCTGCACATAGCACTACTGTCATCATTATTGTGGATCAACAGCTCATACCTTGTCCTCGTAAGTCTTCCTGACGGAATGTATCTCGTGGTCAAAATACGTCTGGATTTGTCTTCGCTCGGCATCTGATGTCTCCGCCATTCTGACCGCCTCGTCGGCTGTGATGCGCAGCTCACTCAGCACACTCTCCTTCTTGACGCTGTCCAAACGACTCGACACCACCTGTATGCACACAATGGCCGTCACTGGGTCCGAAATATCAACAACCCGGCGACGAAGAAAATTCCCAAATGCGTACCATGACCAACCAGCAGCATACAGAGGAAAGGAGGGTAGTTGAAGGCACTAGCAACAAGGATAAAGATGGCAGCAGGGTGAAGGCTTTGGCTGACACCGTATAAGAGGCAAAGACCACTTACTTACTGCGAACTTCATTCCAATGCCAGCCGGCTGCTATTGACAGTAATTCATTTGTACCACAACGCACGTGCACAGGATACTTCTCGCATGACTACTGCTGATGTGTCAACTATCCCTTATAATTCTTAATTAAAACTTTACGCTGCTATTTGCCACATATGTCTACACAGTTTCTGCGCATTCAGCAAAGTTTTATGCAATTTCAGGCAGAAAACCTCGCTATTCTAACATGCTAAAAGTATTCGTTAGTATTATAAAAGTCTAAATAGATGTAAACTCTAAATATGCATGCAATGCACTGATTAAAAATTCTAAGGATAGCTGAGACATTAGAAAACATCAAACAGAGATTAGTTTTTGTACCACATCCTGCACCGATGGGGGTGAAATTTGGCACAGAGAAGGGGACCAAAGTCTTGCACAGTGGTTTAAAGGCAATTCTCCGGCTGTACCTCTGCAATTAACAGTTAGTGGTGCTCTATACCCACACACAGAAATACAATTTTAATGGCTCTTTGCCAACAGAACCTCAATTTGCCAGGTGCTCATTGATTTTTTGCCACACTTGTTCCGAAATGGGGATCATATCGTATCCTTCGGGCAGGGGTCCAGCCTACTCTGGACCAATATGCTGAGGCCTTTTTATAGCAGGCCCATTGCGTTAACCCAGGAGGAGAGGAGTCTGGTTAATGATGTGTGCGAGTGTGCGCATGACTGAAGGCTGAGGGAGGGCTGAGTAGGCATGAGCAACTTGTCAGGTATTTATAGCGTGCCCCTTCTAGGCGTGGCCTACTGTCTGGCTGGCTTAGGCCCAATTGATTGATGCCTGTTATTCAACGTCAGTCAACGGACTCAGCCAAGTCTATCACTTCAGCCAACATCAGCGCGACAGACATCTTGACGCTGCTAATCAAGGTGCCAGCAACGGTCACATTTTATAGAGGACACTGCCGAACCCTCTGTTGCCTGCCAGGGATTATCTTCCTGATCATCATGTGCATAGGAATTATTTTCACATAATTACTTTTACGTAGGCGGACGAGCCTTACCGGGCCGCGGCTCGAACTGAACCTCGAACCAATGGCACACTGCGCGAGTCATGCTCTGCTGCACACGGTGCCCAAGTGGTCTAGCCACCGGACTACACAGGCAGGACTGACCTCTGGGGATAAATGGCCGAGGTTTTTACAAGCCGGATGCACTTCCGGTCACCCAACCGACATTGCCAATACACCTGTACATAGCCACGTCCACATTAATTGCCTGCTCCCAGTCCTCACACTAATGAGTAATGAGATGAGGTTGCTCCACAATCCAGCACAGGACGTGGTGCGGTTCTGCACTTCTGTCCATGAACATGGACCTTGCACCATATTTAAATAATTCTAGCACAGTTCACCATCCGGTCAACCACAGCACTGTACAAAAATTAAACGGATGAATCTATCAGTAGAAAATTTCCATCTGTTGTTGGAAATTCCCACCATCATCATCGTCACTGTCCACGACAATCACGATGGGTGTGGGCATCCATGACGAGACACCGTTGACTTGAGAGACAAGCTTGAGTGATACCTGGCTGAGCAGGAACTTGAGAGCACACTTGGCCTCGACGATCGTGTGGATGTTGCTCCATCGAGTTTTGCTCTTCTCGTCTTCAATCACACCAGCAAATCAATACATCACGTAACCTCATACCGCCAATTTAAAAGCCATATTCCACATACACCTGGGTTTGCCAGTCACCCCTCCGTTTTCTTTCTCTACCTGTTCCGGAACAGAACCTTTGGGGAAAAGTGCCACAGATTTTTACTCACATCTAGACTTCTTCCTGCAGTGACCTGATGCTGTCGGCTTGGCATCATGAGGGGCTTCTGGCCTCTAATAATACACTGCACAAACCCTAAGGGTTTGATTTTGGCAGAACCAGCACTGCCTTCAGCAACTTAGAAAAAGTAAGCCAGACGATTGATTGCTTAAGGTTTCATGTCCATATAACACAAACAATGGGTCATTTCAGAGATGTTCTTCCCAGCCTATCACTTAGCTTCGTACTGAAGAAACCAAAACTAGCAAAACAAAGGCAGACATGCACCCGTAAACCTGAAGTATGAGCAGCTTCCTAACGACACATCAGCACATTAAACCCAAAGATATTACCATAGAATACAAAATAACCATAAAAATTAATGCCATGTCTAGTTGCCTCATATGATGGCTAACCCGGAAATGGATCGAGCTTGTTCTTAAACCCTGGGGCCCGTACCTGGCAACTAAGCTGGTGAAAGAAAAACAGAAAACAGTAGCAATCACGCGTTGATACAGAGACGCATGGAGCATGATGGTCACCTTGGTCGGCATCAAGCAACTTCTGCTGCAGATCAGCAATCTGAGTGTTACACATGTCAATCTGCTGCTCAAGCTGCACTACCTCGGCCTCCACAGTACTATCACCTTCATCCGCCTACAACACACAGTCAAGGACACATGGTGGGCCAAAACATGGAAATACATACACAAATACACATTAAATTGTACCCTGTGATAAGGTCATAATTTATATGATACGGAGACGGTGTAAGTTACACCACTGAGGAGAACTCTAGCATCTTCTGTCTAAACTGCTAGTTGCCATCACCATGGGCATGAAGCAGTAAAACTCCAACAGTTCTTAACTGGGAGTGCCAGTGCGGCTAACAAAGGTTGATCTGCATAATGGCTGCAAAATGGTTGCTGTCATGTCGATAAAGTCATAACTTTAAAAATGTGGTAACAGTCACTGATTAATCAGAACACTGTTAGACCTCCTGTCTGGCTACTTGCTTATCACCGCTTTAACAGCCGTTTTCCAATTGGACCTAGATTTGTCAACTCCACCTCAGTTTCTTCTTCCAATGATTCCTAAAGAAAACCTTTGGGTACAATTGGCACAAGTGCTGCGCCCAACCACCAGTGTCAAAGAAAAATCACCCACCCCATGCTGGTAACCTTTTGGGTACTGCATGCAATGTGAACGTTTCACTGTTAAGCCAAAGAAACAACCATGCTACGCGATGCATTCTGATACATTGGTTGCCCACAGAGCTGTCTGATTTCTCAACAAATGCACAAGAAGGTGTCAACAAACTATGTTAGAGCAGAGTCATTTTTACGCACTTTAATGAAAATTTCAATATTTACAGCTAACTCATCATCGTTTCTGCTAGTTTCACAAGTGTACATATTAACATTAGAAGAAAAGATCTGATAAAAATAGAACGTGGGCCAATGCCCAACGTGATGGCCGCCCTGCCGAATATAGGTGGCACCCTCTGTTCAACGCTGCAAAGTTTGGCTGACGTCCACTACTAGAGTGCCGTGCAGTAACACTGCCAAGATGTGAAACCAGTTGAAATTTACAGGGGTGCCCCAAACTCGCCAACAGATCTCAGCCGTTAGTAGGCCGAAGTTCACCATATTATGAGGATATGTGGACGAGGTATCGGTGCTTAACAAGTTTTTTTTCCGATTGTTGATACATGCCTTAGCTGCGAAGATACAGCCCAACAAAGTTGTGCGATGGTGATAAAATGGCGATTTTTTGCATCCTGCATTTTCAGCGAACTGCGTTCCGCACATTTCAGACATGCATTCTAAATTCGCACTAAGGCCACACCATGTGTGGAAGTATGGTAGACATCCAATCTCCGGCCGCTGAGATTACGCGAGGAAAAAAGACAGATAGAAGAAGATAGAAACCACAGGGATAAAAATATAATGGCCTGCCCTATTTCATACGGCGGCCATAAATATGTCCGTGAAACTATCAAAACTCCATTGTTTTAATCACTCTGTTGTCCCATTGAAAAGAAGACTCCAGACAGATTTAGACAGGTATATAAGCACCTGACACACTGCCACCCATAGCTATACAACAATGCAAAATGCTAGTTGTCAATCAAAGCAAGGATTCATCTCTTACCAATCTCCGCTTGTCCTTCAGCTGTTCTGTCATAACCTTACGAGCATCATACTGGCTCGCCAGATGCATCTTAACTTCTTCCACTGAGACAAGAAAGTCCACGTCATTGCTTAGCATTGTCTGCACAACATAAACACACACGGACTAAACCACCAACAAACGAACAATACTTAGTGACCATTAGTTATTACATTTCGCGTGAGGTGTAGCCAAAGTGAAACGTATAGTGATCACTGCCGTCTGTCTGTGTATCTGTCCCTCGCCGCATTCCCACACTACTGCGCGGACCCGGATGTAACTTGGGGGAATGGTAGAGGGTGCCCTCCAGTTGTGCACTACTGGGCAGATTTGCAATCAATGCACGGATTTCGTTGCGATGACAACAGAGCGCCAAATGCGAAACGTCAGAGAGTGCTCTTACTCGGCTATACCTGGTTTAAATATTGTTGGTGCATCAATGACAATTTAAATAGAAGTTGCAATACAATCTCCACTTAAGTAAGCAGTGTTGCACCAGCAAAAATGCATGCCACTCTATAAAGCAGGTACTGCAAAGCAATGCTTAAATGTTACTGCAATCCTGTTTGCCGCTGAGTGTCCCATGAGGTCATGTTTACAATTCCACAGATGCCTAGAGCCAACAGCCTAACACAAGTCTCCCGGAACAAGATGGGACATCTAAGTTGCAACCTCCAATGTTCTTAAACACAGTGTATACTATTCATTTTTTTCAGTATTGCTCTGGTAATATACTAGTTTACTGCTTAACCGAGTTTCGATACATCATAAATGATAACTTGCTCGAGTAGTTTTTGCACTGGGGCTTATGTCTGTTGATGCTAAATTCTATGAAAACTGCTGCTTAACTTTTACATGTAAGTGGCTCAAAATCGCTGGTGAGCTTAACTGACGATATAACTGAGACTGGCAGTTAAATGGCGATGATTCAACACGTTTTATGACAGTGAGCATTAAGGTAGAGATTTAAGCTGTACTTAAATTTAAGTATTGGTGGTGCAACTGGCCATAAACCACAATCAATTCACCACATCTGAAAATCAAAGATAATCTGGTCACTCATCAGCATTGCACAGCCAACATGTAGGAGTACACGGACCAATAACAAGTGATACGATAAAATATTCTGTGCCCCTATTTCCCCACAACTGCCCATCCATCTATCATTCTTGCCCTATCCCGCTACCTTTATCCACGTTCCCACATGAATCTGGATACAATTTACAATTTCTTTTTTTAAACAAATTTCACATCAAATTGAAATTAATTCACACAGGTAATTAGAAATAAAGTTAAAGTAAGGAAAAATGTGTTATACTCATTAGAGGAGTGCAGACAAACTGCTAATCTCCATTCCGAATGCCTTGAGCCAGTAGCTGTATATATCATACAGTCTGTGACACATGACAATGCAATGTCAGACCTATGCGGTTTCCTACCTTCCCAGTCACACAGCATCACTGCATTCTTTGAATGATACTAAATTATACTGCTTGGAGACAGAGGAACATACGTGTACAACTGACTGAGAGTTGTAATGACAATGATTCAAGTGGGAGATCAATCTATTAACCGTGAGTCAAACTGCAGAACCAACACACCTCCACACTGCACATGGAAACACACATGAACTACAACAGACCCTGATCCGTGCTCCAACGTTGGACGTTTCCGCCTGCTCCTGTCTCTTTGCCTTGCTGTCCATCACCACCTTCTGTTTCTGCAGCAGCTCTTTAAGGCGGTTATTGGCAGCCGATGCCTCCTCGGCCTTGCGCCTCAGAACCGCCGCCTGGTTCACCTGCTGCCTCTCCAGGCGGGCTATTTCAGCCATGTGCTTACGATCCTACGTTGGCATTCACAAAACAGTTACATTCAGCAGGCAGTAGCAATTACAGCACACTGAAAACTGGGATGAATAATGAACACGTTTATTTGCCACAAAAGGCAGATACAGATTAATAATAAAACAATAAAATACTACAAAGTAAAAAAAAGAAATACAATAAAAACTACGTGATACTGGTTTTGTCAAATGAAACCACGCCAATGGGTATGCAACCCAGCATATTTAGTGGCTGTCTCTAGCCAGGATAAAGTGGGAGGGTTGCGGCATGAAGGGCATCCGGCGTAAAAATGGGGGATGATGGAGGTGGGAACTGATTAGTCCGGACAGAGTGGTGCCCAGCCGGATGGTCAATGTGTCTGCTTCTGTTTATCTTCACTTGCACCATAAAATCCAGAAGATTTCTTCTGGCACTGGCTTACCTGCGTAGTCCCAAAAACGGGCTGTAAAACGGGTGTGTGTGTGTCGTTGTGTCACAGGAAATGGCAACTCACATCCCGAAAAACATCACTTTGCATTAAAACCTTACTTTCATAAATAAAAAAGTAAATATCGACTCAGTCAAGAACTCAACTTGCTGCTGCTCACACTTGGAACAATCTGCCTCAGTCAGCAAGTCACCTTGGCATCCATATTACTAGTCTTCAGGGCACGTCTAACACACACCTCTATTCATTTTCCTACCTATGGGAGATGGTGGAGGTGGGCACTGTTGGTCTGGATGGAGTGGCACCTAGCCGGATGGTCGGTGTGTCTGCCTCTGTTAATCTTCCCTTGCACCATAAAGTTCAGAAGTTCTCTTCTGGCGCTGGCTCACCCGGGTGGTCCCGGAAAAAGGGCCGTAAAACAGTTGTGGTGTGGTGTGGTGGTACCTATGAATTTGTACACTGTCTGAGCAGTGAACAGTTATTTCAGACAGTAGTATCACCTGTTAAATTTCCACGGCAACTGCAACAGTGTAACCTGTTACTTCACTAGTCACTGCAGGGTTTGGATAATGCTACTTTCTCATTAATTGCTAGTTATCATCAGTAGAGTAATATTATTTTGCACACTGCAAATACAAGAAAAGAAAAAGGAGAATTCCTGCATCTGCATTCCGATTAACACCATTAATACACAATCAATCATTCCTTGTTCAGTTGCAAAAAAAATGTAATTTTTTAGTAATCCTGAAAATAGAAAGACAGACGAATGGTAAACAGATAACCACACAGTAGCAGAGGCAAATAAAGTGATTAAGCAGCGCGTACCTGAGACTTGAGCTGCAGCATTTCTCGTGCCATGGTCGCCTTTGTTCGTCTGAACTGTTCTGACTCGGCCTTCAACTGTTTCATTAGCCGCACTCTCTGCTGCTTCATTGCCTGAGGACACCATGTAAACACAATGACCCATTATCATTATGATCATCAGTATCATTTAAGTAATTTACAATATGAGGTTCACAGTGATAATGTCATGAAAATGCTGTAGAAGCAACGTACAAGGTAGCAGTCAGACGTTGCACAGAGGCATGATGCATCACCTAATGTCAGTCATGACACCTTGAACTGAAACGTTTTAGTTCATGTTGAAACGCCAGATTCGATAATGATGTTCTGATCAACAGTGGCACTGCATTCCAGGCTCATGCCACAGGCACTGTAAATTGTTGCCCAGCATAATCCGACATGCTGATGGCACGAGAAGCAGAGGTAGAGTCAGCACATACGATTCCCACAGCAACGGATCATTATATGGCATAAGGTTACTGGAACGTTCTAACAAATCTTCACTCCACTCCTATTCTCTCTCCTAAGTCATCTACATTCGGTATTGGTTATTTCTTGCATTAAATGTAAACTTGCGCCAACGCATACAAATCACTCCGTGTCACACAACCCACCTATCTGCACTTGTTGCTTCACCAGTACCAACAAGATCAGTGTCTTTGTTCAAGCGATCAGGATTTGCTGGTGTTAGGTTGACAGACGAGGTTTCACTTATTCTTCACCTTAGTATGGAATGACTTGTAAACACGCATTTATCAGCTATTTCCAAACTTTTGATCTCTTTAAATTGTGCGAAAACACCTATCTATTTACTTGGCGTTAACATGCACTGTAAAACCTGCATCTCAGATTCAGGCACTTGTGCTCAGCTATTTTGCACATTATAAATGTACGTGTGTATGCATAATAATTTAACTTGACGGGAACGCCAACAAGACGCGTACCAGTCACAATCGTTTTCCTAAAACAGAAAGTAAAAACTACTAATTAAAGTTTCTGTTTGACTGGCTTTCTTTTCTGCAGTTACGTCAGGCTGGGCTCAGCCCTGAAAGAGAAGCAAGTTTTTACAGCTGAACGCGCTTCCTGTGTCAATCGACCAATGACGTCCAAGCACTGAAGGAAACAGAGAAACATAAAACTGAAACAATCTGATTCCGAAACTATAATATCAGTGGCACGTACCGTGATTTCCTGATTCAACTTCTCCACCTGCTTGTCCGTCTGCTCCTTGACCTTCAGCATCTTCGACTGTTCCGTCATCTTCCGTCTCAGCTCCACAATCTGAGCTTCTAGCTCCTGCAGGCGCTTGCGACGCTGCTCCGCCACTCTGTGCACACAGACATCACAGACTCATTACCCACTGCGTGAACTACAGACTGCACTGGAAAAATGCTACGGCATTCTGGTGGGAATTCGTGGAAAAAACGCGGTATGGGAATGACTGCGTGGGTTAAGCACAATCTGTGTGTAGTTGACATCAAAACAATGTTTCACGTTGTCAGCAGCTGCCCAGGATAAATGTGGGAAGGCAATAGTGAGTGCGGGTGAGGGAATTAAGTTGCAGCTGTGAGACAGGCAGGAAACGGGTTTCTCTTGCAGACCTCTTACGTGAAGTGATGCTGCCATTACCTCGTTTGCATATCAGTGAGCTTATTCAAAATAAAAAGCTGCGCATGACATGTCTAACATGCAGTCCAGAAATGCTTTATGACGACAAAGACAATGTTATAATTAACACTAACTGTTAACACAGACAAAAAATGATAAATCTACTTGGAGCTGTTGACTGAAGCCTTTGCCGTTGCCAAAGCTGCATTCAAGTCATCTTTCTCCTTCTGCAGAGCAGTAATTTCACCTTCCATCTCCTTCATCTGGGACTGTCATGAACACACACGTGCACAGAGGCAATAAATGACATACATACATGTATAATGACATTTTGTCATTTAGTGACGGGCCTACTGCAAGGTGTGCTCGTGAAGCATTCATTACAAATTCCCCAGCTACAGAAATAGACAAACTATCTAATAACAGAACACAATAAAACAATTAAAAATTCATCTTGAGGTGGTGTTTCAAAGGTGCTGAATTTGCTGTGCGTAAAAAATGACAAAAGCAGTCACTCAGCTATTCAATCATGTAGATTTCTGAAGGCCACGATCTGGTGCTCTACTGCACTCAGTTAGACAACCGTTTCACATCCTCTTTTCCAGGAAAACCTCGGTAAGCCGGTACCAGAAAGGTTAAACCAATCTGGATTTTAATGAAGCAAGAGATGATAGGGTGGCACTGGCATCAGCTGTGCCATATGCAAGTCATCTGCACCTCACTCCAGACAGATAATCACACCAGCACCTCAGTTCTGGTATACAAAACTGGCTAGGCAACAGTCAACCAATGCCCTAGTACTCCTGCAACAATACCCATGTGCAGTTAGTTAGTTGGAGTTTAACGTCCCTTTTCAGCACAAATATGGCTATATCAGAGACGAAATACCCATGTGCAGATGACCACTATCCAGGCAGTATGAAATTCTCCAGATTTTCCACACAGCTGCCTAAGCACTAGGTAAGGTAGCATCCAGCAACAAAATGACACCTCTGAAGTTCACGTGTTGATCAGCTGTGAAATGTAATAAATAGACTGAAAAAAGAAACAGCTTTCACCGCTTTATACCACTTTCCGACCATATATTTTAGGTAAGTAACGATTGGATGATGATCAGGATGGTGGGTGGGTGAGTGTTTCTTCTGGTACCGGCTCACCCGGGTAGTCCCGGACAAAGGGCCGTAAAACGGTCGTTGTTATAAGTACTGCATAACGGCAGTGAAAAGAAGGTGAGACATCTTCTCCATCATCATGAATCACAGATGAAGCTGTCGGCCTGTTGGGTGATCTTTTCCCGGTTGTTGTTAGTGCCATGAGTTATCTTCAGTGCTTCGACACTGCTGACTCGATGACAGAAAGGGCATTTAGCCAGCACAATCCTGCTCTACTAATCCCGAATGGCTCTCTTTTGCAGGAATGGTCCAATGTGAGGTAAGTCCAGAAAGGATGGCTGGTTGAACAACAACCGACAACATGTGCGATAATTACCACCATTTCCATGAGTTTGTCCCCAACTGCACCAATTCCTCGAACTCACTTTTAATTCCCGGCGAATTCCACGTTTTCTGGGTAAATGGTGTGAATGTGTGGTAACTTGTACTGGAGTCAGACAGCCGGAATAAAGCAATGGTCTTTACATCAGGAGTCCAGTGGCAGATGAAGAAAGGATGAGGCCAGGCCACTGGTTAGGGTTAGTGCTCTGTGTTCCCTTCAGTGCTTTGACTATGACAGTTCGGTGGCGGGAAAGACCCGGTTCCATTAATCCCCAGGTGTACTACTACTACTGCTACCGTTTTATGGTCATTACATGACCTGCATTAGCCGGCACCTCCAGTTAAAAACTGGAGGGTTTTGCTGGAGCAAAGCTATACTGCCACATGCCCTTGCTGATGGTAACTAGCGCATTCGGATTACGGAGAAGACACTAGAACTCTCCTGAATGGTGTTACCTCCACCGTCTCCGTACCTTCAATCCCCAGTTGTTCTCTTCCGGAAGAAGTCGAGGAGGAACAGCAGAAAGGCTGATCCAGGTTTCACCTGGCAAAATGGCCATCGAACATAAGAAAAGTAGTAGTAGTAGGTGTGAGCGAGCGTTACTCACTTCATACTGCAGCTTGACAGACGCCAGCTGTTCATCACTGCGCATCATCTGCCCAGCCAGCTGCTGCTTGTCGGCGAGCATCTCATTCAGCTGCTGCAGCTCACGTGCCAACTGAGCCTGACGAAGCACGTGATTGTTGTTCATCTCGTCCTCCTTGCTTCCCGCCGACGCCGACGACATCTCCGGCGACGACTGTTCTACCTCGGTGACGGCCGGCATCATTGTCGTTGTCTGCACAACGACAAGCCGGCATATAACTTCGTTGGTTTGGCCTTGTGATAACGACATCGTCACATCAGCTAAGTTACTCCATGATGAGCCAGTGACCGTTTGTGGGTACGTAACCAGCCACTCGGGCCAACTCAGCCTCCTACCCTCAGCTTGAATGCCTGAGTTGTGGTTGTATGTCCCACTCGAGACAAAGTAGGTCATTTCAGAGACATTCCCCAAGCCAATCTCTTGGCTTGGTATGGAAACACTAAACCTAACACAACAAAAGCACATATTCACCAATCAACACTACAACACAAAATAAACACAAAAAACTAAAGCCAAGTTTAGTCTCCTCCTATGACATCCGGCCTGGAAACAGAGGGCCTATTCTGGTTTCAGAACTTCATAAATTTGTCACTCACTTACTTACTTACTTAAGACACTTACTCACTTACTTACAGCCCTGGAACCCACACAGGGCTCCTACCCTTAGCAGAATACAGTATTGGCCAAGGGTCAGTGGCAGTGCAGCAGTACTGATTCCCACGGCACTGCTGCTGTAGAAAATGTAACAACAAGGATTGTCATAACGCTCTATAACTGCTGTGGACACATACGTGCCAATTACGTGGTTTATCACAATAACCCCATTAATATGTCACATATATGCTGCGTTCCATTCAAGTCGTGAACTCGTGTTCACGAGATCACGTGATCCTGGTAATCACCAGTTCACGACTTGCCAATGGAACGCACTTTTTTAAGCGACGTAACTATAAATAGACACCGAGACACCGAGGTATAAATAGCTTTTAACGCAGATCGTCAATTTCGTCATATGACGTCATCGTGGTTTAATGCTGCGTTCCATTGTTTT
>Ga0056133_10000231_pt1 | contig 12649 bp, 7 predicted proteins | sample WorMetGr2BELIZE1_FD_67351 | JGI IMG/M metagenome (GOLD analysis project Ga0056133, IMG submission 67351) | Marine gutless worms symbiont microbial communities from Max Planck institute for Marine Microbiology, Germany - Inanidrilus... ... | reverse complement strand
AACTTTATTAGAGTTGATATGCGCTAAAAAAGTACTTTTTAACGAAAAAAGTGACGAAAGTTAAAGATAAACAAACTGAACACCATAGAATATCTAACCATTCTCCCTGCTGCACAAGTGTGTCGAAGCTAAAAATCATTTAGACAGTCCACGATGTGGAAATCAACGCTCCACGACTTCAAACTGAGACGATACACCAATGAACATTTCACGTCGGCATGTTTTTACAGAATACACTTAAGCCCCGTTTACATGATACAACCTGTTGTAAAACCGGTTGTCAAACCGGTTTGACAACCAGGTAAATGTTTGTATACACGATACAACCGGTTGTCAAACCCGTTGTCAATCGGTTGTCAAACCCGTTTGACAACCGTTTTGACAACCGGATGAATGTTTGTTTACACGATACAGCCGGTTGTCAAACCGGTTGTACAACCGGTTTGACAACCGGTTGTATCGTGTAAACGGGGTTTTAGGCCTACAATACGACAACACCAAGCACGGTATGACGAGATAATTTTTCTAATCAATACACACACAGGCGTAAACTTGTCAACAATAGCCCCCCCCCGCCAAAAAAAACCGAATGCCGTGTTAGGATGTGTTCAGGGGGGGGGTGCCACACTGCGAGGACAAATGCATGCTTAGGCCTAATTGTTTGTCGTGACGAAAAAAGTGTTCACTCTCATAGCGTGGAAATGACACCATTTTTGTAAATCTTGCTGTGTGTGTCACGACCAAACAGCTGAAGCCACTCGACAAACGTCTGCGTAATATTTGCGTCAGTATTTATCACTCGAGTGACTCAGCGACATAAATTCTGCTCTCGACGCGCCACACGACCACAACCGCAGTGAGTCCAGCCAAGTTCACTGCGACTCTGAACTTCTGCAGCTCAGTTTCAACTCTTACCACCTGCTGCACGTGTCAAACAGACAAAAACGATCCATTATTGAGTTAATTTATACAGGAAAATACATTAATATAGAAAAAAACCCACACGCGTAAACGACGTATCACAGCATACACACAGACAGCTGATGGCAAGAACAGAGACTGAGTCGCAATTAATGTCGTTTTGACCCACTTACTTCGCACCATGTACAGCGGGTACGTCGTACACGTCCACCTGAATGGACTCCAGTTGGGCGTCCCCAGGTCCGTTGACAGCATAGTCGGGGCTAGTAGAGAATTTAATTGGAGCTCTCGTTAGGAAGAATAAGACTGTTTCACCCAATGATTTTTGAAAGACAGCAACTTGGCGCAATCTGAAATAAATTTATGAAATAAAGACTGGAGCTGGCTGGAAACAGACTGTGTGACGAGTTGGAAATGAAGACTGTTATGTACAAATAAACTGACATTTTCTGAAATATCTAGACTGAATTGACGGGGTCAACAAAAACTTTCACTGGGGGCTTATTACCATTTTGAGCCTAGCAGCAATATTATTGGGGCTGGAGCCTAGCTGCTTGAATAAGTTCACGCCTATGAGTCATTAGACAGAAATAATGTTTGTTATAATGTTCTAGCCTAAAAAGTAAACAAAGTGATACAAAATAACAGCACATACATCACACTGTTACGAGTATTAGTGCAGCAATTAACACAAAACTACTGTGATATTATATACTATGTCCACATACACATTAACTTCAACACTCTAATGCACAAGCTCAATTAATTGGTACGTTTGACACGAAAAAATGCAAAGCACGCACAGGCCTATTACTCAGGAATAATATATGGACAATAATTCAGATCTTGAATTTCTACAACAGCATTTTGGCCTGAACTATGGCTTAATGTCCACAATAATATGGCCCTGTCATCACACAGTGAAATGACTCTAGCCAGGCTATGCCCACGTTTCTTTTATGGCTTGTGACCTCCACTTTTGCTTATTAGATTCAGACAAGACAGAATTGGATCACGCTGCTCCTCAACACTATTAACGCCACTGTGGAATGCACTCTATCAGGCGACAGCATTATAATCACCTATATACATATCATATGCTCTGCATGTCACCATAAAAAAAGTGAGGTATGCCACTTCGGTTCTTGATCAGTTCTTGGTCATTTTGACTCTTTTGTTACGATTGACCCACAATCAGGAAACCTATTACTGTCATGATACTGAATGAACAATCAGCTACAGTACAAGTACAAACCTCCAGCATATACTGTTGCTGCTTATTCAGTTACATTCCTGAGAACCAAAGGGGATGAAATCAAAATAACTGCATAAATAGAAAACAATGCGTATAAGCGCTACAAACAAGCATACATACACAACTCTATAATAAACAGCTTAAAACAACAATCAGTTGAAGTTCCAGTTTGATAAAGTCATAACATAATTTTGAAAATGCACTATCATGAACGAACATCGGAGTAACTTAAGCTGGTATGATTACAGACAATGCAGTTTATATGCCAGTTAGAAGTATATACACTAGTGTACAAGTATTTATTATGCAAACATTAATTGAAATGACTGTGCGTGCATGAATGTTCCGCGTGTTATATGAAAAAATTACAGCATATTTTACCTAATAATATAATAAAACAATAGCACACGTAGATATCAGGGACTATGGCTGACGACTTCAGTGACAGTCAGTTGCTGGTCTCTTCAATCCTATTATTTACTACAGATCCAGCACCAGGCAACATATTTCCTACTGGAATCCCAACTGAATGCACAGTTACACTTCATACGTCAAGCATGTACTGCTGTTGCTTATTCAGTTAGGTCCCAGATACTAATACAGGGTGTCTACAAATCTTACCAAACAAATTTCCAGAAGATTTTCAGGAAACATTTTAACAAAATTCCAGTAAATGTTTACGTTATTGCAGCTGGCTGTATATTATACAAAAACTAATATACAAGCAACGTATGGACTACAGTATTTGAATAACGACATCCATTTGTCCCTTCTGAGTTACCCTGTTTAGACTTTTGTCAAGCAACACTGCAGAAAGGCACACTTTATGACGTCAGAAACTGGTCCTGAAAGTATGGATAGAGCCCATAAGTAACAACACAAGAGTTCGTGTCTTTTTTGCACCTTCAACCGTGCAGCAATATCTCTGAATGGGAACACTGAAATTAATGGAATAGATCTTCTGCACTGCAGTTTTCCTGATCTAATTAACGTTACATACCCAGTAATAACATGTAACGCCCAAATAATTTCTGCCTTTGTTATATCTTTTATCAACAAGTGCCTCATGGTAGTTGACTGCTGAGGGACTGTACTGACTGCTGCACTGGATGATATCACAACAGCAGCAGCAACGCAGTTAGACAACGCCACAACTTTACTTAATTTTAGCAGACAAACGGGCAGGGTCGCTAAAGCCTGAAACCACAGTGATCCTGTTTACTCAGTAAATGTAACTATCAGAAGAAATATACGCTATTATTATCACCACTTCCCAACAACTGGACTGCAGCTAAATTGTTATGACCGGATGACTCTACTGCCATTCCATTAGGTAAAAATTTCCAAGAGGACCAATTAAATTTCAGGAGATTTCCAGAGTTGCAGACATCCTGTGATATATTACTGACGACCGAAATATATGTAAAACTGTTACTGAAACTAAAATGCTGCACAAAATGTGAAATGACATCACAATGAATATTCACACAGTATGTGAGAGAAATTATAAATAACTAGAATGTGGGCCAATGCCCAACGTGATGACCGCCCAGCCGAATATAGGTGGTGCCCTCTGCGAAAGTTCCGTAATTCCATTCCTAGTACCACGCCACAGTTTGGCTGACCCCGCTGCTCGAGTGCCATGCAGTAACTCTGCCAATATTGCAAAACGCCAAGACTTGGATGCAAAGTGAATTTTGCACATGGCGAAATTCTGTCAGGAGGCAAGAACCTTGAAAATGTATATATAGCGTACTAGCCCAGGAGACGGCAAAACATCGTGCAAAGTTTGGTTGGCCTCCGGTGAACAACGTCGCTGCAGTAATGAAGCCAAGACGCGAAACCCATTGAAATTTGCTGGTATGCCCCAAACTCCTGAACCGATCGCAACCGCTAGTGGGACAAAGTTTGCCATATTGTGGGGACATATGGAGGAGATACTGCTGTTTAACAAGTTTTTTTCCCGATTGTCGATACGTGCCTTAGTTGCGAAGATTCAGCCCGACAAAGTTGTGCGATGGTGTGCAGATGGCGATTTTTTGCAGCATTTTTGCGTACTGTATTACTAGCAAGCTGCGTGCAGCACATTGCAGCAACAGTGTAGAAGTATGGTAGACATCCACTCTGTGACTGCTGAGATTAGGCGAGGAAAAAAAAGAACAAAGAAAGAAGAATCCACAGGACGAAAATATAATGTCCGCATCTGCTACGCAGGGCGGCCATAATTATTACATGGCATTCCCAACAGCACACCCCGTTTGTGTACTGCCCTCCATCTGCCCCATTGTAGCTTGTAGCTCTGGAATGGAAGGAGAGTAGAATGTTTTAAATTTGGTAAACATACTCTTGTATCAGATATGTTTAAAATGATCAACAATAGTAAAAAACGGCTAATCGATACATGCTTTAAACCTTAAAGCAACAGTTAACGACTAACTCACTATATATCTGTAGGTTGTGCGATATGATCAACAGATTGTCAAGCTACAAAACACGCTCATTGTAAAAGTTGTTCACGACATTACTACATAATATGTAAGTCATTCTTCATCAATACATACATCATGGGCACACGATAACACTGCTAATTAAATACAACGGTATGTAGAAAGAAGTACATGTGTATTCACCATACACTTGACAAAAACATACACTGCATTCACCGGATTAGACACCAGATATTAATTGTAATTTTTTAATATTAATAAATTTTTTAAGCCAGTCACTAGGTCCACTACATTAAATAGTAATAATAATGATAAATAATAATAATGGTGGACCACAAAGTAGCATGACTTGAAGCTGTAATTATTGATAAATATGCCAAATACGTAAGTTTTGCTAATTAAAAACAGATTAACTTTAAATACACATAATAGAATCTGACATCGGTATTTAAAGCTACTTCTTAATTTTTACAAAAACAAAATTTTTGCACGTTAAGAAGTATCAGTATGAAAAAGAAGAAAAGAATAGAGATTTTTAATTTGAGTATTATGTGTGGTCCCAAGGAAATTTTAAAAGTTATAACTGTGTTAATGTTTATGGTGCTGTCATCATGACCATAGCCATTATGCATGCAGACTGAGCGCCAGGTGGCCACCAACCCTTAGACCAAGCCAACGAACTTGGGCTGCGAGTCCATCGATAAATGGCTGCTACCATCCACATCCACTATCGCCATTTGTTAGTCGTTTAAATGGTTAATTATCGACTAAAAGCTCTCTACCAACTAAATGAAAATTCAAGACCAAAACATACACACCATTATTAACAGCTATTTTACACATGAATTGTGGTTAGCCAGCTGCCCTTTGACTTTTTCCTGTGCATCACCTTAGGACAGACCAAAGCATTTCATATCCTCTTTAATCTCTTTAACAACATTCTACCTGGACTTTCTTGGATGTACCCACTATCTTATTCCTGCTACCTCTGTTTTTGTACAATGCTTGATCACCACCTACATTCAACATGGCTATCTAGTACTAGTAGTACTAGTACTAACTTTATCATGTGATTCACTTTAAACTGTAACAGCAATAAAGCATTAAACAGCAACAGCACGTAAGCAAGTCAGAACAGGCATCAAAATAACTCCGTACATGTCCAATATCATAGACTGTCATATGACCAACACACTGAGCTGTTCTACTGAGTGGTCAAAAATGTGGCCACATGATTCTCCATTAACTGAATGGTGAATGAATTCCGTGCAGTGGCTAAGTGTCACAGTGAGGACATGGAAATATTAAACCATTCAACACTGCAATGCTGAACGCTTCAGTCGTTCAACATTCCAAGTAGGCCAAAGTACAGTACGGCCATGCTCATACCTGTGACGTAGAAATTGCATGCTCATAATTGGCATAATATGATTTGCAATAACATAGGTAAACTAAAAAAATTCCCAAAAGTCAGTCAAAGAATATGAAAGATAGATAACAATTAAGTAATAAAAACAACACTCTTTCAACATTCGCTTTTTTATAGGACAACCTGGATAAGCCAGCATCAGAAAGGTTAAACCTCTGGAATCAGCTCGACCATATGCTCCAGACAGATAACAATGCCAGCACCTCATCACTCACAGGCTGGATGCTCTTCCCGACTCCCAACAGTGTCAAAGCACCGAAGGCGATTACACAAAAAATAGACAAATTTAAGACAAATTTAAGTACATGTGCAAAATAAACTACAAATTTGCACTACAGCTTCATAATGTCATTTGTTGAACCTAATGCTTAAACAAAACCACACACAGTTTGATGTTGTTTACATGACCATCGTTGCATGACTATGAAATAAAATTTTTGTGGTTGGTCATATGAGAAAACAAATAAAGCACGCTTGTTTGTGTGATATTCAAATACGATGTCCTGCAGCTGAAATATCAATGTCAACAACTGGGCTTCACCCACAACAATCTGTATAATGTTTACTGCCAATGCACAGATGATTTACACTCCTGCATCAAAAAGATTAAATTTTAAATTCTAACCGAAAGGATAGTACTGAACAGCTGAAAAATCAGTCATTTTGTGCCAAAAACACAGTCTTAGTGGCATGATTCTACTTTTTGCGACTCTGTGCAAGGTGCAGTTTGTAGTAGATTCCACTGTTTGCCATGAGCTCTGAATGGGTCCCCTGTTCTGCCACAGAACCATTGTGAATGACGATGATCTTGTCAGCGTTCTGGATAGTCGACAGACGATGAGCTATAACGAGGCTTGTACGACCAACCTGAGCCTGATCAAGAGCCTCCTGAACTACCTACATTCACACACAAAATATGATGAAAAAGTCTCATCCTCTAACTGTTGAGTGACAAAAAACATAATAGTTGACAAGAGCTAGCTGATATACTTCTACAATGCCTCAAACACTTTGTTGGACATCAAAAATGGTATCTTGTCCAAAAAGTTGCACTCCGGCAATCTTCAAAAGCCCACCTCATGAGAACCTTGGAGAATAAGCCTAAGTGGAAACAGGCTGATTAATCAACAAGTCATTATAGTAGCAGTAGTAATGTCAGTTTGATATGCAGGAATGTTGGAACAAGTGAGCAGTATGCTGATGTCACAGTAGCACTAAACAGACCATCTCACACCAGTATGGTAAATAACACAACACGGAGTAGAACTGGCCACAGTGTAAATAGTGTGGCAATAGTGAGTGAGTGAGTGAGTAGTTTCTTAACGGCACATCAGCAAATATTAGGCTATTTAGTGCCTTAGTGTGGCAATAACACATATTTCTTTAATTATTATTATCTTTTATCTGTTGAATGTAACTCTCGACCATCGTACATACTACAGAGCAGTAAGCAGACATGAATTTATTCCCACTCCCATCAGCACCTATTAACTCCGAAACCATCCCTATATGATCCTGTGCACATCAGCATCATGCAGTCATTTCACTGTACAACCGTTAGCCAACTACATTATCATGTAGTATGCCACAGAGAATGAAGTGTCAAAAACAGTTCAGCACAAACAAATTATTTGCTAATTAAAAGTCACAGCAACTTTAGTGTTGTTTGTAATATGACAAGCAAATCTCAACAGGGCACTTCAGATGAAACTTTGCAGCAACAACAGTCCATCGGTCAGTGTTGCTATATATACACTGCATTCGTCATTCATCAGTGTGTCTTGCTGATGAAAAGCTTGCTCTGATAACGTGCTGGAAGCAGTAATTCCCAGCAAATTCCTAGTTACGCCAGGGTTGTGGACTTAGGTAGGCCCAAGGAACCATGTATTAGATGGGGTCCAGATCCTAATCCAAAGAGGCAATTTTGAGGGGGGGGAAGGGGTGGCCCATTGTACAAGAGACTCTCTGCCGTGATCTGTTCAAAAACAGCTGAACTATGGTAATTGAGATGCTATTTAGGATGCCGAGTGGGGTTGGACCAATGAAGCATGCATTAGATGGGGGTCCAGATCCCCATGCACAAGGGCAATTTTGAGGGGAAAGGGCAGCCCATTGTAAAGTATAAGGACCTGCTGTCATGAACTGTGCAAAAAACTGCTGAACCAATCCAGATGCTGTTTCGGATATGGACTCAGGTGGGTTGGAGCAACCTGGCGAATACGACTGAACCATACATGTGCGGCAGCAATGGGGCCTTTCTGTCAAATTACTTTGACCAATTGTTACTACCTGCTACAGAGGAGACACAGTTGATGTCTTGTAGAACATGATGGCAGTCACATGCTGCAGCTGCCAATTCACTAACGGGCAATCTAATGCAGTGTGTGGTCCCGGAAATAAGACTGTCGTCAACTAGTCAATAGTTAACTAATAGTCGACAACTAAAATAGTTGACCACTAGAAAATAGTCGACTACTAGTCGACTAGTGAAAGTTCAAAAAATAGTGGAACATTGTTTTCTATTTTCTCATTCTGTTACGTTTTAAGCTTTTATCAACTGCAGCAGATCACGTATAACTCAAATGGTGGCAGGAAAATGAAACAAGATTCCGCACACAGGCAGTTCTTGCCCAGAAGTATCTTGCTATACCCGCAACATTGGCATCATCTAAACGCGGTTTCTTCTGATTATACAACTAGTCGATGAAATAGTCAACAACTTGTCAACTACAGAAATAGTCGATTGTGGCAGCTATACCTGGAAAGACTTGTTCTGAACAAACCTTTTCGCTCTCAGTGTCAAGAGCTGAAGTAGCCTCGTCAAGCAGGAGAATTTTAGGATTCTTGACGAGTGCTCGCGCAATAGCAACACGCTGTTTCTGACCACCACTCAACTGTGTTCCTTTGTCACCGACGTTCGTTTCATATTTCTATCACACATCATCATCACTTCATCAGCAACAGATATCTGTAGCAGCAGCGATCAAAACCCTGGAAGGGTTGACTACTGTAAGCCAAAACACTACCTGTTCAACTGCAAAGATCGACGAAGTTAACATGTCTGGCATTAATTTTCTCATCAGTGTTACTAACCAATTCAAACGTCATGTTCTGACGGGAAACATCTACAGCAAGCATTTGTTTCATGATTTTGCTCACTCACAAGCATTAAACAAATTTCATTTCTACTAGTAATTCTCATTATTACAATAAAATTTTTACTGTCTTCTCATTACAACATCTCTAGTAAAGAAAGCCAACAGTCAAATTATTTTCCAACATGCAGAATCTGTATTCTATCTGCTTGAGTGTTCGAAATTTTCATTCAGACCGGTTATTTTTGTATCTATACAAAGAGCAGGTACTTTTACTCTGAAGACAATGTGAACAGCACGACTCACCAAGGGCAGAGAGTCCACGAATGTATGGATGTTAGCCATGCGAGCAGCTGCAATGACCTCATCCATGGGAACTTGGCGACCGTTATCACCATACTCGATGTTTTCGCGGATGCTGCAGTCGAACAGCACCGGTTCCTGTGAGACAAGTCCAACTCGAGAACGAAGCCATTGAATGCCGAGCTCTCGGATGTCGTGACCATCAACCATCTGTCAATGCATGACATACAGTTAGGCTAAGTCAACGGGTACAAAACACACAGTTAACCACTGTGCACATCCCGCTAGCAGTGAAACTGCACTGTGTCACAAGAACAAGGATCAGTGTTGCTGACAAACCAGCGCAACATGCTGCATCACAGCGAATGTACTGCAAACAAATAAGGTGGATGCTCAGTGTAATAAACTTGTAACCGAAGTTAAGTTGACAATGCTTCACATCAAAAGTTGCCAGCATGCAGCTGCTGCACCTGTATTTAATCTACTCCACCTGCATTTGGTGCCTCTGTTGGGGTGACCCCGTTTGCGTTTTGCCGAGGTTATCGTTCCTGGGCCATATGTGTAGCACTGTTTGCATAATCCTATGCTTAGCCGTTTCAGTAGAACGCCGACTTGTGACAGACAGCCAGACTGACGCACGATGACAGTTAATACCAGTGCATTGTGGGTAAAAATGGCCATCTTTTTATTTTTTGAATAACTCTTGTCAAAAATTAACTGATTTGAATGATTTTTAGTATGTGAAATAGTGCGAAAATTTTACATCAATATCTTACAGATTTGCCCACCTCACTTGTAAGCTGTAACTACTGTACCTTGGGAAATCCAAAAAGTCATCTGTCAACAATATTATTCATACATACTTCTGATAATGAAGTATATGTGGGATTCAAAAAAGTTTAGGAAGTGCAAAAATGGTATGGACCTCCTCTATCACCATGTCGAGCATGGTAAGGCTCAACTACAAACACCAATAGCAGCAGGAAAGTTCGATGTTCTTTGTTTTTTGTTCACTTGTATATTTGACCGTCGCACATTTGAACTCTTTTGAACTGCAGAGTTTGTGCTAATGGTACTGCCACGAAACCGTTTGGATATCGAAATCGTTTTGATATCGTTGGACACGGACGGAAAAGTTTGTAGTTGTGCATTCGTGTTCAACTTTGTGTCTGCGAAACTAGATGGCATCACCACAGAATGCTGAGCGTGACAGTAAAGAACTGCTATTCACAACAGCTTCTGTGATTTGAAGAAAAGCATGCTGCAGGGAGTGTTACATGGACGCGAGATCTCTGCCTACTAGCTTGAGATATCTATCTACGATTGAGGTTTGTTGAAGAAAGATCACTGACATAAGCGTTTGTTGAAGGAATGACAAATGAGACGAGAACGTTGCACCCATCAGCAGTAACTTCATGACACACATCACTGACATATCACACTATCAAGTGTTTGTAGTACCTTTTCTCACAGTATTGGATTAGCAGAATTTTAGTACTTTTCGTTAATATCTTCAAAATTAGTTAAACTGACCTTTTAACCAAACTTTTTGCCTGTAGTTAAACTTTAGCTTTAACTTTACAAAATTAGTCTAATTTCATTAACAGTTAGCAATATTTTGGTTAACTTTTGTCCATCATTGCTAAAATAGCATGGTAAATGTTAGCTTACAACTTGTCCATCAGTAGGGTCGTAAAATCTCTCCAGTAGCTGTACAGTTGTACTCTTTCCACAGCCCGACTTGCCGACCAGCGCCACTGTTTGACCTGGCTCAACACTCAGGTCCAAACCTTGAAAAACGGTGACACTACTGCGTGTAGGGTACGAGAACTGAACGCTGGCGAAATCAATCTTTCCGGTACACCATTCCTGTCAAAAACAAAAGATCTCTCCTGCTAGAAATCTATAACGAATGTATGACTTTGACAACTTCTTCATATACAAAACAGAATCAAAATGACAAATTCTGAGAAAATAAAGCGGTCAATAAAACACACAGCTGCTACAATATCACGTTAGCTGACCACGTGATCTGCCCAGGCACCTTGAGGCAATGCCCAGCAATAGGTTCAACACATCTCTATTGCGATGGCGCCAAGTGAACGCCACAGTTTCTGTTTTATGACGACTGCTGTTATATTTTCTGTAATGCTATTTTCTGATCTACAAGTATCTTACTGAAACCAAATAAGCTGCAAAACTTTGCACATAATGCACACCCCAACGACGTAAATGTTTATGAAACTATGTGTAATGTGCACCTAAATTTATGACCACAGATGGTTGTTTCCTTAAATTACATGCATGGATACCTAAACAACTTAGGCTTTCCTGCAATCGACATCAAGTGAGGTATATTGGCTTCTAATTTGCATCTGCATCAGTGAGAAACGTGGCAGGGAACAGTCTCTTCCTGATGACGCCTCTCCAACTGAAGCACAATTATTCACACAAGGGCCATTTTACTGCTTTGCTGTTGCTTTGTTGTTGGTGGTCCTGGGTGACAGAGCAGCTCTGCAATACACAGCCGTTAACTGTGGCTTTACAAACCAAACAACAGACAGTACACAAAAATTAACTATGTTATAACTTTTATGCACATATTATTGTAGGACTTGTCTGTTTTAAATGGCCAGCAGATGACAACACATTAATTTTGTATAACGTGGACTCGAAAGTTCAACAGGTTATTTCAGTAAACTGGCTGCATTACACACAGGTATCATTGGTATGAAACACTAATTAACAAAAAAGGAAAGTTGATTAACTGAATAAAATTTTTAGTCAATAATTAATGCAAAACAGGCCTACAGCACAACAATAAACAAAATCTGCATATGTGCAAAATCTACATAATAAGAATAAACAAACATTACATGATGTTAAGTCACAGGGATAGTGAACTCACTTTAACATAGCATCAAACAGCAGGCCTCAACTGATGCAATTCATGTTAGCAATGTCATTTTGTATTCTGTTAAATTTGTTAATGTATAGCAAATGCAGACATTTTTTATGGTCACCCTATGGAATAGGGCAGACCATTATATATTTGCCCTGTGGTTTCTTCTTCTTCTTTCTTCCTTTTTTCCTCACCTAATCTCAGCTGTCTCAGATTGGATGTCTGCCATACTTCCACACATGGTGTGGCCTTAGTGTGAATTTAGGATGCAGGTCCGAAATGTGCTGCACGCGGCTC
>Ga0056133_10000228_pt1 | contig 12688 bp, 8 predicted proteins | sample WorMetGr2BELIZE1_FD_67351 | JGI IMG/M metagenome (GOLD analysis project Ga0056133, IMG submission 67351) | Marine gutless worms symbiont microbial communities from Max Planck institute for Marine Microbiology, Germany - Inanidrilus... ... | reverse complement strand
CTGTGCTGTTTCCATCATTATCTTTTTCATCTTGTGCCAGTGTTCATTTACATCAGATGGAAGGCTTAGCTAAGTTGAAAAACGTAACCCGTGACCTCTAGGCCTGTAACACGGAGACCCGTCAAAAATGGCTATTTGGGGACAAAATCACCCATTTAAGGGATTTTCAGAACAGAATTCTTCTACTAAGGGTCAAATTATACTTTTGCACAAACTTAATGCCGAATTTCATGCTGGTCTGTCCGTTACAAAAGAAAACGATTTCATTGTACCCGTTACAAAAAACACCATTTTGCACCCGTTTGGCCCAGGGCCCCAAAATTTTAACACGACATTTGAGTTGGCCTACAGATGCCTATAAAATTTTATCCGGATCTGTTATTCGCGAAAAGCCATTTTGTATGCTGTCATGCATATGCATGACGTGTGCAATGATGAGAGGTGTATTTGTATGAACATAGGTATTGGTTCAGTTTCGATTAAGGAATACCTGTCAGTCCTGTTTGTGTTTTAACAGCACAACCATTAGGTGCTTTCTCTGGTTTCGGTAGCTTGGGTTCCCCATGTCAATGGTCACATGGGACAGATATAACTTCAACATTCCTTGGGGCGCCTAGGAAAAGTTTGCCTCGGGCGCTTCCAAGGTAGTTACGCCACTGGTCTGAACCAATGGGGACAGTGAAGGGGCACCCAGCTAACCAAGCCTCAGCTAAAAATGGCTGTCAAAAGTGTGTGGTGTCGGGAAAACATGGTGCCGTAATTGTTCCACTGCTGCAGAAAAGTTCACATGGGCATGGCATGAATTGGTTTTTTGCGTGATAATTGAAAATGCTTTCTAGGAAGAATATACTTGTATTCACGTGCTGTGTGTTGTTGCTAAATATAGACTTGATTGTAAGTCAGCTGTGCTTTCAGCAAATAATGTTGCTTTTCATTTTTTTCGTCAGCCATGTAATTTTGTATTGTTGTGTAGTGTAGATTTACCGATGGTAACACACTGCTATAGCAGACTGTTACACTCAGTACACAGTGCCATAGAACATGGTCAGTATTCTACAAGTTCAGCTGTCAAACAGCGGAATATTTTGCGTATTGGTGAGTCTTTGCAAGCTGAAAATATATTTTAAAAGACAGAAATTGCCTGTGTGAAATTTTTAAGTATTATATCATATCATAATATAAATTATCTTGTTGTTATGTGCCTGTATGCTGTGCTGTCGCTGCATATTATTCATGTGATTTTAACAATGCCTTTTGACGGCACCTTTTTCAAGCTGCAGGCAAATTTTGTTAAATCAACTTCAGACATGTGGCCTCTGTGCTAGTATGAGCCATGCGTACCGGTACCTTTTTTATCCAAAAAAGCACTGGATTTTACCATAATGTTAGTTTCTGCAAAACTAACTGCATACATGTTAAAAATCAACTGTGCATCTTACAGTGCATGATGTGTGTGACAGTAACCTTTGTCTGTTAAAGGTATACACATGCTTGGATCAGAGTCCTGGGGTGATGCTGGCTGGTCAAAGGAGCCTACATACAATTGTTATTCCAACAACGATCTGTCACTATGTCAGCTTTTATATGCTGTGCGGTCCCTTGTGCGGACATCTTATGCTGTATGCCTCATTACTGTACCTGCTCACTTATTCCAGGTACCAGTACTGATGTATTGTAAACTGATCATTTTTTAAAAAAAAGTGTCCATATTGAACAAAGAATCTCATACAATACTATATATGTCGACAAACAGTTAAAAAATGCAAATGCAAGGTATCTGTGAAATGTGTATAGGTTGAACATGTTGCTCGACTTGAACACTTGTCAGATACTGTTGTGCGTCTGGAGTCATTTGTTGGTACACCGATGGAAAGTGATGTAACATTCAAAGCCTACACTGGTAGGAATAGTTTATCTGCTTTATAGTCATTGTATCAGTAAATGTGATTCAATATTCGCTGTTTCCTGCTCCTTTTTGGGTGACCGTTTGTAAAACAGTTCGCCCTATGCTATCAGACCGTTGTCTGTCCTGTCTGTAATGTTGGTGTGTTATGGCCAAAGGTTGGACGGATCAAGTTGAAACTTGGCACGCAGGTAGGCCTCGACCCTGGCCACATTGTGTTAGATGGGGACCCAGCTCCCCCTCCCCAAAAGGGGGCAAAGTCTCCCAGTTTTCATCCCATGTCTATTGTGGCCAAATTGCTGCATGCGTCAAGATGCCACTTGGTATGGTGGTAGGTCTCGGATCAGGCCACATTGTGCTAGATGGGGACCCAGCTCGCCCTCCCCAAAAGGGGGCACAGCCCCCAATTTTCGGCCCATGTTTCTTGTGGCCAAACGGCTGGATGGATCAAAATGCCACTTGGTATGATGTTAGGCCTCTGCCCGGGCAACATTGTGTTAGATGCAGACCCAGCTCCACCCCTCCAAGGTGCACAGCCCCCAAATTTCGATCCATGTCTGTTGTGGGCAAGTGGCTGGATGGATCAAGATGGCACTTGGTACAAAGATAGGTCTCGGCCCAGGCCGCATTGTGTTGTATGGGGACCCAGCTCCCCCTCCCAAAAGGGGCACACCCCCAATTTTTTGCCGATGACTGTTGTGGTCGCGCATCTCAGCTACTGCTGAGCACTTGTTTATTAAGAAAATGCTTCTGCGAAGCTTCCATCCAGTTGTACAGTACTGAAGTTACAGTTTGAAAAAGTAGTATTATGGTAAAGGATAATGATAAACTTTCGCTTTTTGGCATGCAGTAACTGAAAGATAACCAACTAGAATGTGGGCCAATGCCCAATGTAATGGCCGCCCTGCCGAATATAGGTGGCGCCCTCTGTTCAACGCCGCAAAGTTTGGCTGACGCCCAATACTGGAATGTCATGCAGTAATGCTGCCAAGACGCGAAACCCATTGAAATTTGCAGGGGTGTCCCAAACTCGCCAACAGATCTCAGCCGTTAATGGGCCGAAGTTCACCATATTATGAGGACATGTGGAGGAGATATTGCTGCTTAACAAGTTTTTTTTCCGATTGTTGATACGTGCCTTAGTTGCGAAGATATAGCCCAACAAAGTTGTGGTATGGTGCCCAGATGGTGACGTTTTGGCGAGTTTTTGCGTGCTGTATTTTCAGCGAGCCGCGCGCAGCACGTTTCAGACCTGCATTCTAAATTTACACTAAGGCCACACGTGTGGAAGTATGGTAGACAGCCAATCTCTGACCGCTGAGATTAGGCGAGGAAAAAAAGAAACTAGACATGTGGGCCAATGCCCAACGTGATGGCCGCCCTGCTGAATATAGGTGGCGTCCTCCCAAGCTCACCAACAGATCTCAACCGCTAGCGGGCCGAAGTTCGCCATATTGTGAGGACATGTGGGGGTTATATTGCTGCTTAACAAGTTCTTTTCCGATTGTCGATACGTGCCTTAGTTGCGAAGATATAGCCCGACAAAGTTGTGGGATGGTGTGCAGATGGCGATTTTTTGCGTCATTTTTGTGTCCTGTATTTCCAGTGAGCCGTGTGCAGCACATTTCCGACCTGCATTCTAAATTCGCACTAACGCCACACCAGGTGCTGAAGTATGGTAGACATCCAATCTGCGGCCGCTGAGATTAGGCGAGGAAAAAAAGAAGAAAGAAAGAAAGAAGACAGAAACCACAGGGCAAAAATATAATGGCCTGCCCTATTTTACATAGGGTAGCCATAAGAAGAAGAAGAAACCACAGGATGAAAATATATATGGCCTGCCCTATTACATAGGGCGGCCATAAACAATGGCACCCAGAACAGATCATGGTATTAGCGATTGTTACAGGCCATCCATAAAGTTCACCCACTGCCAAAATGTGTAGTTTTTACACTCTACATCCCCTTTTGTCCATATTTGGCATAATTCCCTCCCCACATCCCACTTGACGTCCACAGTTCCAAACCAGTGCTATATATCAAATTCTATGCAAATCAATGCCTGTGTTCACCCATTTAAAAGACATAGTGTATATTAAATATGATATCCCTTATGTGGGAAAATTTTTTTGTGAAAAGTTTTTGAGTGAGTAGGGGACAGTTGTGGCTGGTTGTGGAACTTGACTGAGATGTTATGCCCATAAGCCTTTTGAGCAAGTTTGGCAAGAATCTGACAAAACTACTCAAGTTAAAGTATTTCTGGATGCTGCCTGACAACCATAGATGTTCCCTGTAATACACTGTGTTCCAAAAAAAGTGACGCCAAAATTCAAATCACTATAACTACGGCATATCTTATCAGAATTAGATATCCTCTTAGCGGCTTTAATTATCATCTTTCCGATGTAAACGTTGCAAATTTCAGCAAAATCTACTGCACAGTTTCTGAGCATCAGCTGTTAAAAAATGAAACTCAAAAACAGAAGTTTCCAATATGGAAAATACGGACTAGCTTACTGAAGTGTTACGAGTAATGACGTCATGTTGTTTACATTTTTGTGATGCGTTTTTGTTGACGTAAAAAGCAATGGTTTTTACTAAAGAGGATAGAATACTGATCAAAGTTTTAAGGCAGAGTAACGGTTACAGTGCTAGGAAGTTGTTGGAGGAATTTCCTGACAAGGACTGGTCTCATTCAGCACTGGACCGACTTCTGCGGCAGATTGACACTACGGGGTCTGCAGACAGGAAGTCCGGCAGCGGGAGAAAATGTACGGTCTGCACAAGAGACAACACTGACGACGTTGAATTGCTCATTGTCAGCGAAGAAGATGCGCCTGGAACTGAATACGTTAGGTCACTAGGGAAACCGGTATCCCGACGATGTCGGTGCACAGAATCATTCACAAGGACTTGAAACTTCAGTGCTTTAAGAAAAGAAGGGCCCAGGAACTGACTGAAGCAAACAAAATCAAGCGTCTTGTTTGTGTAAAGCAGCTATGGCCACTTTGAGCACAAACTGCAACTGATGTTATTGTGTACGAACTGCTAAGGCGACTTTTCCATATTGGAAACTTCTGTTTTTGAGTTCCATTTTTTTAACAGCTGTTCCTCAGAAACTGTGTGGTGGATTTTGTTAAAATTTGCAACGTTTGTGCCAGGAAGGCAATGATTAAAGCTGCTAACAGGATATTTAATTCTGATAAGATTTGTTGTAGTTTTTGTGATTTCTATTTTGGCGTCACTTTTTTGCAACAGTGTATGTCCGTCTCAAGATGGTGTATAATTTGTTGTAAATGAATCATACATGTAACTAAAACATTGGTGTTGTAGTTTTTTTTACTGTAGAGAACTTTATGCTCTGTGCATTTTTATTCGTATTTGTGTGTTGACGTCGGCTATTTCCGATGTATAATAATTTGACTACTAACTTTCTGCTGTGTATTGCCAGGTTTGCTGCATGTCATTAAACTTCCTCAGCTGAATGCCCTTGCAAGTGTTGATGTTGATACTACTGATCTTGCTTTCAAAATAAGAAGGAAGAGGTTTACAATTGAGGTAACTGTATGATAGTTTGTATTATATGATAATGTATTGCATTTAATGAATAACTGATGCTGATTTATCTGATGCGTCATTTTATGCCTTTCCTTGCTGTTGTGAGCCCGTTTCTTTTGTGTTGTGCTCAGAAATTTCATTTACCGCCATCAGTACCAGACGCTGACCAGAGCACAGAGACTGAGAACAGCGAGGATCTGTTGGCTTCCTGTTCAACAGTTGGTTACAGCAGCGATGTCTTGGACTTCTGAATGACTACTAATGTCTGCAGGCTCTCATGCAATGTCTGCGTGCTGATTACTTGCTACGCGACCGACTAATCATCATCTTGTTTCAGTTTCGATCATATCATACTGAGATCAGACATGATCGAAGTCTACAAAATTTAGAACTTCAATTACCAATCAGTGCATGCCGCAAGAACCAGTTCTCTAGAACTGGCAAGCACCAGATATCACTGACTTGAGAAAATACTTTTTTAGCTGCACATTTGTCAATATATATGAAATCGTCTCCCATCTGAAGTTGTTAATGCTCCATCCCTTAATTCATTCAAAAACAGACTTGCCATATTCTGGGTGAACCAAGATATCTTATACAGTTGGTATGCTGAACTAACCGGAACTGGTAATAGAAGTATTGTATTGTGCTAACCTCAACGATTCAAGTCTTTTTTTCAGTTACGGTTATCTATCTATGATTGGACGTTGAAGTCATTTGACCTGGTTCCATAAGGTCTGCTTTATGTTATGTTATACTCATCTTATAAGATATCCATGTGTGTATTATTATGGCCGCCCTATGTAATAGGGCAAGCCATTATATTTTTGCCCTGTAGTTTCTATATATCTTCTATCTTTTTTCCTCGCCTAATCTCAGCTTCGCAGATTGGATGTCTGCCATACTTGTGCACATGGTGTGGCCTTAGTGCGAATTTAGGATGCAGGCCTGAAACGTGTTGCATGCGGCTCACTGACAATACGACTCAAAAAGTCGCCATCTGGACACCATCACACAACTTTGTCGGGCTATATCTTCCCAACTAAGGCACGTATCGACAATCGAAAAAAAACTTGCAAAGCAGTAATATCTCCTCCACATGTCTCCACAACATGGTGAACTTCGGCCCACTAGCGGCTGAGATCGTTTCATTAGTTTGGGGCACCCCTGCAAATTTCTCGCCTCTTGGCAGCGTTACTGCACGGCACTCCAGTATTGGGCATCAGCCAAACTATGCAGCGTTGTCACACGACACTATTTTTAACCGTATTCGCCAGTTGGCGCCAAGAACGGGCAACCACCACATTGGGACACATACAGCCCTAGTTTTGCTAAATATCTGTATTATGTGTGTTACTCTTTGCAGATCAAATTTAGTTTTCATGTATCTTTAGTGTCTAGAGGAACGCCTTCAGTGGATTGACACTGTTGGTTGGGCGTCAAGAAGAGCATCCAGCCTGTAAAAAATTTTGAGTGATGAGATGCTGGTATGTTTATCTGTCTGGAGCAGGGTGCAAATGGCATATGGTCAAGCTGATGTCACTGCTACCCCATCATCTCGTTTCATTAAAATTCAGATTGGTTCAACCTTTCTGGTGCCGGCTTACCCAGGGTGTCCTGGAGAAAGAGGCCATTAAATGGGTGTCTATCTTTGGCGTCTACAGGACGCTATCTGCTTTCATTATGAACTATGATATACAATAATAAAATGCTGTATGCATGACCTTGTTTCTTGTTTGTTATTTGTCCATTCATCGACTTAAATGAGAGTTACAGTCTAATATATTGCAGGGGCTGGCGTAGTACACCATGATATGTATTCACTTTTGTTGTAAGCTGTAACACAGTTAAACACATTCATGTAAAACATTTGGAAATTACTGCAGAAGTATGGCAATAACTGTTGCAGTACTTTTCAATTCAGTACTGCTGATGATAATGTAATTCTTTTTTTCACAAAATATTGGTACTGCTGGTGCAATGCTTTTTATTAGTATTGCTAACAACCATGCTGCTTAACTTTGATGTAACCGTCTTTGAAAACACTCTTAAGCCGTGGTTCCATGTTAAAATAAAATTATTTTAAAGAATTTTAGGGATGCAGGGAACCACGTCTGAAATGAAATTATTTTTGCTGCTGAAATAATTTTTAGTGGCTAAAATAATTTTGTTTTATTTCAGACGTGGTTCCATGCATCCCTAAAATTCTTAAAATAATTTTATTTTAACATGGAACCACTGCTTTAGATGCAACCAATGATGCAGTAAGTGCGAGATATCTGAGGTGCTGAATCAAAAACTATACATTTGATTTGGCGATACAGGTCAATTCAATTGGAAATGATATGGTCTATTCTGGCAAATTGGCTACCAGCTGTCATTCTTCAGCTGAACTGTATGTTCACAGATAAATATATTTACACCATTGTAATAATGTCCACTGCAGACGAGGCAGTTTGCAGCACGTCGTACTGGAAACAACAATGCAGTCAACTATTGTGACAGATATCCATAGCAAATTTGCAGTGCACAGATATATTAGATATATGCATGTCACTACATCAAGCTTGCATCACTGGTCTCTCGACTTTTGCTTCTAGCGTAATTCCAGCTCCAGCAAAGCCAGTAGCACCCTGAAACATTACACAGTTTCATTTTCAAGCATACAGACAACAAATTACAATTTACACCATCTGAAAAACGCCCCTTTCCTTTCTGTTATGATTAACTCCAGCAAAAGTGAACTTATCTTAATGACCTTTGGTGTACAGAATCCCCCAAAAATTGGATATTTCATGACTGGATGTCAAACGTTTCTATTTGCTTTGAAAACAGATACACATAATGCTATCTGCTTGCCTTGCTGTTGCCAGCATGCAGATGTTAAAATCTAAAAGGCTTCTTATACAGTATAGACTCAGACTGCACACATGCCGGTGTAATGGACACCCTCCAGTGAACCTGGGTTGGCCTGGTGTCCCTTGATCCCGAGGGTGACTGGTGCTGCTAGATCCCCTTCCTAACGCCTACCACCCACTGTACCTCATCCTTTCCTTATCCACAAACTGTCCAAAGGAAGGAACTCTGCTATCATTACGTCAGCTGATCAACGCCAGTACCAATGTTTGATGGAACAGTAATCAAATGCAGGCAAATTGCAGTAGACAGTGCTTACAAAGTACACACAACAAATGAAAGATGAAATATGCAAACAAACAGTATGGTTAATGAGAATATGACAACAATGAGCTCTGAAAATGCATGTTTAAACAGACATTTAGTGCCTTAGACTGTTGGCTTGGACAACAAAATGGGCATTTGGCCTGTAAAGCACCTGCTCCTAGCATCTTCACAGTTCTCCTTTGAGATCCTGGCTAAAACTAGAATAACTCCAGAATAGAAGACTAGTTAAATAATTGATTGCTTAAGGTTTTACATCCCACTCAACTCAAAACAGGTCATTCCGGAGACGCTCTTCCCAGCCAATCTCTTGACTAGTAATTAGAAAACAAAAATCAAAAACCAGAAGAAATAACCACAAAAGTATACAATAAACCTAGGCTAACAGAGCATCAGAAACAAATATACTATAACATAAAACAAACTAAAACAACTAAAAATCACCAGCTTTGGTCTCTTACAACCTCCGGCCTAGAAATGCAGCAGGTCTATTTTCAAAGGAAGACAAGTAAGGGAGTAGATAAGTAAGGAAAAAGTGGAGAAAAAAGTATAAGTGGGGAAGCAAATGATGTAAACAAGCGAACAGTATATGACACCGAAATCAAATGAATTAAGGGTGCATTACTCCCCAGAGCCTGCACAGGCGGGCTAGTTAAATAAAAACTGCGTTTGAGTGTACTCAGTACAAACCCTCTGCAGTGGAATAATATCCTTGTCCATCATCTTCTTGCCATTTGTTGGATCTATCATGTCTTTCTTGATAATTTTCTCAACACACTCCATTGTCACAACATTTCCTCTGCAGAAAAATGACACAACTATTTGTTATACAAGTACATGCATACAACTATAGAAAAAGTTAATTCACTTGCACAGTCAACTGATCATTGCTTATGTAGTACTATCACCATTTTACAGCCATTACACAGGACAACCTATGTTAGCCAACACTCCCAGTTAAGTATCAATGGGAGGATTTTGTTGGAGCAAAGTTTTAGTGCCCACATGTCTTTGCTGGCGGCAAGTCACTGCTTATTTAGTATGTTGAAAATACTTACGACGTTCGAAGGACAGCACATGGAACTGAGTTGTTGAGAATATCATTCGATACCGCACAGACATATCTAACCTGCAAAAAAGCACACACTCTGCAGCCAAACAACATGCCTTGTACAATTTCATACTGGCAGGTCTAGTTGTCTACCACAATGAGAGACTTAAAAGACTGCACAACAAAAGGGAACAGCAAAGCTCTGTGTTCAGAATATCTGGATTCTTCGTCTACTGAACACGACATCCAACACTTTCTTAAATAAATAATTTACAGCAACAACTGTCACTATAGGTTGCACAATTAACCAACTTTTATTAAATTCTAGCAAGATGCAGTGACATACTGCCTGTGAGAACTGTGAGTAGCCTATTTTCAACTGTATATTATTGAAAAGGTAAGTACTGATACACAAAGCACTGTGCTGCTCAGATACTCTAGATTCTTTACTTATTGATGCACTAAGTATTACTGAACTAATTCCACTGTCATGTGTTGGCAAGAACTGGGATTAGTAACGTTCTGTTTAAAGTACCATAAAAACTCAATTTTGACCTTTATTACCCCTCTCAGAGAGGGGATGTGTAGTACTATACATGTTAAGTAATAAGCCTGTCAGTTGTCCTGGTAGTGAAATGAGGCTTACAGGAGTCTCAGTAACTGCTGCTGTTTATGGCTGACAGCGAGCAGAGATCAAGTTACAACTGTCACTTGATGTTCTAGCTGTATTAACAGTGAGACTTGCCAGCTGCTATTGGCGCTCCTGCAGATGACCATGGCTAATAGCAGACTGGTAGATGGAACTGTCACGTCACTAGATACTGCCAGTCCACAGCTGTCATGCACGGCACGGATATTCAGCATCTGCCGCCCCTCAACCCCTCTACCAGCAAACTTCCCCCTCTAGCCTCACGACGGCCGTGTACAGTCATGATCGACCTATTTTGATGACCATGACTGCTGTTATTTGGCAATTAACAACCTGCTTATTGAAGCAGTGACAGAATGTAACCATCTGCAATGGTACGTATTCTACTACATTAACGGCAGAAGGCTGTCAGTGACAGAAGTGCGCGCCTTATATGGGCGCCTTAACTGCGGCTGGCTGCGAATGGTCTGCGTGTGGCGAGACGCCACGGTGCGCCACAGTGGGAAGTGGGCATGGCTGGCTGGGCGCGGTCGTTGCACGGCAAGCAGCTGCTGGGCGCAACGGGCAGTGCGCATCGACTGGGGGCTTTCTAGTATATATATATGTATATATATTATATATACATATGAACTTCAATTTTCCCTTCACATTAGGGCCTAAAGTTGGACTGCACAGTATATATAACTATGTATTATACTCAAAAATTTGTGGTAATCTCAGTTATCTCAATCGAAAGAAGTAACAACGTTACATCTGCCTCAAGCACATGCTAACTTGAACGTTCAAAACGCACAGCAACATAACAGCGTACGTCTTTTGCAATGAGTGCTCTCTTGTCTCCGTCTTTAGCAAGTGTGAAGGTGACAGGAATGAGATCTTTCAATCTCAGCGGTTTTCCACTCATCGGGCATCTCACGGTCTCATCCTGGTCAAATCAACACATTATGCAGCATTCATGCCTAAAAATTCTTCATTGTGTATCAACAACCAACTCTTTACAGGTGTTATGTACAAGGCACCTTCAGGTTATTACGTACATAACTCCCAAAACAGTTTGGCCATTACAGCTGATTTATAACGGTTACACAGTAGGCCAAAAGTTTACACCATTGCAGTAACCCCAAACTATTACTGACAAAATAATTATTAAGCATATGTGGGAATATTTTACAAGTACTGAATGCCACTTGAAATAATACTTTACCCGCTGTGGCACATCTACCCAGTCCCAAGTAACAACCTATTTTTAACAAGTGGTCAAAGTAATTTGATATAAGGCCGCATCACCGCCACACATGGAACCATACTGGTTCTGCCACTTGTGGAGTCGTTGTGGTATATCAACTGCTGGACGTGTCATGGGCCAGCAACTTTTCGCTCAAAAATTGCCCCTTCACTTTTGGGGATCTGGACCCCATCTAATACGTTTCTCAGGCCCACCCAAGTCCACATCCCAAATGGCATCATGATCAGTTCAGCCATTTTTGCACAGCTCATGGCTGGGTCCCTATACTTTACAATGGGCCGTCCCTTTCGCCCCTCAAAATTGCCAATTCACACGGGGGATCTGAACCCTGTATAATACATGGTTCCTTAGGTCCAAATGGCATCTCAATGGATTCAGTCATTTTGGCAGGGCTCCTGGTTGGTTGGAATTTAATGGCATTTTTAACACAAATTAGGACATATCACACCTGTAAGTTCACAGATACACATTGCAGGGCTCCTGATCATGACAGACTGACCAGGCTACTCTGTCTGTAACAAAAGGCCACATCTACATAGTACTGTGATGTGGCCTAAAAAGCAATCTATTAACTGCTCAAAAATTGTATAAAATAATAAACCAGAAAGCCCCGCAAGGGGGCTGCGGTCATCGCCGCCAGCATGCATGGCTTCGCTAATTGTCGGAAGTTCAAAAGCCCCGTGATGTTGACCTTGACCTTGGATCGGGTCAAGGTCACACCAACATACACAGTACGTGTAGCACTACCAGCGTACCCAACCATGTGACTGTATCTTCACGCAGTACCGAAATATGTGGCCATTTGAATGTCGTGAAATATCGACATTCCATGAAGTATGAACTCTAGTGATACCTTTCTAGAAAGAAATTCGAAAATCGGGCTCCGACAGGCTGTAGATCAGGTCCCATACTATCAACGTCAACCGTCAGTTTTGAGCAATACGCGAAAGTGGCGGAGGAGATAGACCTAGAAACGTGCAGTTATGGGCAATTGTCGGAAGTTCAAATGGTCCGTGACCTTGACCTTGGATCGGGTCAAGGTCACGGCAACATACACAGTATGTGTAGGACTACCTGCACGCTCTACCACGTGACTGTAGC
>Ga0056133_10000227_pt1 | contig 12697 bp, 7 predicted proteins | sample WorMetGr2BELIZE1_FD_67351 | JGI IMG/M metagenome (GOLD analysis project Ga0056133, IMG submission 67351) | Marine gutless worms symbiont microbial communities from Max Planck institute for Marine Microbiology, Germany - Inanidrilus... ... | reverse complement strand
TTTTTTCTGGTGGTAGCTGGGTCCCCATTGAACACAAAGTCGCCTGGGTCGAGGCCTACCTCAATATCAAGTGGCATCTTAGTCCATCCAGCCGTTTGGACACAACAGACACTCGCCGAAAATTGGGGGCTATGCCCCTGTAAGGAAGGGTGAGCTGGGTCCCCATCTAACACAACGCTGCATAGGTCCAGGCCTCCCTCCGTACCAAGTGGCATTTTGATCCATGCAGCCGTTTGGCCACAATAGATGTGGGCCGAAAAATGGGGGGCTCCAGCGTATTTTCAGGAGGGGCTGGGGCCCCATCTAACACAAAGTCGCATGGGATAAAGCCTACATCCAAACCAAGTGGCATGTTGATGCATCCAGCCGTTTGGCCACAATAAAAATGGGCCGAAAATTGGGCAGGGTTCTGCCCCCTTTTGGGGAGGGAGCTGGGTCCCCATTTAGCACAATATGGCCTGGACCAAGGCACAACTCCACGCCAAGTGCCATCTTGATCCATCCAGCCATTTGGCCACAATAGACACGGGCCGGAAATTTGGGGGGCTCCGCCACCTTTTTGGGGAGGAGGGCTGGGTCCCCGTCTAACACAAAGTCCCCTCGGCTGAGGCCTACCTAAATGCCAAGTGGCATCTTGATGCATCCAGCCGTTTGGCCACAATAGAAATGGGCCGAAAATTTGGGATGGGGCTCAGTCCCCTTGATGAGGAGGGGGCTGGGTCCCCATCTAACAAAAAGTCGCCTGCGCCGAGGCCTACCTGCATACCAAGTAGCATCTTGATTCAGGCAGCCATTTTGCTGCAACAGATATGGGCCGAAAATTCGGGGGCTGTGCCCTTTGTGGGAGGGGGAGCTGGGACCCCATCTAACACAATGTGGGCAGGGCCGAGGCCTACCTGCAAGCAAAGTTTCATCTTGATCCGTCCAACCATTTGGCCACAGTGCACCAACGTTACAGACAAGACAACGGTCCGATAGCATAGGGCGAACCGTTTTACAAACGGTTGACCAAAAAATGACTATTTTACGGCCACACTATGTAATAGGCCAGGCCATATATATTTTCATCCTGTGGTTTCTTCTGCTTTCTTTTTTTTATTTCCTCGCCTAATCTTAGCGGTCGGAGACTGGATGTCTACCATACTTCCACACATGGTGTGGCTTAGTCTAAATTTGGAATGCAGATCTGAAACGTGCTGTGCGCGTCTCGCTGAAAATACAGCATGCAAAAAATCGCCAAAAAGTCGCCATCTGGGCACCATCCCACAACTTTGTCTGGCTATATCTTCGCAACTAAGGCATGTATCGACAATCGGAAAAAAATTCTTAAGCAGCAATATCTCCTCCACATGTCCCCATATGTAAATATGACCTTGTAGTGTATGATAATCTACAGAGTCAGACCTCAAATTTCTATAGTATCAACAAACACTTTTCTAAAAAAAATAGAAATTTTATATTCAGAAATACCTATGAACACTAACACAACTAAATGTTCGAATATTTATGTCTATAACCAATATATGAATGTTCACATAATAAAAATATAGAATACTGCAACTAAAACATTAAAATGTCAGCAGAAGCAAGCAGCGGTAGTGTGCACACCTCAGATCTCCACTGGAGTACTTTAAATGCAAATCATCAACTTCTAGGACAACGTATGTGTTGTATAGAAATCACTGGAGAAAGTCAATTCAATAATATGTCGATATATGACAAACACTGGTGGTTCACAACCTCAGCACAAGTCAGGACACGTCCATAATATCACCATCACCAACTTCGACCTCGCATGTGTTCAATAATGTACCTCTGAGTACACCAATAATTTCAGGAACTCATTTCCTCTCAATCACTGTATTTCAAACTGAACTTTTAACTGAAAAACCACCTGTGACGTCACAACGTTCAATAATAACCAGTAAGTAAAACTTCAGTTGCGTGTCGACATCCAGCAATAGGCTGTACCTCCACTGGACAAGAAGAAATGAGGCACAACAGCTGTGATGCAGCGAGATCGGCAAGCAAAATAAACTAAAATAATTAAACCCTTACACCATAATATGGTGAACTTCAGCCCACTAGCGGCTGAGATCGTTTCGTTAGTTTGGGGCACCCCTGCAAATTTCAACAGGTTTCGCATCTTGGCAGCGTTACTGCACGGTACTCTAGTAGTGGGCGTCAGCCAAACTTTGCGGGGTTGAACAGAGAGCGCCACCTATATTTGGCAGGGCGGCTATCACGTTGGGCATTGGCCCACATTTCTAGTTCAAATCTACTTTGCCTAAAAATGACAGAAATAGTAAAGCAAGTTTGCACCATACTGAAAATGTGAAAAGTAGATTCCCTGTTATGTTTAAAATATCTCCAAATACCAGTAAGTTTGGCAGAGAAAGACAGACAGACACCCACATAATGACCACTTTTCTGAGATGATGATGGGATGGTAGTGGCATCAGCTGGACTATATGCAAATCATTTGCACCTCATTCCAGACAGATAACTATGCCAGCACCTCATCACTTAATTTTGTACAGGCCCAATGCTCTTCCTGGTATAGAAAATACCATTTTATTATGGCCGCCCTGCGTAGCAGATGCGGACATTATATTTTGTCCTGCTTCTTCTTTCTTTTTTTCCTCACCTAATCTTAGCGGCCGCAGATTGGATGTCTACCATACTTGTACACATGGTGTGGCCCTAGTGCGAATTTAGAATGCAGGTCTGAAACGTGCTGTACGCGGCTCGCTGGAAATGCAGGATCCAAAAAATCGCCATCTGGGCACAATCGCACAAATATGTCGGGCTATATCTTCCCAACTAAGGCTTGTATCAACAATCGGAAAAAAACTTGTTAAACAGCAATACCCCCTCCACATTTCCTCATAATATGGTGAACTTTGGCCCACTAACGGCTGATATCGGTTCGGGAGTTTGGGACACCCCTGCAAATTTCACCGCGTTTCGCGTCTTGGCAGCGTTACTGCATGGCACTCTAGTAGTGGGCGTGAGCCAAACTTTGCGGCGATGAACAGAGGGCGCCACCTGTATTCGGCAGGGCGGCCATCACGTTGGGCATTGGCCCACATTCTAGTTTTGCATTTGTTTATGCAAACTCTCTTGCATGATATAACAAAACACAAAATCAGCTTAGTATGATTTCTGTGGTAAATACATCAGCATCAGACAGTTGTACACGGTAGAATACTGTAATCAATGGGCAAGTGTAGTTTGCTTGGGGAAAAAAGTGCTGACATGGCTAGGTTAGTTTGAGTTATTCCAAAACATGTGGATTAGGTTTTTGAAACACAAGTGTATATGCAAAGAAACAGACAGCTCAGCTTATACAGTGAACAAATATGAATTGTACTGAACAGTACCTTTCGTTTAGTGACTGCTGCAACAGCTGGACATGGTGGTGCAGGCCTTGACGGCTTCAAAACCTCCACTGATGACGTGGTTTCCATGGCACCGATCTTTCCTGGTCGAAATACGTCCTTTTCAAACGTAAATTTCACATGAGGTGTGATTTTCTTCCTCACAGGTTTTGAACTTTCTTCAGAGTTAACTGTCGATGATTTGTCTGTGCTTTTATCACCTGCCTCTGCTGACATGCTGACAGCTGGGATGGACTGTTGCACCCGTGGTTCTGAGTTTGTAGCACTGCTTCCTTCAGGTTTCGGAGACTGCAGGTTTGGAGATACTGGTCCCACTGAACTTGGAGGCATTGGTGCGGCACAACGTTTTTTCGAGCGAGGATATTTCACAGGCAATGCTGGAGAAAGTGACGGAGATTTATTTTCCTCACTTGGCTGTGGAGAGGAGCTTACTGTCAGTAGCTGTGGTGATGTTACGTGTGTCACTGGTATCTGTTTTCCAGGTTCTTCACTTGTGCCAGCAAACATACATGAATCTCTGACAACAGTGTCATTGGTCTTAGATTCCACAGCAACTGATCCATCTCCATGCGACAGCTCTATGTCTCTGTGATTTACCACTCCACCTGGTTTTTCTTTGCCTCCCACTTCAGCAGGTTCTTGCAAAGCCTGGGATTTTTTTCTTGGTTTTGGAACTGGAGGAGGTTTTACAGCTACAGCTGCATCATCGACCATGACCACTGGACTTTCTGCTGGTGACAGACTAGCTGTGGATAGCACGTTGGGCTTCAGCAGGTGAGAATGTCGAGGTGTCGGCACTGGCAGATCACAACTGGATCCTGATGCTGTTAGTTCATCACAGTGCTTGTTTATAGCATCTTTAGATGACAGTTGTTCGGTGTGGACATCTGACTGTAAACGTGCTGCTGTGACTTCCTGTAACAATTCAGTCGGTCCTGGTGTTGTACTGATCTTAGCTGTCACGTGCTCAGAGTCTGACTGGGTGACTGAAGCTGGCTGCTGGCTACTTGCAGTGTTTTGCTCAGCCTGTGATGGAGGGCGTGGTGCCGGTCGGCGAGGTACAACGTGGTGAGTATCTTTGACCACATGATGCACGGTCACATATGGTGACTCTGACGACGACGATGCCACTACAGCACAGGCAACAGTAGGTGCAGCATCTGACGTGACATGAACTGACGGAGAATCAGACTCACTTGACGACTTCGCTGCAGCTGTATCAGCTGACGGCGATGCCGCACGGCAAACACTGACACTGGAAGAATGAGGAGAAGTCGGATGCTGAGCAGATACATCTTCAGCAACAGGTGCAAGTGAACGAACTTTCGGCAACAATGGAGCCGGTCTGTATACCCTTATGTAAGAGCCGTCTTTAGCTACAGAATCGGCCGCATGTTCTGTAACTGCGACTGCAAATGACGATGGCGATGATGATGAGCAACTTTCAGACGATGAAACTGGTATATTTTCCAGCAGCGTTTTCTTGGCAGTTTCAAGATCAACATCACTCCGCTCAATCTGCTGATGCTCTAATGCTTCTGCTGCATCACTCACAGCTGATTCCATCTGCTTTGAAGAATCTTTTACACTGCATGCTGAGTTAAGGACCAACTCTTCTTCTGGTGCTCTGACCTCAACTGACCCTGCTTCATGTTTCTGCGTTACCGTCACATTCACTGCTGTACTGGCCGACCGACTCGTGACTACCTCATTACGATACGAATCTGCTGAACCAGTTTGTATATGAGCAGACGCGGTGGGTTCGTGCACAGAGATGTCATCAGCAGCACTGCTGACTTGACTGCAGGATCCCCGAGCACTGTCACTCACTGCAACGTGCTCCCGGTCTAATGATGGCTTCACAGATGCGTCTTCACAAGTGGCTGCTGCTGTGGAAGACTCAAGAGATGGCAAACATGATGATGATGACACTGGTGACTGTGTCTTGGGCGACGTATGGGCGATTCTATTCATCGACGTCAGTGATGGTGTGTCACTCGACTTTGACGCTGACGCAGTCGATACAGACACTGACGCGGCTGTGTGGCCACAGTCACTGTCTGCTGTCACATTGTCATGCATATCAACGACACTGTCAGATGACTGCAGGTCAACGTCGTGGACTGCCACGAAGCTGGCACGCTCGTGATGACGGAAGCACTGTCTGTGATAGAGCCGGTTGTTGCTCATGTGCCGCTCCATTAAATACACCTTCTTATCACAAACACAGCACCGGTCCTGCCAAGTGTTTCGTTTTAGTCCAGCACTCTCCTGCACACACACACACACATCTCACTACGTAGAAACATACACACACTAACAACAACAACAACACCCGTTTAATGGCCCTTTGTCTGGGAGTACCTGGGTGAGCCGGTACCAGAAAGGCAAAAACAATCTGGATTTTACTGGAGCAAGAGACAGTGGATGGCAGTGGCATCAGCTGGGCCATACGCAAGTCTGTCTACATCTCGCCCTAGACAGATACCTGCGCCAGCACCTCACCACTCAAATTTTACAGGCCAGATGCCCTTCCTGCTACCCAACCAACAGCAACAAAGCACTGAAGGCAATATTAACAGCATGACACAAAAAATCGGCCAGCACGAGTGAAATGGTTGTCATTATATTCTTGCCAGAAACATGGCCAAACGACCACCAACTCCAAAAGTCTTCACCACGATACTCAGCGGTAAATATGTCGTAAGTCATCAGAGATCCGACCACATACTTGAACATACAGCTACACTGTTCTGTGAAGTATACAGTACCATTTTAATTCAAGAATGGCTAACAGCTCGGGTTTTTGTGCTACCCTGTAATCTTACACACTAAAGTCATCTCAAAGATGTGTTGTGTTCTCCTCTTCAAGAACATGCAGTGAAGCATGTGGCAAGTTTTCTGGGATGCTCTTCCGGACACCAGCACTGATTCATGTGGATGGCAGCAGGAGTTAGTTGAATTAAGGTTGAGTTCTGTGGTCAACTTGGTGCATGACCTCCACTGAGTCACGGCTGCATGCTCCTTACCAACAGATATGACCGTAGCAGACTAGAAACACAATCTGACTGCACACCAATGATAACATTTTCAACAGCATTAACAAACTTCTGCTCCAACAGATGCATACAAACACACGCACACATGCCACTTTTTACAGCCACTTTCCTGCTGAACCTCAGTTATTGTGCTGCTCCTTGGTTTTCCTTCTCAATCTGTTCTAGACCCAGCACTTTTCTGTGACAGTACATGATGGCACACCGTACCTGCACCTTTTTCATACTGCAAGCATATTTTTCAGTGTCCAGACAGTATTTCAAATAGTGTGTGCTGGTAGATTTCTACTGACAAATTCCAAATTAATATTGCATTACAGAGCCTGCACAAGAAGGCACAACTTGCATGAAGAAGTGTTGTGAAAATCAACTTAAAGCATGCAGCCTCCTAGTATTAACACATGCTAGTATTGAGACATGCATACTGGCACCTTTTTGTTTCCAAAAAAGCACTGTCTAGACTTGTACATCTTCTTCAGTCAGATCAAAACTTTTCATATGCTCTTTAACATCACCCCATCATGTCTTCTTCAGAGATACCTGCCTGGTCTAATTCCTGCTACCGCCATAATGACCTATTATGTGTCAAATGTACACTAAACGTTCTACAGTGACAAATATAATTATATCACTACCAAATACCCGCTCTCCCAAGGGCGAGCGGGTATTCAGCTAGACCTATGTAAGTCCGTCTAATAAATAATTTTGGACGCTCAATGTCAATATATACAGTAACAGGCCTAGACAAAGTAATGATCGGCACGCTTGCAGTGGTCTGGAGCTATGTAGCCTGCCTGTGTGCATGCCGGTCTACATGACTGTAGGGCATAGGCCTATACTGCTGCTGATGGCCAGGTCGCTGCCTGCTGGCCTATATGCTGCGGCATTACTGCTGTATAGTTAATGTTACACTATTTTCACGTGTAACTTTAATTAGAAAGCCGCAATCAACGTCGGACCTTGACCATTTTCATGCTCGTGACCTACCCTGTTCACGTGTAAAGTCTCGTGATGATCCGATTAGCAACTGTCGAGCAGATAGCGCAGTTCCCTATTCCTTTCCATCTATCAACAAGCCAATCGACAATAGCACCTTTGCCCCACCGCCACCTGGCAAATTAAAATACTTTGCTACAACACAGACTCCAAGTGGCACCATCTGGTAAGTCATGGTAAATTATTTGCCCATGGACTACTATGTGAAAACATGATGTCATCCACAAAATCGGAAGTACGTAGCTTATTGTGCTGTCACCAGAAAATGACCAGGCCATGGCGACAAGTCCCAGAGGCAAAGAAATGAACCTGCCGTTAATGGCTCACATATACCATTTTTAGCACAGTCAAGATTTTAGTCATTGTTTATGCTAAACCAACAAATTTGATCAGTCTGCAGCGGCATCCATTACCATTCACAAGTACTGCATCATTTCTGACTCACTATCTAAGATTTTGTCACTGCAACGTTGGCTGCATCCTTGGTACTATCCCGTCTAGATTATGCTAACTCTCGGCTCTATTGCACACTGACAGCAAATCTCCGCAAACTACAATGTGGACAAAATTCCTTGTCATACTGTTTCTTGACACCAGCGCATTTTCACAACTAATTCACCTCCATTGGCTTACAGTTTGGTAAAGAACTGAATTTCACATCACTATGCTCACTTATGAAATCTTGGCTACAAGTTAGTCCACTTATATTCATAACATTTTGCTTCTTATGCCTCTGCTCTATGGTGTTCCAATCAGCACCTTCTTCAAATAACATACATGAAGAACCGAGTTTGGTCAGCATTCCTTCAGCTGCTGTTCACCCAAGATATGGAATGAAATCCCTGTCATTATCAAAGCTTCTGCTACAGTAGCTACCTTTAAACGTCAACTTAAATCTCACTTCCGGTTCCTTAGACAGTCAGCCACTCAATGACACAGTCCATTTCTGTCCAGCTGGTGACTGTCCACGCCTCTGATTCAAGATTTCCTCGACAATGTGTATGTTATAAAGTTACATTATTGTCATCATTATTATTTGCCTGCCACAATGTTATCTCACCTAGCTTGTACAATTACATTATACCAAAGAAACGTGCACACAATTCAGCATCATCTGCAGTGAATGGCATCAGAAAAACACTGGAACAGCAGAGAAGAACTGATGAAAGCAATGCACGCAGATAAATGAACCTGCACACTGTGACGATTGACTGAGTCCAGTGCTGGTCTTTTAACGTCGTTGACAGCCGGGTAATTTGCAGACCGTTTTACAGCCACTGACACATTTGGACCACCAACTGGTAGCAGACAGCACATCAATCAACAACACAACATTAAACTGCACACAAGTAGTTGGCATCAATTTGCGTTCATTCAACAATCAATACACGTTGGAAAAAGCAGCAATGGACAGCCACATTCTAGCATTTTTTGTTACCGACAGCAGAAGAAAACTGCATCAAGTCAGGCAACATCTAACAAGTTTACAATGACATGTAATGACAACAGATATTTCTCTGCTTTCTGCTGCTGTCAGCAGCTACCAGTCTGCTAATGCATTACTTCTTCCCTTTTCCACAAGCTACACATCTAGTACACGAGAAGATGAAGGATCTCGTTCACACAAGCAAGTAACTAATATCAACTACAATTCACAAAAACTCAACCTTAATTCAACTGAGTCTAAGAAGATGCAAAGTTGTTCATAAAATGTGACAGAGCTTGGCTGCTAGAACACATGAGAGAAAACAGACAAAGACAGACAGAGAGAGAGAGAGTAACCTCGCTCGCAGCGACTGAAGTGGTTGTAGTACTGTGATAAGTATGTCACAATACACAACTTGTCTGGCACTGACATTGCAACCATATCATCCGCGTCAAGCAGGGCAGGAATACCAAGACTCTCGGCTGTATCAAATGCCTGTACATATGTCAGCAACACACTAATTACACCACACAGCTATAAAACAACACCTCCATTTTCAATTTCTCTGAGATCTGACAGCCTACAATGTCTCATTAAACGAAGCAGTCGACCTGGCTCAGAACCACCCTCTGTGAAGGCTGATGTCTACGTATGGCACTACGCACTCCTAGTGGTGCATGCCAGAAAAGAAGACCATAAGCTGCTGCATCTCCACCAACAGCTTTATTCTTCATTGTGTACTAGCAGCATACGCTCCAATGCTATCATCACACCAACAATGACATGCTATAACTCACAGTTTTCCTTCAGCATGTTTTTTTAAAAAAATTGCATCAAATATTCGGTTTGGTGCAAACACATCCAACTCTGGTTGCTCTTATCAAATCATCTCACTGCATTTCCTCATCTGTTCAAAGCTACACATTACTTTGCAATCCTTCAGGCATGGATCACATCCATTACTCTCCACAACCCACTTGCTCTTGCAGAATTGTGATATTTCACTCCATGTATTGTACAACCATTACTCATCTCTGTTCTTCATCATTATCTACACTGTAATCTATGGACAGTAAACACTGCATTTCAGACACATAAATACATATACCACATACACTGTGTCATCTTTTGCTAAAATCAAAGTCTTAGACTTTAGCCTAAGACCAAAACAAGTAGCTCAGCTATCGCAGAGGGATCACGCGACGCCTTAAGTCAGTTGAAATCTTGTCAGCTACTGCACAACTATATGAAAAATCACATTTGACTAGAACGATTGCCCTTTCATGTGGTACAAAAATATCGCCGGTGGGTTCTTTGGATTAGTCACAAAGCACGAGTGTGACAGAATTACGACACCCAAGACTGCGCTAGCATAGCTGTGTCGCGTGATAAAAACCATTTCTTCTACTCGGCCTAGCTGCTAATACAGATCTCTACGGTGGATGCGATCAACATTGCCGCCGACCATCAGACGTTTATGACACTCACTGGCGAACTAAATTGACAGTGCTTAAGATGATCAGCCGTTCCAGGGATATGGTAGTGCCCGATTTAAATGGTTCACGTGACTTAACCACGCCCCTTTTAGGGATGCCTTACCATCCACCAGCTAGCAATTGATACCGACAATCTACCCACCTAATTTGAAGTCTCTATCTCCACTCACTACGAAGATATGAAAGACGATACAAAATGTCGAAAATAGGGTGGTTTGGGGTAGTTAGCATCACTCAAGGTCACTGGAAATAGCAACAATCGATAGAGCACCTATGAATTCCTATTAGCGTTCCATAGTAACTATGTCTCTATTTTGCACCATTTGTGAGATATAGCCAGGTATTGGTCGAAAATTGCCGTTTTAACCTACCCCACCTCTATTTGGTGCCCCGTTGGGGGTTGACCCCGTTGAAATTTTGCGGAGATATTTGGCATCAGAAAACTAGAAGGATTGCCCTTTCATGTGGTATAAAAATATCGCCAGTAGGTTCTTTAGATTAGTCACAAGGCATGCGTGTGACAGACGGACAGATAGACAGATGGACAGACAGAATTACGACTCCAAAGACTGCGCTAGCATAGCTGCATCGCGCGACCAGTTTAAGACCTACAAACACCTGTTTAATGGCCTCTTTTCCAGGGGTAAGCCGACATGACAAAGGTTAAACCAATCTACATTTTAATGAAGCAAGAGACAACGGGATATCAGTGGCATCAGCTGGACCATTATGCAAATCATTTGCACCTTACTCTAGACAGATCACCATGCCAGCACTTCATCACTCAAATTTTTACAAACAGAATGGTTATCCTGATGCCCAACCAACACTGTCCAAGCACTGAAGACAATATAGTGGTGAGTACCCCTGTCTGTCTAAAAATTAATTAATGCAAAATATAAAATTATGCTAAACTTTAGTCTTAGATCAGTCTAACACTGAATTTATGGCTTAGACCAAAGTCTGAGATCAAAGCAATCCAGTTTTTAGATCAAACGACAGTAATGCATCTAGATAGGCAAATATCACCAAACACTTAGAGCAGAGACGTCTTAGACCAAAAGACTTTATGTTTCATTTAAAGCCATGTAAAGGTGGTATGGAGACGGTGAAGGTATCAGCATTGAGGAGAACTCTAGCGTCTTCTCCCTAATCCGGATGCGCTAGTTGCCTTCAGTGCTTTGACACTGTTGGTTGGCATCCGGCCTGTAAAAAATGGGAGAATGGTGGAGGTGGGCACTGGTTAGTCCGGATGAAGTGGCACCCAGCCGCATTGTCTATGTGTCTGCCTCTGTTAATCTTCTTTTGCACCATAAAGTCCAGAAGTTCTCTTCTGGCACCGGCTCACCTGGGTGGTCCCGGAAAAAGGGCCATAAAACGGTTGTGGTGTGGTGTGGTGGTTAAAGCCATGTAAACAAATACATCATCAGTGATTATGTCGTAGCTGGTGGTATAATTAATTACTTTCATCAACCAAAGGCAGCTAACAATAAAAGGGCAGCATGCAATTCACTGCAAAATGAGACATATATCTGTGTTTGTCAGTGCGATGAAACGTTTGGTCTTAAATCTTAAATGCTATGTACATACTGCTTTGCCAAAAGACACACAACACATTTAAATTACCACTTGTTCACAGATGAACCATCCTTCATTTGCAGAAAGATGGACTGCATGCGCCAAACAGGAAAAGAAGGGAGCACAGCAAACAGCTGATTTGCACATGCTAAATGCTCACCAAGTTTTTCATGGTGTCAGACACAGCGTCAAACATGAGAGCTGTCTTATGTCACACATCACACAAAAGTCTATTATCTCAACAAATGTTAGTTGCTATCAAACAAGTTGTGGGCTGCAACTTTGTCATTCAACAGGACAGTGCACTGGCGAATCAAGCACACACCACAGTCCAACTGCTGCAGTGCAAAAGTATCAACTTCATTTATCCTGAGCTATGGCTCCCAACAACCTCGAGCTGAATCCCACAAACTATAGTCAAGTAGCAGGATGTGTATTAGTTATGAGTCAATAATATTGACGAAACCAAGCAATGACTGGCTGAGGTCTGACAAATCAGTAATACGGTACTTGAGAGAAAAAATCTAATTTCCGCATTTCTGTGTTTTGCCAGATAGTGCAGAATGATTAATCAGTTGAGGCGGGAAAATAATTCAAGTTCCTAATTCCCAAGTAATATTTACGCCAAAAATTATTACAAGAAGGCCAGCATCTGCTGACAGGACAGCGCGCCGCCAATTACAGGCTACTGGCCAACCAGTGAGCCGAACGCAGGCTAGTGACGCAATGACGTCACGGCTGCCG
>Ga0056133_10000226_pt1 | contig 12720 bp, 7 predicted proteins | sample WorMetGr2BELIZE1_FD_67351 | JGI IMG/M metagenome (GOLD analysis project Ga0056133, IMG submission 67351) | Marine gutless worms symbiont microbial communities from Max Planck institute for Marine Microbiology, Germany - Inanidrilus... ... | reverse complement strand
AAATGCACTTAATATTTCAGGCTTGTATATTTGTTTTGTATTTAAAAGCAATCACACAGAATCATTAACATTACAACCTTATAATTTTGCGTGTTATTTGCTCTAAGCTAAGGCTGAATGGAATTCAGAATTTACAACACAACTCACATGCATGTTTTAACTACTTCGCAAATTTTTTTCATATGCAAATATTTAACATGATGATAGAACGAGTAAAACAGATATAATACAATGTGTATGAACACATTACCAAGCAACCCAACATAGTGCATACACCCATTTCATTCTGTGCAATATCTACTGATGCCAAAAAATAACTAGCAACATGTTATTTCTGTTAAGACCAAAAACACATTTATACTGAGCTGAGACCATCACAAATCAGCAAGAAAAAAGACAAGCACAAATTTAACAAGTGGTCAAAGTAATTTGACATAAGACGCATCGCCGCCGCAGACGGTCGGTTCATTTATGTTCACCAGGTGGCGCCAATGTGCCTCCCATGTGGGCACACTGACGCCACCTGGCGACTATAATTGAACTTGTGCGTCTTTTGGCCCACCCAAGTCCACAGCCCAAAAGGCAAATCGATCGGTTTAACCATTGTTGCACAGCTCATGGCAGTGTTGTTGGGTACATTGGCTCCTCCTGGCGAATACGATTGAAATTGTGCATATTGGCGCCATCATCTGGCAAATACGATTGAACTCGTGCTTCCTTCGGCCCACCCGAGTTCACAACCCAAATAGCAAATCAATCGGTTCAGCCGTTTCTGTACAGCTCATGGCAGAAAGTCCCTGTACTTTACAATGGGCGACCCTTTCCCCCAAAATTGCACCTTCTCATGGGGGATCTGGACCCCATCTAACACACGATTCCCTGGGCCCATCCGAGCTCACAACCCAAATGGCATCTCGATCGGTTCCGCCGTTTTTGCACAGATGACCGCAGAGTGTCCCTATACTTTACAGTGGGACGCCCTTCCCCCCCCTCAAAATTGCCCCTTCCCATGGGGGAATATGGACCCCGATCTAATACATCGTTCTCTTGGCCCACCAAGTCCTCAATCCAAATGGCACCTCGATCTGTTCAGCCGTTTTTGCAGGGCTCACTAGTGTGACAGACAGACCGACTGACCACGCTACTCGGTCGGTAAGCTTAACAATAGGCTGCATCTACGTACGTAGTACAGGCGATGCAGTCTAACAACATCAGAATTTATGAACTAAACTAGAATGTGGGCCGATGCCCAACATGACGGCCGCCCAGCCGAATATAGGTGGCGCCCTCTGCAAAAGTTCTGAAATTCCATTCCTTGTACCACGCTACAAAGTTTGGCTGACCCCACTGCTGGAGTGCCATGCAGTAACGCTGCCAATATAGGAGAACGCAAGACTTGGACACAAAGTGAATTTTGCAGGTGGCAAAATTAAGCCAGAGGGCAAGAGCCCCCAAAAATATATATATAATGTAGCAGCCCAGGAGACGGCCATGTGCAAGGTTTGGTTGGCATCCGATGAACGACGTCGCTGCAGTAACGAAGCCAAGATGAGAAACCCGTTGAAATTTGTTGGGGTGCCCCAAACCCGTAAACCGATCTCAGCCGCTAATGGGCCAAGTTCTCCATATTGTGGGGACATGCGGAGGAGATATTGCTGTTTAACAAGTTATTTCCAATTGTCGATATATGCCTTAGTTGCGAATATATAGCCCGACAAAGTTATGCGATGGTGCCCAGATGGTGAATTTTTGGCGATTTTTTGCGTCCTGTATATTCAGTGAGCCACATGCAGCACATTTCAGACCTGCATTCTAAATTCGCACTAAGGCCACACCATGTATAGAAGTATGGTAGACATCCATTCTACAACCACTGAGATTAGGCGAGGAAAAAAAAGAAGAAATCACAGGACGAATATGTAGTGTCCGCATAAACAGTTAAACTTGTATTTACATAAATATAAGCCATAATAGATATTAGAATTCAGTAGCTAACATATCTATGCAATGGTAATGTATTCCAGAGGACTGGAAATCAAGTGCGGTATTACTAATTTAGAAGGGTAAGGGTGACCTCATGGAGTGCGGTTCATAGAGGGATAAAGCGGCTGGAGCATGCCATGAAAGTGGTAGAAAGGGTCTTTGAACACAGAGTTAGACAGCAGGAAGGAAGAGCATTGGGCTTGTAAAAAACTGAGTGAAGAGGTGATGGCATGGTATCTGTTTGGAGCGAGGTGCAAATGCTTCGCATATGGTCCAGCTGACACCACTGCCACCCCATCATCTCCTGCTTCATTAAAAAATCCAGAATAGTTTAACCTTTCTGGTCCCGGCTTACCCAGGTTGTCCTGGAAAAGAGGCTGTTAAATGGGTATCTATTACGTATGAATTTCAGAAAGGGGTAGGTGAATAGTATGCTCAAGTATACGTCACTTCTAGTGCAATGAAAGCATCTGACTATAAATGCTTCTATGATCCAGGAATGTCGACAACATACCGCTGTCCATGTTTCAAATTTCAGCCTTCAATAAGGGTACTGGCATTGGACAGCCAGCGCATACACAGCAGCGCCCTTCTGTGGCAGACGAAGAAAGGATGAGACCAGGCCAATGGCTGTAGTCCGTCTTTTGTGTCTCCTTCAGTGCTTTGTTGCTGTTGGTTGGGCAACAGGAAGGACATCCTGCCTGTAAAAAATCTGCGACACTTATCTCCAAAAGTTATCTTCTGTCACAAGTGAAGGAAGAAAACCAAGGCGTAACCGGCTAGCCAAGACTCGCCTGGAAAACAGCCACTGAAACGGAGGCAGGTAGGTAGACTGCCCAATGTTAAAAGACATCTTTTTACACAGAAACAACTGCAACTGTCATGATATGAAAAAATGCTGACAAACAATTAAGCACTTGCTTATCCCATCTTAATAACTGCCAATGAACGAAATACAATGAGACATGACAATCACTGTTCGGCAGTTTGTCAGATTTGTATGACAGTTACTGTGCAGCTCCGAGAACTGGCCACATGGCTGCTGGCACTCGACGATTGATGATGCCTTGCAGTTTCTCACGGATTTTCAAGAAATGTCGTTTAAATTCTAAGCCATCACCCTGCAATGCAAATGAGATCATTTTTCAACAACCACAATACAATACTTTGCTTCACTGATTAGCAAAATATATCAAATGACGTAAGTTTCAGCAATAAACTGGGCCAATGCCCAACGTGATGGCCGCCCTGCCAAACATAGGTGGCGCCCTCTGTTCAATGCCACAAAGTTTGGCTGACACCCACTACTAGAGTGCTGTGCAGTAATGCTGCCAAGACGTTGAAATTTGCTGGGCTGCCCCAAACTCACCAACAGATCTCAGCCGTTAGTGGGCCGAAGTTCACCATATTGTAAGGACATGTGAGGGAGATATTGCTGTTTAACAAGTTTTTTCCAATTGTTGATACGTGCCTTAGTTGCAAAGATATAGCCGGACAAAGTTGTGTGATGGTTCGCAGATGGCGATTTTTTGCGTCCTGTATTTCCAGCAAGCCGCATGCAGCACATTTCGGACATGCATTCTAAATTTGCACTAAGACCACATCATGTGTCGAAGTATGGTAGACATCCAATCTGTGACCACGGAAATTGGATGAGGAAAAAAAAGATAGAAACCACAGAGCAAAAATATCATGTTCGCATCTGCTACGCAGGGTGGCCATAATTACAACTTTATACATTAAATTAATGTTGGCACAAAACTTTTTAAAATGCTGGATACACATCATAATATTAATGAAAAATACCATAATGACAATGAACCAGGCAATAATCATGTATATTATGAACTAACACGATACTCAAGCTAGATGTTCAAAGTTCTAGTGTTCACTGGCAGGTAATTACTTTACCCACATAACTAATACAGTTCAAACAGCAAAAAAAATTAAAAACAGAAAATAGTTTATTATAACATAAATCTCACTAACGCGTGATAGTCGAAAGTCAACCAGAATATTCTCTCCCATCTCAATTATGTGTGCCTTGAATGCGAGCTGCATCTTGCGCTTGTCGGATGTGATAATAGTCAACTGCATAAACAACAGGTTTAGTCTAACAACGACTATTCAAGGCAGTGAAGAAGCTGGCATTAACAGCAATGCAAAACAAACTTTATCTAGTTGTCATTATCAAATAACGAGTCTCCAATTACGTTAATGTATTACTTATTCACCTCTGAAAATGACTAAGATTTCACTATGCATTACCCTATCTTTTAAGTGACTTCATGGTATATTTTACTAGCCTCACTTCTGTCTCATTCAATCAATTTTGTACCTGGCGGTTCATTATTGTCAACTGTCACTTTCACCATCATCACTCCTTCACTCCCTGCTCTAAACTCATCTGTTCCACAAGTATTTCCCATCACAGACTACTGGTGCTACAGTACTGCTTTCATGGACTTGCAACTTCAGCATGCAATTTATTATTAACAATAACAAAACTTGGAACAGAAATGCAGAAAATATTGTTGGAAACCTTGTCATGTATCGTAAACACCACAGACCCCTTCAGGGATGGCAACATAATCCACTAAAGGTCATGTGATTAATATGGCATTACAGTGATGAGTCAAATATTAATTGACATCAAAGTGAAATATAGAGTATGCAATAAATTTTCGCAGTGACATCACCATGCTTATACTACGTAATGAAGCTGCAATACATTCCATGATATCACAACATACTGCAACTACCACTATGTTCTAATAATGTGGTTACAGTGTACCTGTGTTGGAGTGTTACTGCGCACAGTATAGCCAGCCATGCTCGTAAATATTGACGTCAGCTGATGCAGAGTTTCTTTAGGGTCGGTTTTCACAAAGAACCGAGTCATTCGGCGCACCAGTCGCTGCATAGGAGTCTGCATACAAACACACACAACACCAGTCCACAAAACAGATAACAACCGTTCTAAAGTGCTAGAGTGTATCAGAACCATTCAGCACAGAATATGTTGATTACTGCCACAATTGTCCACCGAATTTGGTAAAATACCGTTTAGTATTATTATGCTCTGACACTGAAAGTTTGCTCTGACAGTGAAACAGAAGATTTTACCAGACTATACTTCCACATGTTAAATGAAAACATGTTCATTACACAAGCCATCCTGATCTTACCTAGCAGTTGCCAGCACCTCTCGGTCCGTTGTGATTGCTTACTGGCTAAATAAGTGATGATGATGATGACAACGTTTATCTACACTATCAATCTGCCAGACGCTGTAATGCTAGGCAGAGCTTACAACGGACGTGTAGCTTCTCCAGTAGGTCTACTGGGTCATGTGATTTGCTGCAGTAGGCTTGCACCAGTGTAGGCTATTAGTTCTTATGGCACATGGCAAAGCATGATACGCCAAGTTAGCTAGCAAAGGTCCAGGGCTGTGTCTGTTCAAACTGAAAACTCTTGACAGAAGAGAACGACAGCACGACAGAGTGATACCTTGCAGCACAATATTATAATACTATGATATTCTTTCTCGTGAAACACAATATCACACTATTTTGCATGCCACCCGCCTGTGATGTGCCGGGTGTACCCATCAGCTGCGTGCCAACCACTAAGTGTTCCAAATGTGTCGGTTGAGAGAAACTGACGCCGCCACCATCATCGTGATCAGCACAGTGGCAAGCCCCGTCTGATGACTGCGGACATTGTGCTGTCGAACACACAGGATCTGGCTGTGACAGGATTATTCTGAACACATCAACACAGAACAAACATCCATGTCAAATCTATCATCCACATGTCCTTCACATGGACAACACATGGCCAGAAAACAGCTAACCACAGTTCGACAACTCACTGTAGGAAAATCAGACATGGTCTTTTCAGAGAGATGTTACTAAAGGTATGCAAAATGCATGTTATATGCATCTGTAATTACTGAAATCGTGCTGCTGCTGAGTTACAATCAGTCGTCCATTAGCTGAAGTTTGTGTTCAAGTTATGTTTACCATAGTATTTGCCTTCAGTGCTTTTACGCTGTTGGTTCAGCGTCAGGAAGAGCATCAGGCCTGTAGAAATTGAGTGATGAGGTGCTGGCCACGTTATCTGTCTGCAGCGAGGTGCAAATGATTTGCATGTGGTCAAGCTGATGCCATTGCCACCCCATCATTTCTTGCTTCATTAAAATACAGATTGGTATTAGCAGGTTGCCCTGGAAAACAGGCCGCTAAACAGGTGTCTTGTGCTTACTTGAGTATCACACTAGTGTGTCAGATCCAGACTCCAATCACTCAATTCAACTGAATGTTTGCATGCAGTGACTGGTTGAATGAGTTGAAAGCACACTCAACTCCCTGGCAAAGTCAAAGACAAATGGCACACTAATGGATTATCGAATGCATTTCTTGACTTTTCTCAACTTATGAAGCATGTCTCTTCTAAAAAGTCAAAAGTTGTGGTAAGACCTCACATGCTATACACATCACCTAGCTGGCATAAGGGTGCAGCAACCTCCCTTCAGCAGTCAACTTTGAGTTAACGCTTTATGTCCCACTCAACACAAAATAGGTCATTTTGGAGATGTTCCCCAAGCCAACCTCTTGGCTTGGTATGGAAAAACTAAACCCAACACAACAAAAGCACACATTCACGAATCAAAAGAAATGTACTACAACACAAAGTAAATACAAAAAAAACTAAAAACAGGTTTAGTCGCCTCCTACGACATCCAGCTTGAAAATGGAGGGCCTAATCTGGTTTTAGCGCTTTATAAATTTGTTACTTACTTAGTTGCTTAGACACTTACCCACTTACCCCGGGACATACGGGGCCAGCAGTCAACTGGTGGAGGCCAGTGGGTGATTTTTCCCGGTTGCTATCAGTGTTTAGAGTTCCTGTGGTGCATCAACACCACTGGGTGTGTAAGTGCATTCAGCCTGTATAAAACAAGCTCCAACGATCCCCAAAGATTACTTCCGGGAAATTGCACCACCTGAAGTTACTTTGGAAAAGACTGATCACAACAACTGAAATTAGAAAGCAGAAGGCTTGTCAAAAACAAATTAACTGAATCTGATGTTTAAAACATGAAGAGAGCACACTGGTCCGTAACAACAAGAACAGCATTGAACTCATTGATAAATATACATCTCAGTCAAAATCAGTTAATAACCAGAAGACAAAGCAGTGAAACCTAACAAAAGCAGAAAGCTGGTTACTACTACACTACACTACATCCGTTTAACAGCCTTTTTTTCTAGAACAACCCGTGTAAGCCGGCACCAGAAAAGTGAACCATTCTGGATTTTACTGGAGGAAGAGATGATGGGGTGGCAGTGGCATCAGCTGGACCATATGCAAATCATTTGCATCTCGCTCCAGACAGAACCACACCAGTACCTCACCACTCAGTTTTTACAGACCGGTGTCCTTCCTGTCACCCAACCAACAGCATCAAAGCACTGAAGGCGTAAAGCTGGTTAATACAACACAAGCAACAAATCAGATGTGTAATACGAGGTTGCAGAAGCACATATCACCTACTTGTTAGCAAGTGGTGACGTGTAAGTTGAATCTGTCACCGGCTTTTTATATGTTGTAAACTCGTCTCCACTCAAAGACACGTCAGTACTGGTTGCACGCTTCAGACCTAATGCATCAACATTCAAAGAAAACCCTGTAGAAATGCTGGATCACACCAGCAATAGACACATCACCATTAAAGGTTATGTAAGAAGTGACGTGGCAAAATGCTTAATTTGACCACGCCAAGTGTGTTGTGCTACAGAATTATTCTGTTTTTAAAATTTGATTCAAATCACTATAAACACAACTCACCAGACATTACTGGAAATGTGTTACTAACAATTCACGCAAACTGATGTGAAAGACATGCAGCTACGTCACACAATGTCAGTTAATCAACATACCAGAATTATGTACACAGTACACTACTAACATACCAGCAGATTTAACACATGCAGTTTGCACTGCATGAATGTTCAAGGTGTGCCCTTCACAAAGGAAACAACTACTACATCTGTTTAACGGCCTTTTTTCCAGGACAACCTGGGTAAGCAGGCACCAGAAAGGCAAACCATTCTGTATCGTACTGGAGCAAGAGATGATGGGGTGGCAGTGGCATCAGCTGGACCATATGCAAATCATTTGCACCTTGCTCCAGACAGATCACCACTCCAGTACCCACCACAGCTTTTTAATAGGCCAGATACCCTTCCTGCCGCCCAACCAACAGTGTCAAAGCACTGAAGGCACAAAGGAGACAAGTGGTCAAAGTAATTTGACAACAGGCCGCATCGCTGCTGCACATGGACGATTCAATGGTATTGAGGGCACACTGGTGCCACCTGGCAAATGCGATTGAACTTGCACTTCCTCTGGCCCACCCGAGTCCACAATCCAAACGACAAATTGATCAGTTCAGCTGTTCTTGTACAACTCATGGCAGAAAGTCCCTATATTTACAATGGGCTCTTCTTTCCCCCAAAATTGTCCCTTCCCACAGGGGATCTGGCCCCCATCTAATACATGGTTCCCTGCGCCTACCTGAGTCCTCAACCAAAATGGCATCTCGATCGGTTCAGCAGTTTTTGCAGGGCTCACTAGTGTGGCAGACCAACCGACAGACCACGCTACTCAGCCGGTAACAACAGACCACATCTATGTACGTAGTACGTGTGATGCAGCCTAAAATCAACCAAATATTTGCTAGTAACCAATACAGGTAACACAGATCATGGTTCTAGAAAGACAACAGTACACATTCAGCTCAACTGCTATCACTTGCATCACATATCTTGCCAGAATAATTAGCCGAGAAGTAACAAATTCTATCACACCGGTATCTTTAGTGTATACTTTGGTGAACCACTGATGCCTGCAAATCACAGCCACTGTTGCTCGCTGAGACGGATTCTCGACAAGAATTTTCCGAAGCAGTGCTGACAGCAAACATCATGAGCATCACATCATTTTACATCATTCACCTCGTCCGTAATAACCTATCACAGTTTTCACTAACACATCAGCTTATTAACAAACTCACTGAACTGTGATAACAACGGAGCAGCAGCAACAACAACAGCAGCAATAAATATACAGCTCAGTAAAAAAACAGTTAATAACTACTACTACGACTACTACATCCGTTTAACGGCCTTTTTTCTAGGACAACCTGTGTAAGCCAGCACCAGAAAGGCAGAAAGGTAAACCATTCTGGATTTTACTGGAGCAAGAGACGATGGGGTGGCAGTGGCATCAGCAGGACCACAGGGCTACAAAAAAAACAAAACCAGAACAAAACAAAGAAGCAGCAAAACCTAACAAGAACTGAAAGACTGTTTAGCTAACTTAGAAAAATTTTAATAAAACAAATAAATAACAACAATAATAACAAGTGAATGTCTACAGTGCAAAATAAATAGTCTTTGGATGCATGTATAAAAATTAGGGCTGTACCAAATATTCTATTCGCATTCTATTCAGCAATGAATAGTGGAAAAATGCACTATTCGTATTCAGCCGAATAGTGGAGCAAAAATTAGCCGAATATGAATAATTAGCACCGCTGGGTCAGCACAGCCATAAACGCAAATCACGAGCTGCAAAGTGCTTTGAACGCGCCGTCAAAAGCTCCGCCGCGCATATAACGCGTTAACAACCCATGATCACTGGATGCCCTGCTGTTGTCTTGACTACAGTACTGTAGTGTATACCCCCATCCCCACTGCACGGCATGCCCATAAACTGGGCATCAAATTCTAACGCGATGTAGCCGGGCCGCCAGTCACTGCATGTAACATGATTAGCATCACACGCCAGGCTTCAGTAGCCCCACTGCAGTGTAGAACGCATGCAGTGAGATGGGTATCAGGAAATCGCTCATCCGGTGGGCCGCGACGTTGACTGCATGGCTTCCATGGATACATGAGGTGCTTGGCGTTGAGTAATGTGAATCATGCATGTTAATGACTTTAGAAGTAAGATGTTCATTTTCTTTTTTTCTGATGTCGAAGTTTAACATTTAACACTTAACGTATAGCCTAATGACTAAATTGTGTTGCATAATGCATGTCTTGCACATTTACGACTTGCGTTCGTTTTCTTTTTCCCATCAACAACTAATCGTATTCGTATTCAGCCGAATACTGCAGCGAACTATTTGGTATTTGGCCGAATATTAAAAAACCCATATTCGGTACAGCCCTAATAAAAATATATATAAATGTCCAGTTTCAGCAATAATGTTGCAACAAAAGATGTAATATGAAGCTCTGCCAGCAGACTATTCCAAACAACTGGACCTGATACTGTGAAGTCTTTCCCACCGAGTAAAATTCTGGCTACTCTAGTCTCTGATCAATACACTCTGTTTACTGCTTGTGCAGTAACACTCTTAAATGAGACTTTTTTTTGAGAATTTAATCAGCTTAAAAATTTAATCAACACAACAACAGTGTCATTACTAAGAAGTCACTCACTATGTACTCCAATTTCCAAAGCATCAGTCCAATGCAGCACACAATCTCACAAAAATAAAGAATGCTTGCTTGCGATGCCATGTTATAGAACTGATAATGAAAACAAAAACAGAGGCAGGCAACAACTTATGCAGTCTTCAGTAGCGACAGAATCTACAAAGGGTGAAACTACTGTTAATACAACGAACAGATAAATACTCTAGCTGACAAAACTACCACTTCATAAAATACACAGCACTTGATGCAAAGTTTACAATAACTTCTGCTTTACAGCAACCAATGTAATAACCAAGAGATGTTTACTTACAAAGTGCCAAATTATCAATTTTGCTCCAAGGAGTAAGTGTGATTCTGCAATCTTTCCACTCCACATACTCCGGACATCGGTTTGTTGGCTCATCCCAAGGAAGTTCTACAATAGCACGTGGATAATTAAAATTTCAGTGTCAAATTAACCAACACGAAATTTTACACAATTTTGTACAAATATAGAATGCAATGGAAACTGCATAACTGTGACTACGTCATACATAGCAATAAGTAACAACGCTGCCACAAGTTAGAAACTGGTATACATGGTTAAAATGAGAGTAGAGTAAATAACACCTTGCATTATTTAGCCGGCTCATACAACAGTATATCTAATCGTGAACAGGCTGATTTATTTTGCTTTCATTACTTCGACACTGTTGGTTGGGTGTCACAAAGAGCATCCGACCTGTAAAAAATGATGAGGTGATGGTGTGGTTATCTGTATGGAGCGAGGTGCAAATGATTTGCATATGGTCCAGCTGATGCCACTGCCACCCTCATTAAAATCCAGATTGGTTCAACCTTTCTGGTGCCAGCTTATCCAGGTCATCCTGGAAAGAGGCCGTTAAATGGGTATCTGTCTGTCTGTCTCAAGAGGTTAATTTTGTCCTAGAAAAAAAGGCTGTTAAAACTAGAGGCTAAAAATGTTTCAGCAAACATAAACCGCATGCAGGCTGTCGAAAGGGCCGAAAAATGCTGTTTTCTGACCCTGGTGACCTTGACCTTTGACCTTCAAATTCGTCTGAGTGAGGGACCAAACACGTCTTCCGTGTGAATTTGGCGCAAATCTGTTTAGCGGTTCCCAAGATATTTCATACACAAACAAAAACTAGAGGCTAAAGATGTTTACCAACCAAACATAAACCCCACATAGGCTGCCAAAAGGGCCGAAAAATGCTTTTGCCGTGGTGACCTTGACCTTCAAATTCATCCGAGCATGGGACGAAACACGTCTTCTGTGTGAATTTGGCGCAAATCCGCTAAGCGGTTCCCGAGATATTTCATACACAAACAAAAAACCATAGACTGGTGGCACCAAAAACAGAACCTTCTGCATTTCACTGCCATTCACTACGTGCAGTAATAAGTGAACACTGTAGAAATATGCATACCTCCTGCAAGCAAAGCAACGAGAACGATTCCAACTGACCATACGTCAATTGGCTCGGCTTTGTATGGTTTCTTCTGAATTACCTCTGGTGCCAAGTACGGCACTGTGCCACAACATGTGTCAAGTTGCCGTTCTCGGCCCTCATGACGAAACACAGTTGCCAAGCCAAAGTCGGAAATCTTTAACACATCTACCAAAACAAAGAATGAGAACTACAGCTAAACCGTGGACATTTATCATCCTGTAGAATAATGCAAATAAAACAGTGACACAAATACATTGAATTCTATCCAATCTTGTTTAACCAGTCTCTTGTCTGTTCTCAGCACACTCACATTTGCTACATGGTCAACTGCATTGCCATAAAGTCTCTTGAAACTAAGAAATTCTTCAGGAAGAACTGAACTCGATTACAATTCAGCAATATAATTAAAAAAATGATTTAATTTAACGAAATGTCTGCCATCGAAGAGCTGCATAAAAGAAGCAATGCCCCTTCCGTCAGAAGTCTGGTGGTGAACAAAGAAAGAAAGAGGCCAGGCTACTGGTTAGGGTTAGTGCCTTGCATTTCCTTCAGTGCTTTGACACAGATGGCTGAGGTGGCATAAAGGACAACCGACCCTTTAAAAACCCATTCCACTAATCCCCAGACATTCCCTTAAGCAAGAAAGTTGAGGACACAAGGGGGAATCGGCTGACCTAGGTTAACCTCAAAAAATGGCCGTTAAATGGAACTAGTAGTAGTAGTAGAAATGTCTAAAATATCATCTGTTAAAGGAACATAATGAAGACCATCAC
>Ga0056133_10000225_pt1 | contig 12731 bp, 8 predicted proteins | sample WorMetGr2BELIZE1_FD_67351 | JGI IMG/M metagenome (GOLD analysis project Ga0056133, IMG submission 67351) | Marine gutless worms symbiont microbial communities from Max Planck institute for Marine Microbiology, Germany - Inanidrilus... ... | reverse complement strand
TTATATAAAAACTGTCAGCGGCAAAGTTGTAGCGCAATCAATTGCCTTTCGAGTGGTATCAATATATTGGCAGGGGGTAGCTCTGTTCCCTTGATATCTGAATGCAAAGGGACCCCCCATTGGAAGCATCTGCATTGCACACACTTCACCTCATAGCGCGGCAGCTGTAACGTCATTGCGTCACTAGCCTGCGTTCGGCTCACTGGTTGGCTAGTAGCCTGAAATTGGCGCCGCGCTGTCCTGTCAGCGGATGCTGGCCTTCTTGTGCGATTTGATTTAATTTTGTGTATGGGTAGACCTCGACTGGATATGCGCACCAGTGTGACTTCGACCTGATCCAAGATCAAGGTCACTGAGCTTCTGAAGTTCCAAAAATTGCACTTTTCTGTCTATCTCCTCCGCCATTTTGGCGTGCAGCTCAAAACTGATGGTTGATTATGATAGTATGGGACCTAGTCTACAGATTGTTAGAGCCTGATTTTGAATTTCCTTCTCAGTAAGCTATCACATGGAATGTTGATATTACAGGGCTTTCAAAGGGCCATATTTCCCTATTGCTTGAGGCTAGAGTCACATGTTCGGGTACGCTGGTAGTTCACATGGAGATGACTGTGAGTGCCCTTCCGGGACCTTTTATCTGTGACATCATGTATTGCAGCTACATGGTACTTTTGTATGATGTTATTGCCTTTGGCTTTGTCATGTGTCATATAGACAATCCCTCGTGCTTTCCTGTTTGATCTGTTAACCAATGAGCTTGTGTTATGTCGACTAATAACAGGTGGAGATTTATAACAGTATCGCTGGCGTGTGGGTGACTGGAACACCGATGCTATCAAAGCGATGTCGACTTGGCGTTGCTGCACTGAATGGCAAAGTATATGTAGCTGGCGGCTATGACGGCAACATGTTCTTGCGCTCTGTTGAGTGCTATGACCCGGCAACTGACCTGTGGACTCGTGTGTCACCGATGAACGTCAAGCGAAGCCGCATGGCTTTGGCGGCAAGTGGTGGCAAGCTGTATGCCATCGGTGGCTATGATGGCTCGTCTAATCTGAACACCGTCGAGTGCTATGACCCGGAGATTGACAGGTGGACTTTCACTGCATCAATGTGTGCCCACGAGGGTGGTGTTGGTGTCGGCGTTGTTGCCGTCAATTTACCCTTAAGGTCATGATGGACACCGTAACTACAGCTGCACTGAATAGTAACCAGCAGCTTGGTATATTGTGGTTTTGTGGACCATTATATATTGTCTTCAAAATGACTCAACATGAATATATCCAAGTTGTTATTGTTCCTCTATAGGTTGATGACAATTCTACCATGCTTTGTGTTCAGTTTTCATCCAGTGAATACTTGATTCCACAGCGTATGGTAACTGAATTTGTTATTAGAATGTGTATGGGACAGACTTGTTTGCTTTTATCGTCAGTACTTGATAGTTGTATTTGTTGGGCAGCGTGATTTTTGTCACATACCAGGTTGACCGAAATCAGTTGGTCTTAATCTGAAATTCGTGCGAACGTAAGTTTGCCTGTGCCAAGTTAGTGACACAAGCCACAGTCGCACTTTTGTGCGATTGTAGTGTACGAAAGCCCGCAGTCGATGCACACCTGCACACCGACCGTTGAGAAAGGCCCCAGTCGACGCGCACGCCAGTTGAGAAAGCCCCCATTGCACGCGCAGCGCCCGTTGCGCCCAGCTGAGTGGCGTCCCAACAACCGCGCGTAGCCAGCCCCGCCCACAGCGTAGGCAGTTTCGCCACGCGGCGGCTAAGGCGCCCATATAAGGCGCACACTTCCGTGCCACAGTGACACAGAACGACAGACGCTAGGCATTATCAGTATATAGATTGTGTCTTGAGAAATGCAAATTTGCGTAATGAATATTATTTTTAATCTGAACGATTTATTTGACTTCATGTTTGTGTGTGTTCAGTCTTGCAAATAAAATGGTTGGTCATCGTTAACGTAAAAGTGCAAGGTTGTAGTTGTTTTTTGGGCGACCGTTACGAGTAATGGTTTGCCCTATGCTGTGGGACCACTGTCTGTCCTATCTGTCTGTAACGTTGGGTGTATTGTGGCCAAACGGTGGTTAGATCAAGATGCCACTTGGTATGGAGGTGGGCCTTGGCCCAGGGGACATTGTTAGATGGGGACCCAGCTCCCCTCCCACAGATCACAGCAACCTCCTCCCACTTTTCAGCCCATGTTTGTTGTGGACAAACGGTCGCCCATCTCGTTCTTTTAAATTCTGAAATTAGCAGTGGATTTTAAACTGTGCTATGTGATCATTTATTGTCCCTAATTGATTGGAGTAGGGTTTAACGTCCCACTAAACACATAGGTCATATCAGGATGTCCCTAACTGCCCATATGAAGTCTGCTGCAACAGGTGTCTTCTCCATGTAAACTGTAGTCATGAGTCGCTGTGTTTGTGATACAATGAGATAACTGTTGTATTGTTTCTGCCTGTGATGTACAGTCTATAGTACAAGAGTGATGTGTTGTATTATCCGCCCAAACTGTAGTCATGATATGCTGGGTTCTGTAATTTGTGATAGCTCGAGGTTAGTTGTTTTTGCATCGCTGCATACTTGCAATTGCCTCTGTTCTGTCTGCGCTGCTAACTTGCAGCAGCGAGTTTGTACATTAAGATGTGTTCGTGTAATTTGTAGCATATTTTCTCTATTAAACTATATGAATATCAGCCACAAAATTGCAATTAAGTATGCATGCCGTTTTCCATTAGTCGACGATGAAAAGTTTCTTCTTAAGCATCCAGTTTTAACATTGACAAGCCACAGTCATGCTTCATGCGATTGTGGCTTGTGGTGTCAGTCTGAGTAATGCTGCACAATGCATAGGACGGCCTATAGGGCACTGGAAACCGAGAGTACTGTGTGGTAGCCACACAGGGTGTCTGCAAGCGGAATCTGTGCTGGCCTGGCTGGCAGCCTGTTGTCGCAGGGTCCTAGAAAGTAGCGGCGATCGCCGATTGCATGCTGACCGTGGTACAGACAGACGCTTCCAATTTGTATAATATAGATACCAGGCCATGTCACAACTTGGGGTTTCAAATAAATGCTGCATTTGTTGCTATTCACAGTGAAATTTAAGTAAATGTTTGTAAATAAACGGTTTATCAGATGGCAAGTTGTCAAGTTCTGATATAAAGAATCGGTACTGTACATCTGTACGTTACGTGTATTACCTTGTTGCGATGTAACCTAAATTGTGTTGAAAGTGCCGTTAAAGTTATATCAGCCAACTGACCCGTGTTTCCCAAAGTGATTGTTTCTGCAAATACTTCTATAGTTTGCAAAGTAATAATCACTTTGGTCTGTAATTCCTGGGGTACTGTCACAGAGCCGGTGTAAAAGGTGCAGCATTCATTATCTTAGGAGTCAATGGTCAAGAAAGAATGCAGTGCATCATTTTCCCTGGCTAGCATCAGTGCCTTGACACTGCTATTTTGCTGACAGGAAGGGCAAAAACGTGATAAAGTTATTTGCAGAAATTCTTTTGGAGGACTTGGTTAAACCTGGGCTAAATCTGGAATTTGGTTTACGATTTTGCGTCCCACTTGACACAAAATAAGTCATTTTGGAGACGTTCTTCTAGCCAGTCTCTTGGCTTAGTACTGAGGAAATTAAACTAACACAACAAAAGCAAACAACACAGAAACAAAACTGCAAAAAAAAAACCTCAAAAGCAAATCTAAATCTAAAGGAAAGCTAAACCAACAGTTAGTTAGAAGAACTGCTGATATGTGCATGTGTATCACTGTGCACAACTGTCGTCGACAGCACAGAACAGTTCTGATAATCTTCACTTTCCTCCTCTAGCTGGACAATCATCATTGCTCAGATGTGGAGGGGAGACTAAATCTGGAAAAGAAGCCTGGTGAAATAAAATACAAAAGTAGAAGTGTCTGCAGCAGTTCAGTAAAGGTAACGTATTTCCTCGAATACAAGCCGGGCCTTAAATACAAGCCGGGCCTCGAATACAGGCCGGAGGTCTGACGTAATTGTACTAATAGATGCCGGGCCTTGAATACAAGCCGGGCCTCGAATATAAGCCGGAATCGTGGTTTACATACTGATCAAGTCTGACGGGTATGCAGTCTGCGCATCATTAGCGTGCATCATGGAACGATATGAAGCTATCAGTCGTCAATCTGAACCTATCACTAACCTTTTAACGTGCTTATTGTTTCTGTAAAATACATATAATGTTACCATCAGTTCGTCGTAACGTGGATGTACTAATACAGCCGGGCCTCGAATACAGGCCGGGTTCTGACGAAATTTTACTAATAGAGGCCGGGGGCTTCTATTCGAGGAAATACAGTAGTATTAGTCATACTGTCTGTTAATGGTGAATTGTTATAGACATTATTGTCCTTGTCGTTATGGCAACTCCGTCAGTTTACCCTGTATATGCTGAATGTCCTAATACTGTGCAAAAATAAACAGAAGTAGTAACAGAAGCACAGTAATATTCTTAATATCATAGTAAAACAAAGTGTGGTATATGCTGCAATGATATGTGATATATTCATTCTTGTGACATAGTATCCAACAAAAATACACAGTTGCATTACAAATCCAAGGCACTATATAACTGTAACTACACGGCAGTCATGCTCCATACACCACAGTTATCTATGACGGCACCACACTATACCCACATATTCATGCAATGAAGCACACGATACATGGCAGTCGACGCATAAATTACTGCTAAAAACATAAAAGCATGTAAAAGTTAAATAGTGCAATATCAGAATGTTCAATTCACAGGATCAGTCATGTACACTGCAGTCAAGTCATTGCCTGTAAAATACTCTTTGGCATTCAACAAATTACACAGCCCACACTGTACCAAACTGATCCCAACACTGACATGATCACAATATAATACTGAGCAAATCGAATTAATCACTCAAAAAGTCATCAAAAATACAGTTGTACAATTAATTCCATAGAAAATAGAAAAACTTAGCTAACTTTGAAAAAGCAATGACTGCAAAACCACTGACGAGCACGGACCGGACTTGGCTGTCACAAACAGATAATTCAGCAGCGGAAAGACGGAATAGCTGCAACAAATGTGCAAGTCATTGATCGCCGCTATGGCCTGATAGTATTCTATTTGACAAGGTATTCTCACACTGCTGTGTCGCACTAAACACACTATGACGGGCATAGGCATTCAGGAGGATCCACCGAGACACAATCAGAGTGACCTGTGAGATTCTCACAGATCCGCTGAGACTTCTGAGGTGGTGAATACCTCCGACGATTGCTGTGGTTTAATGCTTGAGTCGTGTTGAAAAATGCACAGTATATTTTGAACCCCCCCCCCCATCAAAAATTGCTCACTATGATGCCCCTGCTTGAGGGTGGCCTGTTGCATAGCACGTCCTTTAACTGTGACTAGGAGTCACGAGGTCACTGCAATGCTACCAATGAGTACGGTGAATATGATATTCTATTTGTAGTCTGTGTTAACTTTGTCTCTATCTCATACGTGAAGAGTAACATGTGAAGAGTAACAACAAAGGTTATTCAAGATCACTATTATCCCAACATCAGTAGCCACAGTGGAACAGTACAGGTGTTTAACAACTAGAAATGTGGGCCAATGCCCAACGTGATGGCTGCCCTGCCGAATATAGGTGGCACCCGCTGTTCAGCGCCACAAAGTTTGGCTTACGCCCACTACTAGAGTGCCGTGCAGTAACGCTGCCAAGACGTGAAACCCGTTGAAATTTGCAGGGGTGCCCCAAACTCACCAACAGATCTCAGCCGTTAGTAGGCTGAAGTTCACCATATTACCAGGACATGTGGAGGAGGTAATGCTGTTTAACAAGTTTTTTTTCTGATTGTCGATACATGCCTTAGTTCCGAAGATATAGCCCGACAAAATTGTGTGATGGTGCCACAATGGTGACTTTGCGTCCTGTATTTCCAGCGAGCCGCATGCAGCACATTTCAGACCTGCATTCTAAATTCGCACTAAGGCCACACCAGGTGCCGAAGTATGGTAGACATCCAGTCTGCGGCCGCTGAGATTAGACGAGGAAAAAAAAGAAGAAAGAAGATCGAAACCACAGGGCAAAAAATATAATGGCCTGAGGGTGGCCATAATACGTTGTTGACAAATTACTTGCTACAACACTGTCAGTAACTGTGACAGCTTTAACTGTGTGCCATTTACAAACAACAAGACCTTGAAATTGAGATTGTGTAAATGCTACCACTAAGTTGGTCAGATAGTGGATACGATTTCTTATTAGCAGTTTGAAGTAACTATTTTGCTGTTCCATGTAACTTATAAGATACAGCTACACGTTTATGAGAACTTCTGTTTTTAATGCCGTAATGAGATGGATTCCCCAGACTACTACTATCACTTCCATTTAATGGCTGTTCCCTCCTCGGGTCCTCTTCCACCAGTTCCAGAACAGAACCTCTGGGATCAGTGGAACGGTTTTTTACAGATCAGGTGTCCTGCCAACCAACCATCAGACATTCATTCTGTATTTGGTGTAAGAAACAATCCCTGGCCTATAACTCCGCGAAAATCACGTGAAAATAGCCAGTATATGACGGATGGACAGACAGAAAGCCTACAACAGAATCGCATTCGACACAGCTCTGCTATGCTCACTTAACAAAAACACGGCAGGCGCCAAAACACATCAATCGATGGCTGAAAACTATAAAAGCAAAATGAAATAACTAAAAAGTTGACGGAACTGTCCTGCACTTGAACTCGAGATTCGGGCAGTTACAGTGAGTTACAGCTTATTTAACACCTGATTATAAGCTAGTAAAAGCTCTACATTAAAACCTCTGTATGTAGTAAGGTTGTCTTTCCAAATAGAAACACAGTCAAATCTTTCAGTCAGTTAAGAGACTTCTTACAACAATGGAATAATTTCCTTTAACTGCACTTAACCATCAACAAGTTTGAGAAAGAATAAATCAATTGATTCATTAATGAGGTATTTCAGACAAGTGCTGAAAAGAACATTCATGAAATGATCATTCAAGGCATTTAGCAGCATTTCTATAAACGATAATGTATACACAAACAGTTTTATGGCTATTATACAGGTCAACCTGTGTTAGCCGGCACCCCGGCTGAAGGATTTTGTTGAGCAAAATTTTACTGCCCGATGCCCTTGCTGACAGCATTTAGTCTATTTAGATAAGGCAGAAGATGCTAGAGTTCTCAATGGTGTTACCTTATCATCTCTATCCACAAATGTGTATAGAAAACTACTACACTACTACATCCTTTAACGGCCTTTTTTCCAGGACAACCTGGGTAACTGGCAACAGAAAGGTAAACCATTCTGGATTTTACTGGAGCAAGAGATGATGGGGTGGCAGTGGCATCAGCTTGAAGGATTGACCATATGCCAATCATTTGCACCTTGCTCCAGACAGATAACCACGCCAGTATCTCACCACTGAATGCATATATAAACATGGAACAAAAATTGATCTACATCTCAAAGTTCAATTGGCTCAAAATTTCTTCTGTGACTCGACTTGTTTCGCCTACGGCTGGCTTCATGAGGATATGCAATATTCTGATTTACTCCGTACTGGTTTGTAAACTGACTGTGAACAGGAACCTGCACTGACGACGGCCATTCCTGGCCATGCAGTAACTGCCTTTGTTCATCTGGCTGCCCTTCAAACTCCACCACTTCCTCTGCAATTGCTTCTCGTACACTACGTTCATACAGTGGAACGTTATGACCAGACTGGGCAGTGAAACTGGAAGAAGATGGCGTTTTCTGTCTCTGAACGTCATGCTCACTGCCACAACGCCAATCTCCAGACGTGAAATCTGAGGAATAAACGGAAGGGTTTGGATAGGCTGCAGTTCGGTGCGGGCCAGGTCTACTGCTGTTATAGCCAGCAAGATCAGTGCGATATCCGATGTCAGACTCGTAGCCATGCCCTGCAGCAGCACGTCTATGACGATGTCGACTGGCATTACCGTGGTGCTGATCCGAGTCATAGCCACGGCTGGTCTGGTGATAGCCTGCTATTCTCCCATCTTCCGACTCATAACCATGTCGACGGAGGCTGCGGACGTGCGCCCTGTGCTGGCGATGGTGCTGCACGACGTACTGCGGAACCAACATGTGACGACCGTTACGCCGCACTACAATGCCTTGCGGAGGTGCCAGGCCACGTGCCATTCGGCTTCTGACAAAATCTGTATACGGCATTATCTGAATGCCATCATCAGCACAGTTCTGGCCAGCCATCACGGGATCACGAGACACACTTGAACTGATGGAATGTCCGCAAGAAGAAGACTTTGAACTGACGTTGTTATTCTCGGCATCCAAATGTTTCTGAGAAGTAGCTTTTGGTTTGGCGTTGTTGTTTGCTGCATCCAACTGCTCAGTGAAGTTTAGCTCATTCTGCCGGCGAGCAACTACACACAACAAATTAATACAACATGGTGTTAGTAGAACATAAATGTTAGAATACTACTACTACTACTACCACTACATCGGTTTAACGGCCTTTTTTCCAGGTTGTCCTGGGTGAGCCAGCACCAGAAAGGTAAACCATTGTGGATTTTACTGCAGCAAGACATGATGGGATGGTAGGGGCATCAGCTGGACCACATGCAAATCATTTGTACCTGATAACCACACCAGTACGTCACCACTTAGTTTTTACAGGCCGGAAGCTCTTCCTGCCGCCCAACCAACAGCATCAAAGCACTGAAGGCAAAATAAATATTAGAATAATACTGAATTTACATCCATTAACGTACATAGACCTCAGACAGAAGTCCCCATCCAAAAATCTAAAGAAGGTACAGTACCCGCTGGTCAGCATAGCAGCCATAGCCTATACAATGCTTGGGTGTGGTGCTCACCTGTTTCTCTGGTCCTGAGTTAGCCGTGGGCAAGCCCAGCATCATGAACAGTAGAGCACACCTTCTCCATAATCTGCCATTACCTCCCCGGCTTTCAAACCATCATAAATTCATACTCCTTGAATTTAGAGGCACAAGGGTGTCAACAACTTGCTTAAAGTTGTTACCCAAGAGAACAGCGGCCAGCAGTCGAACTCGCAACCACTGAGTTGCACATCAAACGCCCTAAGCACTAGACTACTGAGCCACCCTATTAGACTACTGGCCAGTGGTTATAGAACAGCCACAGCGCAACATATGACGTTGAGATTTTGCACATGTGAAGTGCACAACGGTCCAGTGTGGCGTGTCTCACGTGACTGTCTACCTCAGCAAATCGTAACTAAAGACCCCAATTTAAAAAAAGAAACAGGAAAACAAAAAGTTACCAACTATGCGAAGCCAAAATTACAAAATGCAAACGGATGCTGGCAGTTACTAAATTTTACGTAACAATGCACGACGACGCAAGTCTGTGGCACTGTATTATTAACACCTCCGTTTTAACAGTCACACTCCAGATGAACCCGGATTAGCTGGTTACTTTTGGTTTTCTTCCTCCGCTTGTTCCAGAAGAGAATATTTTGGGACAACTGGCACAGGTTTTTTGACGAGACAGATGCTCTTCCTGTCACCCAACAGCGTCAGAAACTGCATGGCACTACAACTACTACTCAAGTAGTCTGCTGACAAGCAGGTGTATAACTTCCAGCTCTTAACAATTTCTGCCACTCTTTCCTGTCTTCAGCTGTTCGTCTGAGTGCCACATACTTTCCTTTCATCAGGTCGCTCAGCAGATGCATTCTTTTCCTACCTCATGCAACCTTCCCCTCATTCTTCCTTCGATTATACCACGCAGTAATGATGCAGTCTTAGCACAATAGCACATGCCCAAACTACACGTTTGCATTTTCTCACTATGTCTAACGTTTTGGTTTCATTTACTCTTTGTAGAACTTCTTCATAACTTATTTTGTCCACCCAACTAATTTTCTCCATCCTTCTCCAAATACACATTTCCATGGCTTCTAATCTCTTTCTGTCTGCTTGAGTCACTGACCAAATGAAAAAAAAACTTTCATCACTGAGAGTGTCACTAATACAACTGTACATCTACATATGCACAATTCTAATGCAAAATGTGAGCATGAAAATTATCAAATACAATATTTTTAAAAATGTTACAATAAGCTAGTGATACAATTCACATTACAGTCTGGAAGTGCTACTACCATTAGTACTACTACTTCCGCTTAACGGCCATTTTTCCAGGTGAACCTTGAACCCTTCTCCACTTGTTCTGGACCAAAACGTCTGGGGATAGTGGAATGGGCTTTAATGGGACGGATGTCCTTCCTGCCACCCAACCATCAGTGTAAAAGAACTGTACTATTACGTTGCAATATGCAGACTAATTACGCACCTTCAGCAGCAGTGGTCCTCGGAGGATCATTTGCGGCATTGTGTACACTGGCAGAAAAACTCGTATCACTAACATAGCCGCCTCGGCGAGCAACAGATGCGGATGTGGACCTACGTGAGTGGCGATCATTTGTCGCGTCATGTCTAGAGCCAGCATCGCTGACATGGCCACTTGCTCTACTCCTGTGTGACTTCGGCAAGCATGCACGCTCTGAACCTCCATCTCTTGGTGATGTCACCGAGATGTGATCAACAGCAACTGTACCATTATCACTAGTGACTGGCACTGGACTGAGAGTCTTAGCCTGACCAGACACTGTCTTCTCAGGGCTTCCAATTATCACTTCCACGCTCTTTTTGCCATTATCAACAGCGGCATTAGTCTCAGTTGGACTAACAGTCTTTGCCGTGTTTTTACCGCCACTATCATGTCTCCCTCTCACCACAGCAGCGTGCTGTGGACTTCTGTCGAGTGGTCGTATTTCCTCGGAACTAACATGCTCGGTTGTGGCGGGTGACAAAACACCATCATCTTGCTTCCTGGTTGAATCATTGCCAATGCTGCTAGTATGGCCATCTGCAGTAGTGACAGCCCCTTCACTATGCTGCATCCGAAACTTGTCTCGCAAATGCTTTTCCTGTTTACAAAAGACAATCAAATGTACATACTACACCATGTATGACAGTGATACTACTACTACTTACTACTTACTACTACTGCTGCTGCTGCTGCTCAAAGCACCGACGCCAATCAGGGACAATTATCCACTGGACTTCATTCGTTCTTGATCTAGTGATCTACAACGGATGTAGTCCAACTCCACCCAGTCCAAGTCAAAGTCCAACTCCACAGATTTCAAGTCCAGATGCAGCCAAAAATCAATGTTTGCCATGCAAATATTAATGAAATCATGCACTGACATACTGATTTATTGCACTCTGTTTATTACTTCGTAAGTAACAGCTTGTGTATAGCTCATAATGCCAAAGCAATCAAAACACAGAGTCCTACTTTTTAGTCTAACTCAGTAGTACGACACTCTAAATATCCTCAGCTATCATCACAACAAATTCATACTGCATCTAATGAAAAAGTAAGCAAAAAGTAAATAACTAAAAGCATGTCAGCTATTGCTAACACGTATATGTTGGACTCAGATCTTTAATAAGAGTGAATCCTAAATAACCGACCATGACTTCAGGATCTGAGTCACAGTCCAGAAAATACTAATTGGAGTTGGACTTGTGTATGTGGTTATACACTTAGATCCAGTGATGTAGGTGACGTAAAACTGATGTACACTTTGATTCATAAAAAAACGTGGCAGTACACTTGTAATCATAACTCTGGAAAATATTGATGAATTTGAATAATTTTTACATATCTGGAAACAGGAAAGAATGCCCTCTGCAAATAAGCTACTTACTTAATATATTTTTCACGTGATGTAAATATGACGTCACTGTTAGGTAAACTTAAGTAAATACCAGTAAATGTTTCAAAATGATAAATAAAGAAGACGAGTTTAATTAAAAACTTATGGGAATCAAAATGCTACGGTGCTCGGCGACTGCTTCGGGAATTTACTAATAAGAACTGGAAACGAAGAGGAATAGAAGATTTGTTGAGAAAGTTACAAGAAACTTGTTTGCTTGATCATTGTATGGGAAGTGGCAGACCACGTACATCATGCAGCTGTAACATTTCTGCTGTTTCATTTTCACAAGGTAGCGCAACTTCGCAAAGTACATTCTTAGGTTAGGTGAACATGTATTTCATGTATGTGTCAAAATGTTCTTCCTGCTCACAGCAGTGCAAAGGTTATAAAAATCAAACGAGTTTTTCCAGAGTTATGATCACAAATGTACTGCCACGTTTTTTTATGAATCACAGTGTACATCAGTTTTACGTCACCTACATCACTGGATCTACCGATTCCTGAGGGATGAATTGCCACAACCTTCGTGCCACCTGCTGATGAAAAAGGAAAAAAACTAGAGCTAAAAATGTTTTACCAAACAAACCACATGCAGGCCACCGCAATCATCCCCCGGCAGCGACTGAATGATCCCATCTGCTGCTGTGTGACATTATCTGTAGCGAGCGCATTCCACTCTGTCAGTGCCGGGAGTGACGGGAGTACACAGCACGTTTTTTGTCACTGGTGACCTTGACCCTTGACCTTGACATTCAAACTCGTCCGAGTGAGGGAACAAACACGTCTTCCCTGTGAATTTGGTACAAATCCATTCAGCGGTTCCCAAGATATTTGATTCACAAACAAAATAAAAAAACAAAAAGTCACAGACAGCACTAAAAACAGAACCTTACGCAGTTTACTG